>Ga0233439_10001035_pt1 | contig 37292 bp, 37 predicted proteins | sample SI_123_September_6_FD_182713 | JGI IMG/M metagenome (GOLD analysis project Ga0233439, IMG submission 182713) | Seawater microbial communities from Saanich Inlet, British Columbia, Canada - SI_123_September2016_100_MG | ecosystem: Environmental > Aquatic > Marine > Inlet | place: Canada: British... | reverse complement strand
ATGTTCCAATGTTAACTGCCGTACAATCTGAGAAAACATCAGCAAGAGCTATTGCATTATCTACTGTTGTAATGGTATTATTTTCAATTGCACCATTTTTCATTACAACTGAAAGCGGTGAAAACATGGTAGGTGATGTATATTTGTGGACTGCAATTGCATCAGGTGCATTAATGTTAGGATTATCAGTTTGGGTTACAATAAAACCTATGGAAACAGCTGCATGGACATTGTTTAAATTTTCTAGTCCATATTTGGCAGTATTATTTATTGCATTAATGGTAGATTCTGCATTATAAAATACTGTCATTATTGTCTAAACTATTAAGATCCTTTGTAATTTTATAATGATCTTTTACCAAATTTTCAACTTCAGTTTTTAATTCTGTAGAGTTCCATTCAGATTTAATTAAAGAAGACAATTTAGCAACAATATTCCATTGTAAAGTATTTTGTTCATCTATTAATTTTAAAAATTCTTTTCCTTTTTCATCATCATTCATAATTGTGAAATAAAATACAATGATAAAAAAGTTAGCAGTGGTAATTATATAATTTCAAAGTTTTATTAAGAAATATGAATTATTTACCATATTGCAATGTAGTATTTCAGAATGTAAAGAAAAAGCCATACAAAGTGTAAAAATTAGTTTTAAAGAAACCAGAAATTTGTGCAAAAATCATTACAGATTATTTAAAAATAAGGATGAAAAACATGCTGCAACTTTTTCTAAAGCATCAAAATTTTAAGAGAAATTAACCTCAAAATACTTTAAAGATTTAACTTCTATTAAGACAAGTCAAGATATGGCTGTCAAAAAAAAATCCAATAATAAAAAGAAAATAGTCAAAAAGGCAACGCCCAAACCAAAAAAACAACCTAAAGCATCTTCAAAAAAACCTGAATTTGAGAAAGCTTGGAAAGAATACAATTCTGCATTAACTGGTTGGAAAGAATCCTTAGCACAATGGCAAAAGGCTACAAATGAAACACTAACGACATATCATGATGCATGTCAAAAAGCAATAGGATCAGATGCAGAATTATTAAAAAAAGTCAGTGTAAGTTGGGAAAAAACTTGGGAAGAAATAGGTCCAGAATACATAAAACAGCAAACAAAAATGATTGAAAATATTTTCAAAGAAACCAATATTGAATCAATAAAAAAATTCAATGTTCAATGGGAAAAATTTCTTACAGCATCAAGCGATGAATCAATAACAGCATATCAAGATGCCATCAAAAAATTTAATCAGGCATGGCAACAAGGAAAAATGTAATTTAATTAGAACTAATTTTTAATAATAATATGACTAATGCAATTGTTTTAGGTGGTTCACGTGGAATAGGTAAAGCAATTTCAGACTCATTAAAATCAATAAAGATTGATGTCTTTGCTGCATCCAAAAGGGATATTGATACATCAAATTTAGATAGTGTAAAAAAATTTATTGATAAGAATAATGAAACAGATATTTTAGTTCTAAATACAGGAGGACCAGAACCAAAACTATTTTCAACTATCACTAAAAAAGATTGGAACAAATATCACAATCAATTATTTTTAGGGTTTTGTACTATACTACAACAAATAAAAATTAATGATGGAGGGTATATCTTTCTAATTAGCTCAAATGTGATTAAAGAACCAAATACAAAATTAATAATTTCATCAGCATATCGTGCTGCATTTACAGAAGTTTTCAAAGTTTTAAGTAAAGAATATGCAAATAGATCTATTAGTTGTATCAATATTGCACCAGGCCCAATTAACACAGATAGAACTAAAGAACTAATAAATAATATTGAAGAATTTGAAAAAACATTACCAATGAAAAGACTAGGTGAACCTAAAGAAATTGGGAATTTTGTTAAAGCAATAATTGAAAATGAAGTAAAATATCTATCAGGTGTTACAATTAACTTTGATGGTGCAAATTCTAACTATATTTTTTAAAAATAGCATCTAAGAAGTTATTAGTATAGAAAACATGTTAGAATTATGACAGAATGGAATACACTTAGAGCCAGATTTCCAGATGATGAGTTTAATGAAATTGAGAGAATTAAAGAACAATATGGATTAAGTTATAATGAAATAATTCGTTCAGGTGTAAAATTTTATGTAGGTTTAACATTGGCAAAAGAATTACTTGGAGATACTCTTAAAGAAAAAGATGTCATGATTGGTGGGAAAAATTTAGGTGAAATTTTAAACAGTGCACAATATCAACAAAACATAGAACAAAAGGTTACAAAGATAGCAAAACTTTTGATCGTGGAATTATTTGATAAAGGAATGGACTTTAAAGAAAGAACAAAAACAATCAGAAAAGAACGTAAAGTGGGTAGACCTAAAGCAAAGAAAAAAGTGGGTAGACCTAAACAAGGATTAGATTAAGATTATTTTTTAAATTCAACATTTGGTGTATCTGGTTGACCTGCAATAGCAATTAAACCACCATCACGAAGTTGTTGCAATAGTTGCATAACTTCTTTTTCAACTTGGTTTCGTTGCAATCCGGTTTGTTGTGCAAATACTTCTACAAGATCTGTAACTTTACGTTCACCATTACAAGATTTCCAAAAATCAACAATTGCCTGATTGACCATAAACCCTTGTTCATGCTCATTAGCTAATACCATTGAACCATCTTCTTGTTGTACTAATTTTCCAACTCCTTGAGGTAATGCAGTTTCATAATTAATTGGTGCAGGAGTATTCAAACCTGCAGCACCCATTTCTTTAATTTTGAGTTTTCCTTCTTCACTCATCTTATCCATTGTCCATGCAGGTTCCCAAACAATGTCAATATTGACATTATTAACACCTGGAACTTTTTTAGCAAATCTAGTTGCATCAGCAACCAAAGTCTCATGTAAAGGACAACCTTGTGTTGTCATTGTCATTTTAATATTAACATCATTATTTTGAGTAACATCAATTCCATAGATCAACCCCATTTCTACAATATTAAGAGGAACTTCTGGATCCATACATTGTTTCAAAGATTCTTCAATTGCTTGTGGAGAAACTGTACTCATATTTTATAATGCAGTTTAAAAAACAATAAAAACTTTGTATTAATTAGCTTGGAATAATTTTGCAAGAGATTCCTCATAGGGGGCTGTAGCCACACCTTTTTCAGTAATAATTCCTGCAATTAGTTCAGGAGGAGTCATATCAAATGCAGGGTTAATTACATCAATATCATCCGGTGCAGTCTTTTGATCACCTATTCCAGTTACTTCATGCCCTTTGCGCATTTCAATTATTACATCTTCTGCTTTAGTTTTCATGTCAATTGTAGATAATGGAGCTGCAACATAAAATGGAATTCCATGTTGTTTTGCCATTGTTGCTACTTGATATGTTCCAATTTTATTAAAAACATGACCAGTTTTTACAATTCTATCAGCACCTACAACTACTTTGTCAACTAATCCATTTGCCATAGAGTATCCCACAGCAGTATCAGGAACTAAACTAACATCAAATCCATCATGTTTTAATTCAAATGCAGTTAACCTTGAACCCTGCTGAATTGGTCTTGTTTCAGTAGCAATTACTTTAACATTTTTTCCACTTTCTCTTGTTGCCCGGATTACACCTAATGCAGTTCCATATGCAACAGTAGCTAAGGCACCAGCATTACAATGAGTCATTATAGTATCATTATCATCAAAAAGAATAGAACCATTTTTGCCCATTGATTTATTGATTTCAATATCCTCATCAGCCATTTTTTTAGCAGTTGAAATAACTAATTCCCTAATTTGTTCTGCAGTTTCACCGGTTTTTGCTACAACCATAATTTTGTCTAATCCCCAACCTAAATTAACAGCAGTTGGTCTAGTTGCAAAAAGAATTTGTCTTGCTTTTTCTAAATCTGAGATTAAATCTTCTTTTGTTGTTGCTTTACTTTGTAAAGCAGCTAGTCCTAATCCAAATGCACCAGATACTCCAATTGCAGGAGCGCCTCTAACTATCAAAGTTTTGATAGCATTAGCAACTTGATGAAAATCATCATATTCTACAAAAATTAGTTCATTAGGTAATTTTGTTTGCTCAATCATTATCACTTTGTTATCTTTCCATTCAACAGTTCGAAGAGATGAATCAATTACAATATTTTTCTCCATAAAATGGAAAATTTTTATCCATATTTAAAATAATTACTTATATCCAATTGAACTAATATATCCTCAAAAATTGGGTATAGATTATTGATTAACGAAAATTTATTAAAAAAAGTTGATTCTAGTGAAATGTATAAAGTATATGACAAATGGCCAGAAATTGCTCGTAAATATTATGAAGCAGATTTCACAGAGATAAATTTTGGGGAAATTAACCATGTAGTATTTGCAGGGATGGGAGGTTCAGGTACAATAGGAGATATTTTTGCATCTATTTTATCTAAAACAAATATTCATGTTGATGTAGTTAAAGGATACTTACTCCCAAAAACCGTTAGTTCTAAAAGTTTGATAGTGGTTACAAGTGTTTCAGGAAATACTGAAGAAACTCTTAATGTTTTATCTAGTGGATATAAAATGAAATGTAAATTAATTGCATTTTCAAATGGGGGGAAAATACAAGAGTATTGTAATGATAAAGGGGTGAATCATAGAAATATTTCTATGATACATTCTCCACGTGCATCATTTCCTGCTTTTTTATTTTCGATACTTAGAAATTTAGAATCATTTTTACCAATAGAAAAAGCAGATATAATTAATTCATTAAATGAATTAGAAAAACAGAGAGATAGTATTTCATCAAATAATTTAAGTGAAAATAATCCTGCAATTAATTTAGCAGGATCTATTTCTGAAATTCCTCTAATTTATTATCCTTGGGGATTACAAGCAGCAGCAATTAGATTTAAAAATTCATTACAAGAAAATACAAAAATTCATGCCATATCTGAAGATGTTATAGAAGCATGTCATAATGGAATTGTTTCATGGTCAAAACCTAGTGATATTAAACCAATTCTGGTAAGAGGTAAAGACGATTATATTAAAACAGATGAAAGATGGGAAATTTTGAAAGATTATTTTGAAAGAGAGGGAATTGATTTCAATGAAATTTTTTCAGTATCAGGAAACATATTATCCAAACTAATCAATTTGATTTATCTCTTTGATTATACTTCAATCTATAAGGCAGTATCATCTGGAATAGATCCTACACCAGTAAAAGCTATAGATTTTGTAAAAGAAAGATTATGAATTTAGGAAAAATTTCGTCTGGAAAGATAATCTATTTTCTTATTGTTGCAGCATTTTTTTATGCATTAATTTTATTTTTTTCAGATATTAATAAAATAGTTCTAGTATTAAATCAAATTCAATTTGAAGAATATATTATTATTTTGCCCTTAACAATTTTAATATTATTAATTTATGGTTGGAGATATAAAATTATATTAAATAAATTAGACATACCTTTGAATTTTAAAGATTGTTTTTTAATTCATACTGCAGGTATTGCAATGATAATTACACCCGGAAGTGTAGGTCTAATTGTTAGTAATTACCTATTAAAAAAGCGAACTGGACATTCAATTTCCAGTACAGTACCAATATTAATTTTTGAAAGATGGTTAGATGTAGTTTCTTTAACAACAATTATTGGGGCATTGTTATTTTGGAATGATTTTATTGTATCTCAAATAATGTTTGTAATTGGATTAGTATTAAGTGGATTTGTTTTTTTCATTTTTAAAAATTCAGTGGGTTTGAATTTATTAAATAGAATTCTGATTAAAACAAAAATATTAAAAAATTTTGTTGTTAACACTGAAGAATTTCAAGATACAACAAAAAAATTAATTTCACTAAAAACTATGATATACCTACTATCAATTACATTTCTAATTAAAATTGTAGTAATGATTTCTATTTTTCTTGTTTTTAATTTATTTAATTTAAATATCAATTTTATTGACAGTAATCAAATTTTTTTAACGAATCAATTTATGGGTGTCCTATCATTTATTCCAGGAGGACTAATAATTACTGAAACAGGATTATTAGGTTCTATTGTAAATAGAGGTACGGACTTTACTGTTGCAACATTATTAGTTTTATTAATCAGAATTATGACATTTTGGTTTCCTGTTTTTATTGGTTTTATAGCATTAAAATTTGTACTAGCAAAGCGTTAATTTTTCATATAGACTTACAAAAAATATATTTTTGCTATGTTAATTAATGAACAAATATTTCATTAATTGTATAGCTTAAATAATCAAATTAGATCATTATAATAATTTGAAAGTAATTGTAGGCATTCCAGCTTTTAATGAAGAAAAAAATATTGCTAAAATTATTGTAAAATTAAAGAGAAAGTATGATCATGTAATTGTTTGTGATGATGGTTCATCAGATATGACACAAGATATTGCTACATCATTGGGTGCAATAGTCATAAAACACTCAACAAATTTAGGATATGGTGCAGCAATTAAGACAATATTTAATGAATCTAAAAAAATAGATTGTGATGTTTTAGTTACTTTTGATGCAGATGGACAACACCAAATTTCAGAAATCGATTCTATTTTAAAACCAATAATTAAAAATAATGCAGATATTGTAATTGGATCTAGATTTTTAGGATCTGCAAAAGATTTACCAAAATATAGAAAAATCGGAATTAAAACAATTACCAGTTTAACAAATACACTTACTGGTTCTAATATTACAGATTCTCAAAGTGGTTTTAGAGCATATTCAAAAAAAGTGTTAAAGGAAATAACACCAACTGAATCAGGAATGGGAATATCCACAGAAATTTTAATCAAATCTGCAAAAAATAAGATGAGGATGACAGAAATTCCAATTACAATAAGCTATGAAGGAAATACACATTCTCAAAAAGCTGTTTCGCACGGAACATCAGTAGTAATGAGTACAATTAAACATGTGGCAATTGAAAGACCACTACTATATTATGGTGTAACAGGATTGTGTTTCACAATTCTTGGTTTAATATTTGGTGGTTGGACAATACAAATATTTTCTGAAGAACGAATCTTAGCTCCAGGTTTTGCTCTAATAGGAATTGGAGGAGTTATTCTAGGCACCATATTGTTAATTACAGCAACTATTCTATATTCAATTGTTAATGTGATTAGGGAAAAAAATAATTAAGAAGAAATATTAGATAATTTTTAAAATATTTTAATTTCTTTTATTATTTTTTTGTTACAAAAAAAAGATTGTTAAGACCATAAGTAAAATTTTCATGACGAATGATTTTTAGTTGAGCCAAATCAAGAATATCTTTTATTTGATTAGTTGATAATCCAAAACTTTCACCCTCCTTCATTCCTCTTTCAATTTGATCCTCATCCCTCCAACCAAATACATATTTGTGACCTATGTAACCAAGTTTCGGAGTAAGCATAGTAAACAGAATTTGTCCATCATTTTTGAGAACACGTTTTGCATCTTCCAATACCTCAGTTCTAACTTGTTCAGGAATATGATTCAGATTTGCCATGAAAGTAATTGTATCAAACGTATTTGATTCAAATGGCAAGTGTCTAGTATCAACAAGAGCATCAATTCCTTCCCATTTGTAAACATCAACTCCAATTCCATTACTATAATTTTTTGCAAGCAAATTATTACCACAACCTACATCTAATAGTTTCCCTTTCACATATTTTGCAACGACTATATGTCTTTCATCACTAATAGGGGTTAAACCCATTTTTTTAATAGGTTCAGGTTTAAGAATAATCCTAAGAGGTAAAAAAATAAAATTAAATATTTTTCTTATGAATGAATCACTCATCATGAATATTATTTCAAGTATTTTATTAAATCCTTTCAAATCAATTGATTACCACAAATTATGCTTAACACAGATATATAATTATCAAATTAAAAATTTATTATTAAAGTGAAAATATTGATTCAAAAAAATAGTAAAAACAATAAGTTAGAAAAAAATATTGTAAAAATTACTAAAATTGGTATAATCGTATTTATCTCATTTTCAATTTTAGGACAATTTGTTCCATTTTTTGAAGGTTCAAATTCGTATTTTTATGGAATGGCATCAATACTATTTGTTGACGAAGGAATCAGTGTATCAAATCCATTTTTAGAAAAATATGAAACGAATGAATTTCTTATAGAAAATTGGTTACGTACAAATCAAAATGAAATGACGCCAATGTCTGGAAATGGCTTAATCGTATTAGGTGGAATTGCCTATTTATTTGGAGGATATTTTGCATTGTATTATTTATCCCCAATTCTTTTCATTATTCTCTTAATTGTAAGTGAAAGAACTGCAACTAAACTTTTTGGAAAATATGCAGGATTAATTACTCTGATTATACTTTCTGCAAGTAATTTATTATTTAGAAATAGTATTCAGCTTCATACAGAGAGTTTATTTTGTTTATTGTTTATTTTAGGAACATATTTTTTAATAAAATTTGGGAGAACAAATCAAACCTATTTAGTTTTAATAGCATCAACAATGTTTGCTTTTTCTTCAACTGTAAGATTAACTGGAATAATTTTATTACCAATAGAATTTTTTATTTTATCTATTTTTATAATAAATAATAGATCTAAAAATAAAAAAATTATTTCATTAATATTAGCAACAATACCATGGATTATTTTTTTGTTAGTTTTTGCTTATGGGAATATTTTGACTACAGGAGAACCATTCGTTGTGTATGGAACATTAAATGAGGGATATAGTAAATTTTTTGAATCATCGCCTTTATCACTAATTGCATTTGAAGAAACAGATTTTGAGAATGCCATACAATATTCAAAATATTTGTTACCCTATATTTTTGTTGGAGCATTCAACAGCATAGATAATAATTTTGAAAATATTTTAGGTGAGCATTGGATCGGATTAATACCTCTAATAATTTTTGGATTAATTTTAATTTATTCCTATAAATCAAAAAATAAAAAATTAGAAGTTTTTGTAATTACATTATTCATATTAGGAATAATTTGGATTTACGGATCAATTACATCTGAAGAATTAGGAGAACTTGGAGTTCCTGGTAGATATGTGTTACCAGCATTTGTATTATCTTCGATGTTATTTGGTTATGCAATTGAACAAATTTTTTCAAAAATTAGAAATAAGAAAGGAATAAAAATAAAAATTTTTCAGTTAATCTTCTTGTCTAGTTTATTTGTAATTATTATTATTTCATATAATTTTTCACCTGCCATAACAATATTTGATCAAGAAAATTATTTGAAAAATCCATTTGATTATGAAAGAGAATTTCCATTAAATGATGAAAAAATTTTAGAAGATAGTATAATTGTAACTCCAGTGGGAGCCAGATCTCAAGAATATAATTTAGCATCATTCAGAATAATTACAATTAATCATACATCAATAAATTCAATTAATCTACTACAAGATATTATTAAAGAAAAAGATAATGTGTATGTATTTAAAATTCCATTTAATAATGGTGAAAAAAATATGATTCAAAATCTAATTGATAATCATGGATTTGTTTTAGAAGAATTATCTGAAACTTTTTGTAAAATGAAATTAAAATCAGGACAAAAATCTATATCAGATGAAAAATGTCTTAATAATGATCCAATTAGAAAATTTAATCAAAAATAAATTTTAGTGAAGACATATTTAGTAAAAAACAATTAATTTGAACGAATATTTTATATGTTTAAATAATATGTCTTGAGTATGAGAATTCTTCTAATTAATCCAACATATGATGGAATTATTGTTGCTCCACATTTAGGCTTAGGTTATCTTTCTTCAGGATTAAAAAAGAATGGGCATACAGTGAAAATACTTGATGGTCTTAGAGAGAAAATAGAATATGAACCATCAGAATGGGACATTGTTGGAGTTACAGCAATGTCAACATATTTTCCTGAATGTGTTCAAGAGGTAAAAAGAGCAAAATCTTACGGTCTTAAAACAATTATTGGCGGACCACATGTTATTTGCGATCCAATACAAAGTTTAATTGATTCAGGTGCAGATTATGCAGCTATTGGTGAAGGAGAAAAAACATTTAATCAATTAGCAGCAGGAATGCCATCTGCACAAGTTGATGGATTAGCATATTGGGAAAATGATAAAGCAGTTATGTCAAAACAAAGTGATGAAATGATTGGAAAAACAGAATCAGGTTCAACAACATTCCTTATGCAAAAAGATATCTATACATTACAAGTTGGTAAATTAAAAAGAGATTTTCAACTAGATATAGATGATTTTGGAATGCCAGACTGGGAATCAATTGATCCTAGAAGTTATAATTATGAACCACATGGAATGATAATTCATGCACGTCCAATGGCTCCAATTATTACAACAAGAGGATGTCCATACAGTTGTACATATTGTAGTGCTCCAATAACTGCTGGAAAAAGAATGAGAACTCGTGATCCTCATAAAGTAGTGGATGAAATAGAAATGCTAGTCAACAAATACGGAGTTAAAGAAATTCAAATTGAAGATGATAATTTTACATTAGTAAGAGAACATTGTGTTGCTATTTGTGAAGAAATTCTAAAACGAAATATCAAAATTGTTTGGAGTCTTCCAAATGGAGTTAGAATAGACAAATTAGATAAAGAATTACTAATATTGATGAAAAAAGCGGGATGTGTTTCTATGGCATTAGGAATAGAATCAGCAAATCAAAGAATATTAGATTTAATTAAAAAACAATTGAATAAAAAAGTAGTTAGAGAAACATGTAAACTAATTTCAGAAGTAGGAATTGAAACTACAGGATTTTTTATGATTGGTTTTCCTACTGAGACAAAAGAAGAAATTAATAATACAATTAATTTTGCAGCATCCTTACCAATAGATCGAGCACATTTTACTAAAGTGACACCACTTCCAGGAACAGAATTATTTGATTTATGGGTTGAAGAATATGCTAAAGGTGGGGCGATTGATTGGAAAACATTTGATTATTACCAATTTGATGCAGATTGGTCTGAATGCAGTTTTGATGAAATATCCAGATTGCAAACCATAGGTTTCATAAAATTCTACAGTAAACCAAAACGTCTGTTCAAATTTTTGGCACAATTAGAAATGGGACAATATCTAACATTATCAAAAAGACTAATGAAAATTTTGTTACCACCCAAGTTCTATAATTCAGTAATTGCTAAAGAGGGAAAAATAAAAAAATCAGAACGATCTGCATTTAATCATCAAGTTCCATCAATGTAGAAAAACTATTGATATTGATTATAAAATTATTAAATAAATATAATTATCTTAAACATAACTATTTATCATAAAAATTATAAAAATTAATGAATAAAATTGGAATACCAATATTCAAAAAAAGATCATTTTAAATTTCCAGAAAAATATCAGATGACACCATTTCAAGATCTAAAATTTTTAATTGAATATAAAAAATCTAGAAAATTAAATTTAAAGAACATCAAACAAAATAATAATTTTAAAAATTGGGGAGATATTTCTATTGAAGATGAAGAGAAAAATTGGAAAGACGATAAGGGAAAAATAATTTATACTGAAAAATTACTTAAATTTTTACTAGTAGAAATTTTAAGAAAATCAAAGAAAGAGGATATTTTATTAAATAAAATAATCAAAAAATTTGAAATTAAGAAAAAGATATTTGAATCATATAATTTAGAATTTAAAGAAAATACAACAAAATATTTAAATTTAAAAAATTATATTTTACTATCAATAATTTGTTTATTCAAATATGAAAAAACAAAAAATTTAAAATTTTTAAACACTAGTTTAAAATTAAATGATCTTATCTCTTCACAAAGAAAAAAATTAATTATTTTAGAAGATATTTTATTATATTCATTTATTATTAAAAAAGAACTTGAAGTAATTGAAATTTTGATGAATAAAGTAGGAGTTAAAAATGAATAAAATAGGTATTATTTTAACTCCAGATACAAGATCAAAAGCATATATTACAAAAATTATTAAAAATAAAATTAAAATTGATGAAATAATTTTTATGAATGATGAAAGAGAAGATAAAAAATTTCATAAAAATGCAATTAATGAAGGAAAAAAATATGGATTTGATATTTCAAAGTCAATTGAAAGTATAATTAATGAAAATAATTTGTTAGTTAAAAAATTTAATTTTGTAGATATTAATAATTTGAAATTAATTGAATACATAAAAAAATCTAATATAGAATTTTTTATTTTTACAGGCGGTGGAATATTAAAAAAAGATATACTAGACTGTAAATCTAAATTTATTCATTTTCATCCAGGAATTGTGCCTGAATATAGAGGAAGTACTTGTTTTTACTATAGCATATTAAATGAAAATAATTGTGGTGTTACGTCATTCATAATGGATAAAAATTTAGATACTGGCGATATAATTTATCAAAAAAAATTCAAAAAACCTTCACATGAATTTATTGATGATGTTTATGATGCGCATATACGTTCAGAAACAATGCTTGATCTATTTAATAAAAAATTATTAGATAAGAAAAACTTCAAAAAGCAGAAAGCAAAAGGAGATACTTACTACATCATTCATCCAGTTTTAAAACATATTGCAACTTTAAGTTGTATTTCGGATGTAAAAAATAAATCCACATAAAATTATTTAAGATATTTCTCTATTAATCCATGAAAGAAGATGTTCTTTCAATTTTTCCTGTAATTCTAAACCGGTATCATAAATATTAATAATTTCATTAGGATCATTTTTTAAATCAAATAATTCCCATTTATTTGAACTCATGAAATAAATTAATTTATGTCTAGATGATTTTATGCAAAAAACATTAGGTTCCATTGGAGATGGAAATGGACCTTGTAATCCGCCTGTTTCAGAAAAAGTAAAAGATGAATCAGATAATTTTTCATTAGAAGTAAGAAGATAAGAAGAGAAACTTTTACCAATTAGATCTAAAGGAATTTTAATTTTACATAATTCCAAAATAGTCGGTAAAATATCAATAGTACGAAGTAATGAATCAGATTTTTTGTTTTTAGATATCAAATCACCCAAAAATAGGTAAAATGTTCGTATAGTTTCTTCATAGGTAAAAACACCATAATTTCTTTCTCCAAAACGTTCACCAATACCAGTTCCATGATCAGAAAAAAATATAATAATTGTTTCATTAGATTTTCCTAAATCTTCAATAGTTTGAAATATTTTTTTTGCATAACTTGCAGCTTTCTTAAACGCAAGATCATAAATTTCTAAATTTTCTTCTTTTCTTGCATAAAAATTTTTGTCATTCCATTCATATTTTTTTAATACTTCTGAAACAGTTGCTGTATGAATAGCACTGAATTGTAAAAATGTAAAAATAGGTTTATTTTTAGATTTTTTAAAATAATCTTGTATTAATTTAGGATGTTCTAAAAATAAGTTATCTTCATATTCATTATGTGAAGAGTAAATATCAAACCCTCGAGATGAAATAACTTTTTCTGAAATTAAATTACATGTTGTAAAATATCCATTTTTTTGAAGTAATTCTGGAAGAAAATTTATGGAATCTTTTAATCTAAACATTTTGTAATAGGCATTAACTCCATTTTCTTTTCCATACTTTCCAGTAAAAATAGCATTTATTGATGCAAATGTATATGGTGCTGCGGTTGTAACATTATTTACAAAAGTGCCTTTTTTCTGAAGTTCTAAAAAATCAGATGAAATATTAGTTCTATCCCATCTAGAACCATCTAAAAGTACTAAAATAATATTGGGTTTCAAGGAGTATCCTCTAAAGAAATTAATTTGTTTAATATTTTTTCTAAATGCATTTTTTGGTATAAATTATAATCTTTTAATGAATCAACTTCTAACCAACCATTTTTAATTATTATAGCCTTTAATTTTTCATTATTGTTTATCAATCCTTGTAAGAAATCAGTCATGTAAGATTTTTCAAAAGGTAAATTTGGATTTAAAGGATTAGTAGACAAATTGGAAATAGATTTCATTTTCTTATAGAAATTTATAGTATTTTTTATTCCATCATTTTGGAATTTCATTAATCCAATAAATTGTCCTTGAATATTATTAATATTTTCAACTTTTTGCCCTAATTTCAAAATGAATTCATTATCATCCAATACTAAACTTTCAGCATCATCTAAAGGATTTTCAAATCTAACATTCCAAAGATCCTGCCAATTTTTATCAATTACTACAGAAATATCATGCCTAGAATCAATTAAACTTTGAATTATATTAGATTCAAAAATTATATCCCCATAAGAAACAATAACAGAATCATTAAATTTTTCTTTAGCAGTAAAAAGACTTTCAACCATATTTGTGGTCATAAAATTTTTATTTTCAAATTTTTGAATTTTATCTAAATTAATTTTATCATTACAATAACCAGTAACTACAGAAATGTCATCAATTCCCAGATTACGAAAAATATCAATTTGTCTTTCCAATATACTTTTTCCAAATAAATTAACCATGCATTTTGGAAGATTTTTTGTCAAAGGTCTAAGTCTTTCACCCTGTCCTGCAGCTAAAATAATTACTTTCAAATTATTCATTCCAAAATAATTTTTTACTAAAAATTTGTTCAATAATCAATTGGTTATCAGAATTAAAATTTCTTTCTGGATGCCACATAACACCCACAATTGGGAAGTTTTTATGAAAAAATCCTTCCACAGTTTTATCAATATTTGTAATTGCAAATGGTTCAATGTTTTTACCTAAAGTTGAAGTAGTAATGACATTATTATGAAAAGAATTTACTTTAAGAGAATTTATTTGTAATATAGACATTATATTTTTATGAATTAAATTAACAACATGTGGAATTCCAACATGTGATGAATTATTATTTTTTATAATTGAACCACCAAAATATTGGTTAATTACTTGCATTCCTCTACAAACTCCAAATAGAGGAATTTTATTTTTTATAGCAAAATTTAATATTTGATTTTCTGTTTTATCCCTTTCTTGATCATCACCAATATTATCACCTCCAGAAAGAATGATTCCATCTAAATTGAAATCATTTAAGAAATTCTCTACATTAACTAAATTATTTGGAATAAAAATAATATTTGAATTAATTTTTTCTAATAAAGGAGGCCAATCATGACTCAATGCATCCCTTTTTTCTTCATAATTTTTAGCCTTGACTATTCGAAGAGATATTCCAATGTTTAATTTCTTATTATTTTTCATCATATCAAAATTTCATTATCAAAGATATATTTATTTAATATATCCCAAGGATTTTAGAACTTTTCTCTCTTCAATGTGTTCATTATTTTGTTTATGTTCTTGAATAGTTATCTGTTCATTTTTTGAATCTAACAAAACTTTAGATGAATCAAGTAATCGATCATAAAGTTCTCCACAACCAATAGCTGCAGGTAAACCCATTTCAGCACACCTAATAGACATGTGTGATGCTACTCCACCATATTTAGTGATTAACCCCAATGGATTTTTTGTAAAAATCCAGTCATATCCAGGATCCGCATTTTCAATAACAATAATTTTTTTCTTTAAATCCAATTCCTTTTGTTCAAAATGTTTTAAAATTACAATATCACCAGAAATTTTTTTAGAAGTAATAAAATTTGGTTTTGAGGAAAAATATTTTACAAAATGTAAATCATTGGTAGAAAAAAGTATTGGTGATAAAGCTAAATATTTTTTCAGATCTGATTTTTTTGTTTCTAATATAATTTTTTTCTGCCATTTTTCTTTTAAAATATTTTTTGAATATTTTTTATGCGATAAAATTGTTGGTAGATCTAAGGAAGACATTTCAATTCTAGAAAAGCCAAGTTCATTTCCTGCTTTTGCAATTAATTCAATAGCTTCACTAAGATTTTTAGTAAATTCAAATTTTAATTTTTCCCTTTGAGTAATTGAATCTTTAACAAAATTTAAGAAGCTAATATTATCAAAGTTTAATCCATGCTTATTAAAAATTTTATTTAAAATATTTTCATTAATATTTATTTTTGGTGATTTTATTTTTTTAAGAAATTTAACGTTGTCAAAAAAATCATATTCCATATCATATCTAGATGCAGTAATATCATAAGTACCAGGACGTAAATGTCCATATTTTTTTAGAAACAAATCTTTTGAAATCTTATTTTTAGATAGTAATTCAACATCGTATTGAATTTCAGATAAAGGTGTAGAAATTGATTTCATAAAATTTTCAACAAAATTTAATGGAATTTGCCTCTCATTTTTTAAACTTTTTAGCAAGATTGAGCTAATAAAAGAAATTCTTGCCATTGTTGAAAATGGAAGAGTCCCATACTTACGACAATCTAAAAGTAATTTTTCTGCTGCAATTAAATAATTTTTATAATTTGAATTTTTTGAATTCAAATTAGAAAGTATCATTTGTCTATTTTTTGTTAGTAAAATTATTGATTTGTTGCAATCATCTTGAATTTGTGGGAAATTTGAAATGATTTGATTTGTAAAAATTATTAATGCTTTTTTTATATGTAGAATTTGTTTATTCTTAAAACCATGTTTTTTTAATTCTTTTAATCTATGATCAATTGTTAAATCATAACATGTGAATAAAATTTTGAATTCAACTTTATCATGTAAATATGGATGAAGTTTAAGTTTTTTAAGATAAAATTTCATTAAAGAATTTTTTATGCTTGAATCTATATTATCTGGAATTAATGAATTAAAACTACCTCTAATATCGACATAAGGTTTGTTTCCAAATCTAACCATAAGTGGATATGGTTCAACATTTTGATATCCAATTATTGTTCTACTTTTATGCCAAATTTTTTTCATTATCAAGAAATTGTATAAAGAATAATCCAAATTGTTGGGATGATCTCCAATTATTTCAGCAGGATTCCAATCACTCATATCAGAAAAGATTGTGTAGTCTCCAAAAACATGATTTTTTTTATTTAGATTAGAAAAAATTTTACTTTCTTTTATAATTAAATTTGAAATTTTATTATCTAAATTTTTTTTATCTGCACTTTTTAATGATGTAATTGGCCGTACTTGAAAAATTACAATCTGATCATTTCTAGTTATCCCAAACTCTATATCTAATTCATTAGAATCAATTATTTTTTCAATTTCCTTGATAGAAGTAATTAGTTTTTGCCAGTTTTTTGGTATTTCAATTAATGTGGATTTTCTAAATATTTTAATTGTTTTATTTACATGACCACTAGTTACTCCAATTGTAGATGGACCATCTTCATAGTTAATTACAAAGTATGGTGAGCCTAAATCAGGTGTTTTTGTGAAAATAACTCCACTTTGTTTAATATTGTTTGTTTGATTTTGAATTAAAATTTGATTATTTTTATTTAAATTTGCTTTTTGAAAATATGATTTGATTACATGATTAATTGCATTTTGAATTTTTATTTTGGAATTAGAATTAATATTTTGTAAGCTAAGATAATTTCCAGCATTAGAATTTTCTATGGAATCCTCTCCAATTGCAGAGCTTCGAATTATTAATATTTTATTGTTAAATTCTTTTTGAATATTAGAAATAATATATTTTTTATTATTTTCCCATTCTTCAACAGTAAAATCAAAAATTTTTTCAATTTTAGATTTTTTAAGTTTATGTCTAAGAAATTTTAGTACATCAGATTTAGATGTAAATAAATTATTTAATTGAGTCATATCAGAAATTTATAAATTCATTTTAATATACATGAGCATGAAAAATAATTCATGTCATATATAACCAAGTTTTTTTAATTCCTCCTCTACTTGTTTTGCTTCTGCATCATTAAATTTTTCATGAGTCATATCAAAATTTGTTTCATTTCTTATATTCTCAAGAAGTTTTTCCATTTCATTTACTTTGGCTGAATTTTTTTCTACCAAATTATTCCCTTCAAAAGGATCTATTTTTAGATCATACAAATGACGATTTTCAGTAGGGATTTTTAAACTTCTAAAATATTTGTATCTAGATGTTCTAAGTCCTATTACAGCTTTAGGTTCTTTTTGTCCTGTATGGATTGTTGTACTTTCCATATACACAGGGATTTCTTCCATTTGTTTATTTTCAAAAAAGGGATACAAACTTCTTCCATGAATATCTAATTTTTTGTTTGGTAGATTGAGAATACTTTCGATAGTAGGAAAAATATCAATTGTGCGTACTAAGTTTGGTATATTACCCACAGATTTAACTCCACATCCAACAAAAAGTAAAGGAACTCTAATTAATTCATCAAATTGAAAACGACTTTCGTCAGGACGTTCATTTAAAGAACGCTTTTCATAACTAGTTTTTAATTTAGAAGAACGGATTTCACGTAATAATTTCTTTTTTTTCTTATGTACATTAATTATTTGAGATTTTGGAAGAAAATTTTTGATTAGAGATTTTGATTTTTCAATAACAGGAGAAGATGTTCTTGCAGTGTTATCTATTACTGGTATATAGTCACCATGATCCGAAGTAATTATTATTAATGTATTTTTCAAATCTACTGTATCTAAAATTTGTGCAAGCCAAGAATCAATTATTTCCATCATTCTGTCATATCTATCACTAATACTCATTTTTTCAAAATTAGGTACTCGTATAGGACGATGAAGTCCAAGAACATGAACAAAATAAATCCATGGAGATTTCATAACACCAGGTTTCAACATTTTAAGAATTTTATCACTTAATCCAGAATAAAGTTGAGTTCCTGATTGATATGATTGATTATCATTTTCAAAATATGATGAAAATCCCATTGCATCTAATCCAGAATGCATTGTAGCGTAGCAGTGATATCCATTATTTTTTAAATCATTAATATAACTTGTTGATTCAGAGTGAATTTTATAATAATATTCTTTAGTTTCTCCAACTCCAAATGGATAACGTGCAGTAAAAATACTGCTAATTGCACTCATAGTATAATCAGTTGAACTTATCGATTGAGAAAAATATGCACCCCTTTTTATCAATGAATCAATAGTAGGTGTTTTAGAGTTTTTATTTTGATAAAATTTATCAGCTCTACATGCATCAAGTACAACAAAAAGAATATTTGGTTTCAACATTTTATTATTGATTATTTTCTTTCATTCTTAAATTAATTGTTTTTTAAAAAAATTTGTGGACAAGTTTCAAATATTTTTTAATTATATTAAAATAATATTCTAGGAAAAAATAGGACTAACTTTAAAAGGAGTATAATACTCAATAATTTGAAAAATAAATGATTGAATTACCAAATTTTGAGAAAGCATTTGAATATGAAAATAATTTTTATCTTTCATGTGATATTACACGAATTAGTAAAATTTTATCACATTATGAAATTTACAAAATGATAAAAGAAGTTCCAGGTGAAATAGTCGAATGTGGGGTTTTTAAAGGTGCATCTCTTCTTCGTTTTGCCATGTTTAGAGAAATTTTTGGAAATCCATTTTCAAAAAAAATTATTGGATTTGATACATTTGGAAAATTTCCTGAAACAAATTTTCAGGATGATAAAAAAGCAAGAAGTAAATTTATTGATTCAGCTGGTGAAAATTCAATTTCCAAAGATCAGTTATTTCAAATTCTAAATCAAAAAAACCTAAACAGGCATCTAAATTTAATTGAAGGAGATATTACAAAAACAGTTCCACATTATATTGAAACAAATCCTGAATTAAAAATTTCATTGTTAAATTTAGACACAGATATTTATGAACCTGCAGTATCTATTTTGGAAAACCTTTATCCAAGAATTACTAGAGGTGGAATTCTTATGCTAGATGATTATGGAACTCATCCTGGAGAAACTCAAGCAGTTGACGAATATTTTGAAAATAAAAATGTCGAGATAAAAAAATTTCCGTTTGCTATGACACCATGTTATATAGTGAAACCATAATCAATATTTTCAAATTATTTTATAATTAACATTTTAAAGTGCAATTTATTGAACAATTTCAATGGATTATTCTTCTGAAATATTAAAGAAATTTTTGAATCTCTATTGGGTTAGACCAGAAACAGCTTTTTGGAGAACATTAGACGTATTACAAATGAAATCAGTTGAATTTAAAAAACCTATTTTAGATATTGGTTGTGGAGATGGTAGTTTTAGTTTTACAAATTTTGGTGGAAGTGTAGATTATACTTTTGATGTGTATCGAACAATAAAAAATACTTCAGGATTCTTTGAGGGTGTTGATATACATAATCAAAATAAATTAATCAAACCAAAAATCATTAAAAAAGTTGAGCAACAAATTGATGTGGGGTTAGATTGGAAAAAAAATCTTTTAACAAAAGCTAATCAATTCAATACATATGAAAAACTAATTCATCATGATAGTAATAAAAAACTTCCATTTAAGGATGGAACATTTGAAACAATTTTTAGTAATACATTTTATTGGTTGAACAGTATTGAAAATATTCTTAATGAATCAAAAAGGGTATCAACTAAAAATGGAAAAATTATAATTTTTGTTCCAGATAAGAAATTCAAAGATTCTTTAATCTATAACAAATTTATTAAAAATGAATATGAATGGGCTAAAATTTTGGATAGAGGTATTTATAATAATATAAAACATTGTTACTCACTATCTAAATGGAAATCTATTTTTTCAAAAGCAGATTTAAAAATTGAACATCATTCTAATTATGCCACTAAAAAATTAACAAAAATATGGAGTATTGGAATGAGACCCTACAGTCCTTTTATTATTGAGATGTCAAATAAGTTGAAATTGAATGAGAGAACAAAAATCAAGAAACGAGTTATTTCAGAGATTTTCCCAATTTTAAGATCATATCTTGATTTTGAATTAAATAGTGTTGGTAGAAATAATTGTTTTCATATGTTTGTGTTAACAAAAAAATAAGAGAAATAGAAATTAACCTATATATAAAAAAATAATTATTAATCAATATAGATTTTTTAAAATGAATCTAAAAATCATTAATTGATTAAAAAACATACATAAAATTGATTTTGAGTTAAAAAAAATTGTAGACCAATATGATTAAATTAATCACAATTTGAATAAGATTGATTTGAATATTCTTGTAATATGTGCACATCCAGATGATGAAACAATTGGTATGGGTGGAACTTTAAAAAAAATGTCAAAGCATCACAATATCAAAGTAATATTTCTATCAGAAGGAATTACTGCTAGACGAAAATCTGGATATGTTAGTGCACCTCAATATGACATAACTCATGAAGAAATGCAAAAAATGAAAAAAGAGATAGAAGTAAGGAAAAAACATGCTAGAAAGGCATTAAAAATTTTGGGAGTAAAGGAAGTTCGCTTTTTAGATCTACCCAATCAAGAATTAGATCAAATTCCATTATTAAAAATAATCAAAGAGATAGAAAAAGAAATTTATGAAACAAAAGCAAATTTAATTTTTACACACCACCATAATGATCTTAATCTTGATCATAGAGTAGCATATGAAGCAACCATTACAGCTGCCAGACCAATACCAAACTCTCTAGTCACTTCAATAATTTCTTTTGAAATTCCTGCAGCAACAGATTGGAGAAAACCTTACAAATTTAATCCAAATTTGTATATCGAGATATCTTCACAATTAACAGCAAAAATCAATGCATTGAAAGCCTATGAATATGAATTTAGAAAACCCCCCCATCCTAGATCTAAAGAAATGACCGAAGCTGTTGCAAAAAGATGGGGTAGTTTATCAGGTTTTAAAGCAGCTGAAGCATTTGAAATTATTATGAGCAGGCAAAATGATTTAGAAAAAATTTCTTTGTGAGGAGGTTTAAATGATATTGTACAGAAAATTAAAAACTAAAATATTAATACGAAAAGAGGAGTTTTGGTTACATTGAAAATAAACAAAGGACAATTTAGACTATCTTCACGCTCCAACAATCTTAAATTTGATTTACATAGAGGAAAAGGACATCTCTTAAGCTATATTGCAAATAGAATCAAATGGCATTTTTATCCTAGAATTCATAAAGTAAGCAAATATCCTCCACATGTAGATATTGAAATTTCTAGTAGTTGTAATTTGAATTGTCCAATGTGCTATACAACAACAGATGAATTCAAAAAAATTTCAGGGTTAGGTTTTATGGAATTTGATCTTTTTAAAAAAATCATAGATGAATGTGGACAAAATGGTGTTTTTTCAATTAGAATAAGTTTTAGAGGAGAACCATTTCTAAATCCCAAAGCTTTCGAAATGATTGAATATGCAAAAACACATGGAATAAAAGAAGTTTCAACATTGACACATGGGGGAACATTAGATGAAAAGAAATTTGAAAAACTTATTGAAATAGGACTTGATTGGTTAACAATTTCATTTGATGGAATTGGTGAAACATATGACAAAATTAGAGCACCACTGACATTTGAAGATGCAGTAAATAAAATAAAAAGATATCAAGAAATTAAAAAAGAAAAAAGAGTAGTAAAACCGGTTATTAAAGTACAAACTGTATGGCCAGCAATATCAAAAAATCCAGAAGAGTATTACAATATTTTTAATCCTATTGTTGATCAGGTTGCATCAAATCCATTAATTGATTATTTGATTAGAGACACCGATATTACTTATGAAGAAAATTTTACATGTCCTCAATTGTGGGAAAGATTAGTTATCGCTAATGATGGAAGAGCATTATTGTGTTCAAATGATGAGCTAAGTGAGCACATTATAGGAGATGCAAATAGTGAATCAATATTTGAAATTTGGCATGGTAAGAAAATGACTGAAGCAAGAAATATCCAAATTAATCATATGGGAGTCAAAAAAATAGATGCATGTAAGAAATGTTATTTACCAAGAAAAACCGAAACGGAAGTTAAAGAGATAGATAATAGATTGATAAATATTGATAATTATATAGATAGAGTTCAAGAAGTTGGAAAATAATATTTTTTAAAAATGAATATGTGTAATAAAAAAAGGTGATGATTTTGGACAAAGATTTAGAAAAAATTTTGGAAAAATTGCTAAGTAAACAACGTGATTGTGTATCTTTTTCAAAAAAATATCAGGACAGAAAGATGGAAGATCTTTATCAATATTATGAAGGTGCAAATTGGGCCATTAAATATGCAATTTCATTATTAAAAAATGATGAAGAATCATCTAAATTTTGATTATTAGTAATAATTTAATAAAAAAATTAAATTTTTAATTTAGCTATTTTAAAAATTTCAACACTTACTCTTTTTGCTCCTAATCCATCAACTAAATTAGATTTAAAAAAATGATTCATATTTTTTGTTAGTATATCCATAACAACTGAATTAATTTTAATTGGTGTTGTTTCATCTAAAAAACCTAAATTTATTCCTGCTTTTCTTTTATTCCATTCTTTTGCAGTCGGAATTTGATGTTTATCATCACAAATAATTGCAAATGGTACATTCATACTAGCAAATTCATATGTTGTCACTCCACCAGTAGTGAAACCAAATTTGGATTTTAGTATTTCATTGTACATATTTTTTGTTTCATGAACAAATTCAATATTTTTACTATATTTTTTTGAAAATTGTAATACTTTTTTTGATTTGTTTGCAATAGGACCTAAAATAATTTTAATTTTTAATTTTTTTACATTTTCATTTAATGAATCAAGAAAAATATTAACAATTCCTCTTTCATCTAGTCCACCAAAAGTAATTAGTATATCATATTTTTTTCTAACAGATTTAAATTTTTTAGAGAATTTTTGGTTTAAAATTTGATAAGAAGGTCCAACTAAGCATAAAGAATTATGTTTATTCTTATATTTTTGATTTTTTAATCCAATATATCCATTTACAAGAATATCTACAGGTAAATTTACATTTTCTAAATCAGTAATTATTACAGTTTTTACAATTTTTTTTAATTCTTTAAGATATTTGATTTCAGTTTTATGCTTATCAATAATTAAAACATCAATAGCATTTTTATCAATATATTGAATAGTTTTTTTTAGATCAGCATCTAATGAAATATTTTTTTTGAGAGATGAAAAATTATTAAATCCATAATCATTAATAATTTGTTTAACTCCACCATAATCTTCAACTAAAAAATGGATGTCAGCAGATTGTTTTAGATAATATGATAGATTGATGCAACGAAAAATATGTCCTAATCCTGTTTGTTTATTCTTTACTTTACCACCATAAGTTCTAAATAATATTTTTAATTTTTTTGTAGCCATAATTATTTAAATTTCACGATTTTTATTGAATTTTTCGCCCATTAAGAAAATTTGTTTGTTAACTTGATAATTTTTTCTACCTGTTCATCAGAGAGATTTGGATGAGTAGGAAGTAATACATGAGATTTACCAAAAATTTCAGTATTTTCAAGTTTTTTTCGATTTTTATAATATTTTAGCATATGGATAGGACGATGATAAGTACCAATTTCTATATTTTCATCACTCATTTTTTTGATAAAATTTTTAGGATTTTTTACTAAAATCCAATAAAAATTATAGGAACAACCCTTCTGCAGAGGCATTTTTTTATCTATTTCTAAATTATTGTAATATTGTTTTGCAATTTTATATCTAATCGAAACTATTTTATTTATTTTTTTGAGTTGTTCTAGACCAATAGCTGCAGAAAATTCATTCATATAACAATTCCAACCTATTTGATTAACAGAAGAATTATTTGAAATTCCAGAATTTCTTGATGCTAAAAGAATTTTTTTATTTTTTTTACTATTTTTTCCATTAAGAGTTATAGCACCGCCTTTAGGTAAAGAGAGAATTTTAACAGGATGGAAACTAAAGCAAACTGCATCACCATGATTACCAATTTTTTTATTTTGATATGTTGAACCTGTCGCCAAAGCTGCATCCTCAACTAACTTAATTTTAAAATTTTTACATAATTCTTGTATTTTATTAATTTCACATGGAATTCCTCCAAAATGAACAGGCATGATCACTTTAGTTTTTCTAGTAATTGCATTTTTGATTAAATCTGAATCTAAACAAAAAGTTTCAGGATCAACATCAACAAAAACAGGTTTTCCACCATTTAAAATAACAGCATGGGCCGCCGAAACATGACATAAAGAGGGTAAAATTACTTCTTTATTTTCTATATCCATCATATACATTGATAATAGTAATGCAGCAGAACCAGAATCTACTGCAATACATTCATCAGATTTTGTAAAATTTTGAAATCTTTTTTCAAATTTTGATGCTTGATTATTTCCTTTAGGAGAAGCCCATTGATGACTTGTAAGAACATTGTTTATTGCTTTTCTCTCTTCTTCTCCAAAAAAAGGATCATGAATTTTAATTTTAGACAATTTTTTATTCATTACTCCTTTACAAGTGAAGATTTTTGATAATCATAATTAAGATTAATTTTTTCATTAATTTTTAAGAGATATGGTTCGTTAAAAAGAATTTTTTCTAAATCACTGATTTTTATAGCACTTTTATCCTTTGAGATTCTTTTATAAATTTCCTTAACAAATTTTAAATCATTTTGTTTATCCACAGTTATTCTAATGAAAGATAAATTTTTTTTCGACATAACATTAGAAATTTTAAAAATTTCAGGATGAGATTGAATATATGGAAAAACATGCTCATGTTCAAAAGAACTTTTTGCTTTTTTCCATGCAGTTTCTAGTGCATTAAATGTAGCAACTTCTACAACTGTTCCAATTGGATAACGACATGATGAATCAATCCAATTTTGATTTGATTTTTCTATATTATTACTAACATAGTCATAAGAATTTTTTAAAAATTTTTTAAAAACACGATCAATTACATTTGGATCAATTAATGGACTATCTGCTGAAATTCGAATTACAGGGTTGCATTGAAATTTTTTTGCAGATTTATAAAAACGATCTAATACATCAAATTTTGAACCTCGATAGTAATTAATTCTATTTTTTTTACAAAAATTTACAATCATATTATCTTCTGAAGAAACTGAAGTTGATACAACGACTTCATCGATAAATTTTGAGGCTAAAGTTTGCTTTACAACGTAATGAAGTAAAGGTTTTCCTTCAATATTTTTCATTACTTTTCCGGGTAATCTTGTAGAACCCATTCTAGCCTGTATAATAGCTCTAATCAACAATAGAAAGTATATTTTGGAAGTTTTAAATTATTTTATAGACAAATTTTATTAGTTATTCATATACAGTTTGACTAATTATAAAATATTTAATTAATTAAAATTAAAGAAAAAATATGACAATAGTTTCAATTCACCAGCCGACATATTTACCATGGTTAGGATTTTTTAATAAAATTATTTCTTCTGAAAAATTTGTATTTTTAGATGATGTACAATATGAAAAAAATGGATATCAAAATAGAAATAAAATACGAACACATGAAGGCGATATATGGTTAACAGTTCCTGTAAAAACTAAATCCACTACTTTGTTGAAAAATGTTGAAATTGATTATTCATTTGATTGGATAAAAAAGCATACTAAATCAATTGAATTGAATTATTCAAAAACACGATTTTTTAATAATTATTGGGATGAATTAAAAAAAATTTATAATAAAAAACATTATAATTTAATTACACTTAATATTGATATCATAAATTTTCTTATAAATAAATTAAATATTAAAACAGAAATTATTTTCTCATCAAATTTAAAAATATATGAAAAAGGATCTGATAGAATATTAAAAATCTGTAAGGAACTTAATGCAGATACATATATTTCAGGAATTGGAGGAAAAGCATATCTGAATGTAGATGATTTTAAAAAAAATAAAATAAATTTAAATTTTCAAAACTTTAATCATCCAATATATCATCAAATTTTTGAACCATTTCATTCCAATATGGCAGTTATTGATTTACTATTTAATGAAGGGGATAATGCAGAGAAGATTATTAAAAAGCAAAATATTTTTTAAGATTATGAAGAATTATCAAAAAATAATTTTACAGGTTGAAAAATTGTGAAATCCATCAAATTAAATAATAAATTAGTTGGAAATACTGAACCTTGTTATTTTATAGCAGAAATTGGAAGTCTTTTTAAAAATTTTGAAGAAGCTAAAAAATTAATTGATTCAGCAGTAGAGATTGGAATTAATGCGGTAAAATTCCAAACATTTGAAGCGGAGACCATAACTACAAAAAATAATTTTTTTAATATGAAAAATACAGGAAAAATTTCACAGTATGAATTATTCAAAAAATGTGAAATCTCCAAGGAACTTCAAATGGAAGTAACAAATTATGCAAACAAAAAAGGAATAACAATTTTTTCCGCTCCAAGTCATATTAGAGATTTAGATATAATGGAAAAAATGGATTTGCCAATTTATAAAATTGGTTCTGACTTAGCATGTCATATTCCTTTATTAAAAGAAGTTGGTAAACTAGGCAAACCAATTATTTTATCTACTGGAATGTGTTCACTAGAAGAAATTAGAAACTCTGTAGACGCAATCCTATCTACAGGTAATGATCAATTAATAATTTTACACTGTGTTTCAGATTATCCAAATAAACCAGAAGAAACTAATCTTAATGCAATTTTAACATTAAAAAAAGAATTTGATCTTCCTGTTGGTTTTTCGGATCATAATATTGGTTGGTCAATATCTTTTGGTGCAGTATCTATGGGTGCCAACTTAATTGAAAGACATTTTAGGGATCCAACTAATTTAGCAGCACCTGATGACATAGTTGCATTAGATAAAGAACAATTTTCATCTTTAATTAAATCAACTAGATTAGTTGAAAAAGCAAGAGGAAATGGAATAAAAATTCCTACTAATTCAGAAAAATATAATAAAATTACAAACAGAGTAAGTATTATTTCAATGGAAGAAATTAAGGCAGGACAAATAATTACTGAAAATTTAATAGACATTAGAAGACCAGGTACTGGAATTGATCCAATTCATTTTGATAGCATAATTGGTAAAAAAGTTAAAATTGACATTAAAAAAGAAGAACCCATTACTTTTGATATGTTAGAATAAAAATTACTCAATTAATGATAAAATATCTACTGAATTTTCATAATTAAAATAATCCTCTAAGAATTTTATTCTTTTTTTAGACTCAGTTTTTTTCCAAATTTCATTTTTTTCAATTGAATTGATAGTTGAAGTTAAATTAGATAATGAAATCAATTGTGCCACATCATGTTCAACAAGTTGTAAATATGCATCATCAATAGATTTTATCGAATTATCATTTTCAACATTAACCAAGAGTAATGGTTTTTCAAAAATAGGAATTTCACTACTAACTGAAGATATAGGTAGTATGACTACAATATCACTTATAATAATATCTTCAAATAAAGTATTTTTTGAAATAATGAAATTATTGTTTGGGAAAAAATTATTTAATGTGTCTTGATCAAGTACATCACCAGGATGTGGTCTAACTAAAATTTTTACATCATGATTATGTTTAAATTCTTTAAACAGAGTATTGAGTAAAATTCTATCAGGACTATTTTGAATATAAAAAAACCTCATTGACAAAGGGAATAAAATTATTTTTTCATCATTGAAACTATTTTTTTTTAAAATTTCACTTTTATTAAATAATTTTTTTGTTTCTTCAAAATTAAAATAACTAGGATGACCAATAACTTCAACTTTTTCCTCAGGATACGTACCAATTTCTGTTAAAATTTTTTTATAGTATTTTCCATATACTAATGTCTTATCAGGTATAAAATTCCCTAAAGGAAATTTTTTACTATTGATTTCTTTACAAATGTACTCTGGAAAATCAGTTGGGATCAATCCATGTTGAATAGCTAGAGTTTTAATTCCTAATTTTTTTGCAACTATTTCAAATGTTTTTGCATAGGTACCAGTTTCATAAACTTGAATAATAGCTCTAGGCTTAATTTTTTGTAAATGATCTTCTAATAATTCCATCAAATGAATATAAGTTGGTAAATTAGGTTCTAAAAATAAATCTTCAAAATTTTGTTTTAAATATTTTGTTAAAGATATATTATCATAAATTAAAATATTATCTTTTCCAGATTTTATTAAATCATCAATTGAATTTTTTAATAAAGAAATAGTTTTAATTGTTTTTTTAGATTTAGGTTTTTTTAAAATAGTATCAATAGGCATCCAATTAATTGATGTTTTTAATCTTTCTTCAAGGATATTCGTAGTACCTTTTAGAGTATAATCTAAATCAAAACAGAATGTTTCTATTTTATTTTTTTTAAAAATATTTAAAAATGGTTTTATAAAAAATTCTTCTTGTTTTGATTTCTCATTAACAAAGTCATAAGTTTCTCGACGATAGATATCTGGAGAAGTAATTATGACAGGATTTTTGGGAATTTTTGTAGACTGAGAAAATTTATTAAATACAAAATCACGTTTTTTAATTTTTTCTCTCATTATTTTTTTATAAATAGTCTTTTTTACTAATTTTTTAATTCTGCTTTTTACTAGATATGGAAAATACTTGTAAGAAATTTTAATTTTTATATTTCTTTGTTTAGCAATTTGCTTTATTAAATCAGTTTTATCAAAAATCCCTTCTAATTTAATTTGATTAATAGAATTTTTATCTATAAATGCTGAAAATCTTTGTATGAATAATTTTGCTTCATTATATTTTGGATGTAAAATTGGAGCTGCAAACCACCAGTAAGAAATTTGATCTATTGCAAACCATTCCAATATTGTTTTTCCATTAATTATTTTACTTGGAAAGTTAACAAAGTCAATTCCATGTCTAAAATTTCCATATGATTCTAGTATATCTAAATTTATTTCAATAAACTCTTTTGATATAGATTTTTTAGATTTATTATCTACAATTATTGCAGTAGTCATAATTAATCAATATATGAAAAATGAATTAAGACTCAATTTTTTTTAAGCATATATTAAAGAAGTGAGATATAGTGTCATTATCTAACATTTCTAAAAGTGTATTAATTGTGTAATGCTTCACATCATTATTGGTTCCAATTATTGGTAAATCAATGTCTCTAGGAACATAATATTTTGCCTCATAACCATGATTTTGAAATGTTTTTAGAAATTTTCGGGTTTCTTCTTTTCCTAATAATGTAGTATGTACTTCAATTTGAAACATAGGTTTGAATTTTTCTATAGTATTTTTCATTCCCTCAATTATATGGAATTCATATCCTTCAACATCCATTCTAACAAAGTCAACATTAGAAATTTTTAATTCATCTAAAAAAGTATCCAATCTTTTGGCTTTAACTTTAATTAATTCACCAGGTAAATCAGTTGTTTCACCATCAGGAATAGTGAATGAACCATTAGATTCTTGATATACTAAAAAATTTACACTTCCATCAACATCACCTGCTGCAAAATTATATGCATCAACATTTTCTGTATCTTGAATTTCTAAATTTTTTTTCAAACGTTGAAAATTTGGAGGTGAAGGTTCAATTGCAATTACCTTACCACCACTACCAACAATATTAGACTCAAGTAAAGTGTAATAACCAATATTTCCACCTACATCTAAACAAACCATATCTTTTTTGAGTTCCTTTGAAAGAAGATTTGTTGTAAGAGGTTCATGAGTTTTAAACATCATCAATTCAGAGGATATCCCTAAATCACCAGGAATTAATGCCAGTTTATACCCATTTACATCTATAATTTGATCAAGATTTTGTTTCCTTATCTTTTTTGTAGCTACAAGGCCATAATGTAAGAGTACACGAATTGCTTTCAATTTTCCATAATTTTTTTTGTACTGTTTTACATTCCATATTACATGGGAAATTCTTCCAAATTGTTGTCTCGACAATGTGTTTTTTTCTTAAGATTTAGTAATATAAAACAAGTTGTATTCCCATGTAAAAATAGAAAAACTAAATTTGTCTACAATTTTTTTAATTTAAAAATTTGTCGATAAATCAAAAATAATATATTTTAATTATAATTAGATAAATCATGTTAATAATATCTCAAAATGCTTCAAATTATGGGATTCCATTTCCAGATGAAACTATTTATCGAATAAATCTAGCATGGGTTAACAGTATAAAAGAACTAGAAATCTTATTACAAAAACATCAAAATCAAAATATTTTTCTAGATTTACCTAAGGGCAGAGTAAAACCACCAAACAACAGATATACTTTAGAAGATTTATTTTCAATTCTTAATTCATATAAAAATATAAAATATTTTGCAGTTTCTAATGTAAATTCAGCTGAAGATTTAAAATTATATATCAAAGTTATTCCTACGGAAATTAACATAGTACCAAAAATTGAAAGTCCTGTTGCGGTTTTAAATATTGAAAATATAGTTAATGCAATTCCAAATGATAAAAAAATTATAATGTTAGATCATGACGATCTTTATTCAAATTTAATTAAGAATAATGAATCATCATCAAAATTTACAGAATATATAACAACATTAAAAGAATTTTGTGAAAAAAATAGTGTTGTATTACTTAGAACAATTGGAGTAATCTTTAGTGATGAAGAAAAACGCACTACACAATATATTAAATAAATTAAATTTTCAATAAAAAAAATTAAAGTATTTATTCTTAAAGTAAAAGAATTTTAACTATTTATCCCAATCAAATCTTTTTCCAATTAAAGAATAAAGTTCTTCATTAAACGGTTTGCAATAATCTAATAATTTTTCTCTTGTCCTAGAATCCATTTCTACAGATAATCGTTGTTTAGAGAATTTTTTATATTTTGAGAGTTTCCATTTTGGTAGGTCTAAAAATTCAATTGCTTGATTATAGACTTTTTCAGGATCACGTAAAAATTCACCATTCTCCAAAACAAGAATTTGTTTCATTGAAAAATACTTTAACCAATGTTTAAGACGAATTACATACAATCCAGTTGTAATATATGCAAGACTATGGTAAATTGGACTATAATATTTTTCATTTTGTTCCATTCTTTCTTGTTCACCCTCTATTCTTGATTTCTCTTGTTCAATAGCATCCTCAAAAGAAAGCTTTTCTGAACCATTTTTCATTTTACGTACATAGTGAGAAAATGCTCTATCAACAGGATTTCTTAAAAGTAGTATTAATTTCATTTTTGGATCAAGGCTACGAATTCTTTTTGGAGTATGAGGGTTTTGAAGATAAGCACCAGAAGCCTCACCTGTAATGAATTTTTTATGTTTAATTTTAGTAAATACAAATTTTTGAAATTTTGATGGAAAGTTCATTTTGTACCAATTAATACCTCGATCATAATACATATCAAAATATCGAGGTTCTTTAACAGCACAAGGTTCAATGTTAGGATGTTGAGAAAGATATTGGTATAATGAAGTGGTTCCCGATCTTGAAACACCAAAAATAATAAAATTAGGCAAAAGATGTAAAGGTCCTTCAAAATTACAATAACTTCGATATAGTGATTTTGCGATTGGATAAATTGATGACTTAGGATTAACTTTATCCTTTAATTGACCTTTAAAACGAGTTTCACTTACATCTTTATTTATCATTTTAATTCATTATTTCCAATCATAATTTCGATCTAATAGTTCATACAATTGCTCATTATATGGTTCAAAGTATTTAGTTAATTTTTCTCTGGTTTGAGAACTAATAGGAGAATAATCTCTCATTCTATGTGCTTTAAATGATGTTAATTCATAATTTGATAATCCCAAAAAATCCAAAACTTGTTGATAAGTATTAGAAGGATTGGAATAAAGATCTTCACTTTTCAATATAAGAAATTTCTCTCTAGGAAAATATTTGAACCATCTTTTGAGTTGATCAACATATATTCCTCTAGTTAAGTAAGATTTTCTATAAAAATTCACACTGTAAAAATTTTCATCATTTTCCATTTTTTTCATATCACTAGTAATTCTTTCTTCTTCTTGATTTATCGCATCTTCAAAAGATAATTTTTCGTTACCACTATCTACTTCCATTTGATAATGAGAATAAGCTCTATCAATTGGATTACGTAATAAAACAATTAATTGAACATTTGGAATATAAGACAATATTCTTTTTGGAGCATGAAAATAATGTAAATATCTAGGAGTAGCTTCACACGTAAAACATTTTGTTTTTTGTTTTTGTTCTAATCTAGACATTTTTAGAGTAGTAGGAAAAAATGATTTGTACCAATTAATCCCTTTGTTAAATTTTTTATCAAAAAAATATACTTCTTTCCCAACTCCAGATTCAATTGAGGGGTGTTTGATTAAATATTCATAAAGAGATGTCGTACCTGATCTTGCGGCACCGATTATTAGAAAATTAGGTAAAACATGCATAGAACCTGTTGCAGTATAAAATAATTTGTTAAAAGATTGTGCTATAGATAAACTGGTTCTATGTTTTCTTAACCATAATCCAAGTTTTATTCGATTTGAAATAGTCATAAGTGATCCATTTTGTTATTTTTGGGTTGTATTTTTATCTTTTTTTAAATCTTTAAATTTTTTAGACTCATTTTCAAAATAATCATTTTGTATTTCAGAAAGAATTAATTCCATTTGATTTACTTTTTCAGGTTTTTCTAATGCTAAATTATTTTCTTCATATGGATCATTTTTTAGATCATAAAGATGTATTTCTTCATTTGAATTTTCACGTGATCGAAAATATTTGAAACCATTGAATCTAATACCTATAACATTAGTATCACTTGAACTTTTTGTAACTAACCAATTAGTTATTATTTGCATTAATGCAGGTCTTTCTTCAAAAAATTCGCCATTAATTAGAGGTAAGACACTCAAACCGTCAATGTCGGTTTTTGATGGTACTTCAATTATATCTGAAATGGATGGAAAAATATCAATAGATCTAATTTGTTGATCTATTATTTTTGGTTTTAATCCCAATCCAGTAAATAAAAGGGGGGTTCTAAATCTATCATCAAATAAAGAAAAAGAAGGATTTACTAAATTATTTTGAATACGTTTTTCATATGGAGTTAATTCTGAAATATTTTTTAATGCATTATGTTTTTTTTGTTTTTTTGTATTTATTTTTTTATCAACATAAAATTGACGGAATTTTTTAGATACTGAACCAGATAAAAATTTACTAGCTATACCAACAAACGGTTGAAAATTATTTTTATTAAAACTATTTTTCAATTTTTCCTGTTTAAGTGTATAAATGCCTCTATCGGTTGAATGATCAGCAGTTATAATCATTAATGTATTATTTTGATCAATTTTATTGAAGATTTTTCCAAACCATGGATCCATTGCAGAAATTCTTCTTTCATATCCATTTAAACCAAATTTTTTATTATCGAATTGTTTTGGGAAATTTCGTGCCGTTCCATGTATATCAATTAAATGAATAAAGAAAAACCAAGGAGATTCTAATTTATCAAGAATATCAAGAATTTGTTGGCCTACTCCGTCATATAATCCACCATTAAATTTCAATGATTTGTTAAAATCAGTAGTTAATTTTGCATAAGTGAAATAATCAGGCGTTAATCCAGTTGTATTATACCCTAATTCATTTAGGTGATTAATAAAATTAGATTCTTCATGACTTAACTCATGATTTTTTTTTCCACTGGTGATAACTTTGTGAGGCCATTTTGCAGTAAGAATACTAGATATTGCAGATACAGATGCAGGGCTTGAATTAATCGCTTGTGTAAAATAAACACCTTTCTTAATTAATGAATCTAAATTTGGAGTAATTGATGTTTTATTTTTTCCATAGAATTTGTCGGAACGAAAAGAATCAATTAATAAGAAAAAAATATTTGGTTTTTTTATTTTATCCATTTGATTTTTCTACATCCATTATGTGTATGTGAATCCACTTTATTATAAAGAAATATCTTTAAGTAAATTCTAAATAGATATTCATAAATTTGATTTATTATTCTAGTCACATTTAAAATGTGTCTACAAATTTTCAATATTAAATAATTTAGTGACAATATTTTTATCGGTTATTTTTTCCTTTTAATTTCAGATAAAACCATCTTAAATAATTTTCTGGTTTTTTTATCTACAACATAAGTTAAACCAAAATATGATAAACAACCCAAAAATAAAAATGGAATTAAATTTAATAAGAATTTAAAAATACTTGGTTCATATTCCAAAAATTCTTCCATAAGAAAATATATTCCACCAAATACAAAAACACTAATTGTCAAATACTTTATAATTGCAAATATATCAAGAGAAAGTGGAAAATATTTTCTGATTAAATAATAATAATAAATAGTGAATGGAATTTCTACAACTAGTACTAAAAATGACCAATAAATTACAAGATCTATTTGAGAAGAATTTGATTGTACTAAAATAAAAAGTCCAATTGCTAAAATACTAAGATAGATACCACGTCTAATTAGTCGTATACTGGGAAGATAAAATAATTTACTTTTTACATATTCTTTTGACGTAGATTCTTTTGTATCTACTTTTTCAATTCCTTGTAAAGCTTGTGTAAATGCAGTTCCAATCATTTTTACTAGAGAACGAAAAGTTAAGAATATCACCACTAATACTGCAATATCGTATATGGGATTAAGTATGAATAATGCGGGTTTTGCAAATGCAATTGAAATTGCCAAAAATAAAAATGCAAAGTAAAATAATCTCACCAAATTTTCTTGTAGTATTTCTTTGTGACCACCACTAAGCAATTTAGGGTAAACTGCTCTAGTTATTTGACCAGAATGACGTACAACAGTACCTATAGCAGAGGCAGCTATCCAATAAGAAAGTCCTACTACTGAGCCAGTAATCAAAGAGAATACAAGAACATCAAGAACTACTAGATTAGGAAATTTAATGTATGAAGGAAGCCATGCTCGTTTAAGCCAATTTTTAAGAAAAACTTTGTTAAAATTATTTTGAAGTTTATTTTTTAATAAAATCCCTAAGACAATATTACTTGGAATATAAGCCACAGTTAGGGACAATATTGCTCCAAAAATTCCTAATTCCATAAAATATACAAAAATCAATGCAGCAGGGATTTTTGCAATATCAAAAACCATAACACCATAACTGTTCACATGTGGTTTTGATCCTAGTGCAATTGCAGAAAGAGTTCTATTCAAAAATGTAAAAGGAATCATTAATGCTGTAAAAAATAAAATATCGGTACTAACACCGATAGGTCCACTTACAACATATGCAATTAATATAAATGCTAAAATTCCTATAATTGAAAAAATACCACTACTTAGAATTGCAGTTTTACCTGAATCAACATCTCGTGCAATCTCTCTAGTTGTCCAGTAAGAAATTATTGGCTCTAAGATTATTACATATGTAAGTAAACCTCCAATAATACCCCAAGTACCTAATTCATTAGGAGTTAAACTGCGAGTTATAATTAAAATAAAAATGAATCCAGAAACAACAGTAGATAATCCAATTAACAATCCAATTAATCCAGAATATGTAACTCGAATTTCAGACATCGTAATTCTTTTAATTTTTCCTGATAGCTGATAATACATCTAAAGATTCACCACGTGAATCTGAAGATATTATTTTATATCCTAATGTATCTAATAATTTTACTACATCCTCCTTTGGTGAATTTAATAATGGATGAGCTTCAACAATAATTAATCGAGGTCTGATTTTCATGTTTTGTAAAATTGGTAATTCAGCACCTTCACAATCCATTACTAATACGTCACATTCAGAAAAATCACTAGCTGGAATTAAAGGAGGATTTCCCAAGTCCCCTAATAGATAAACAGGCTTTTCAATTATTGCATGTTTAATCTCAACACGATCATCTACTTTGTTTAAATTGATAGTTTCTTTGGTTCTTGCTGCAGAGTTTTTGTTAGCTTCATAAGCAATTATGCTACCATTATTTCCTATTTGATGAGCAACTGCAACAGTAGATGCACCACTTCCCCCTCCAATTACTAGAACTTTTTCACCATTTTTAATATGATTTCTGATTGCAGATATTAGTTCAGCCTCATGTTCTGGGAAAATATCTGTTTTAGAATGAAAGCTAGCACCCCGGACAGCTATTCCATTAAAAACAGCAATTTTTCTAGATGGGACATTAAAACATTTTCCGAGAAATTTGAATATTACAGCTTCAATTAATCCTGAGAAGCCATGCTCTCGATACAATCTCTTGATTTTTTTATTAAATGATGTCATTTACTTTCATTGCTCTTTATAATTTTTTTATCTTTATAACTTTGATATTTTGATATAATTCTTTTAGGATTTTGTAATCCTGATGTGAGATAATATTTTTTTTGGTTTAGTATTTTACTATATGAAAAAAAGTTAATTTTTTTACCTCCAAATTTTTCAGCA
>Ga0233439_10001032_pt1 | contig 37408 bp, 33 predicted proteins | sample SI_123_September_6_FD_182713 | JGI IMG/M metagenome (GOLD analysis project Ga0233439, IMG submission 182713) | Seawater microbial communities from Saanich Inlet, British Columbia, Canada - SI_123_September2016_100_MG | ecosystem: Environmental > Aquatic > Marine > Inlet | place: Canada: British... | reverse complement strand
TCGAGCGTTTCAGGCCACTTGTGCCGGGCAAAGAGCCTCAGTACTTGCGCGCCCAAAAAGGCCGTCGCGTCGACATCCGCCCGCCCCTGCGCCTGCCGTTCTTCCCGATCTTCGGGCAAGCCGACAAAGGTCCCGCCGCCGGCATAACCGATCATCAACCCCGACCGCAAACATTCGTTTCGCACATGGCGCAAATAGTCCAGGTCTCGTTTCATCCCCGACAAGTGCAAGTCCACCGCGTCCAATTGCAGCGCTTTGGCCTCAGCGATCGCGGCGGCTATCGTCATCGTCGGCGTCTCACGGGCCATCATTCCCAGGCGAATCATAAAACCTTCTCCTCTTACTTCAACGACAAATGGTGGCTGCCGTCAATCGGCTTTTGTCGAACCTGATATGCTTTTGCCGACACGACCTCCACCGTCAGGGTTTGTGATCGGTGTTGACCGGCGCTTCGTCGCTTTCGAGGAAGCGCTCGATCGTATTGTGCGTCGCCGGACCGGTGCGAAAGTCGGCAATCCACGGTTCGCGAAAATAGGCCTGCTTCTCTCGAGGCAATCCCGCGACCACCTCCGGCGCGATGGTCAACCGGTGCCAGTGCGTCGCCAGATGCGAGTAGGCATTGAGCACCGCCACCCGCGGCGTATCCCGCTGCCAATGCGGACCGGCGTGGCATAGATTCTCAGTAAAGAAGATCGCACTGCCCGCCGGGCATTCGTAGCTGGTGAGGAATTCGCTGCGCTGCCCGTCTTCGAGCGACATATGCTCCGGGTGCATCGGGAAATTGGCCTTGTGGCTACCCGGGATAAAATGCGTCGCGCCGTCTTCCTTGCGGATATCGGTCAACTCAAAGACCACCCGCACCATGCCCGCGTGGATGCGCCCGTTCTGACAGCGATAGCCGAAAATCGGGTCGATCTGACCCGGCCCGCCACCGTGCAGGTCCCCGGCCCACTCGCCCTTTTTGCGCCAAACGCAAAACGTGCCCTCCAACCGCACGTCTTGGCCGATAACCTCGTGCAGCACCTCCACTACCTTTGGGTGGTCGATCAATACGCTCGACGCCCCGCCGGGCACCCCACGTTCTGCGACCGGTAACGACTCCGGGTCGTGTTTAATGCGGTCGATCTGGTCAATAATCGCCGCGATCTCGTCGGGCGCCAGAATCGCCGGGCGCACTAGAAAGCCCGTCAGATCAAAGCGAAACCTCTCCTCGTCGGTCATGCCCGACACTTGCTCTTTAGCCATATCTCTCAATCCAGTGGTGGTTGCGTAACAGTATTCAAACCCATCGGGTCTCGGCCTGAAATCTGCATCAGCGCATGCTCTGGCGAATCCCACGTGAGCACTTTGACCATCGGCACCACCACCCGCACCGCCAGCCCGATGCGCCTTTTCTGCGAACGGTTGGGTTCGGAGTGATGGACGGTGCGCTCGTTGAAAAGAATAAACTCTCCCGGTTTCATCTCAAGGTTTACCGCCTGGTGTACATCGAGATAATCCGGGTCACCCATTTCCGCGAAGACCATGTCCTCGCCCGCCTTGATATGCGGCAGCGTTTTGCGGTGCGATCCGGGAATAACTTGCAGGCAGCTATTCTCGACCGTCGATTCATCGATCGCGATCCAGGCCGAAGAAATGATGGGCGGTTCTAACGGCCAGTAGTTGTGGTCCTGGTGCCAGGGGATCTCCTTGGCGCCGGGTTCCTTGATAAAGAAATTCGTTCGCCACATCAGCAAATCTTCGCCATACAGGCACTGCATCCGCCCGATAATCGCCGGATCGGTTGCCAGGTCCCAAATCAACTTTTTGTCGAGGTGGCGGTTGTGGATTTTTGTCTTGTGGTCTGGCGGATTACTGTCGAGTACGGCCTCTACTCCGAAACGCCACTCGGCCATCTCCGTCGGACTGCACAGGGTAAAGGGTCCGAGAAAACCCTGTTCGCGAAACTGGTCCATCTCGGCAGCGCTCAAAACAGCCGATGTTTGCGTTGCGGTCATACTTTATCCCTTCCTGGCTTCTCGCCGAAACCTAATATCAGCAGTCTTCGGCTACATAATAATCAAGGATGGGGCCCGAGAGCAATTTTTCATTGCACAGGCCCCAAGGACGCCGCCTCGCTGATATGTTGGACGATATACTGAGGTCTGGAAAGTCTGGGGTACGCCGGTGCGGGTCCGCATGGCACAAGCCCTAAGCCAACACGGCCGATCTCAAGCGCCTAAATGTACAGCCAGACGCTCTTGCCGCTTTTTCATATTCACCGGCTTGATCAAATAGTCGTCGATCTTCCAGGTGAGCACTTCCCTGATGATCCGCTGGAGCGGCTCCACCGTCAGCACGATCATCGGCACCTTCTTGAACTCGGCGTCCCCACGCAGAAACCCTGGCGTATCCAAGCCACCCATTTCGCCCATGTTCAAGTCCAAGACGACCATCGGCTCCCTATAAATTTTCCAGTTCCGCGTTCAATGCGCCAATGTTTCCAACCAGGCGTTCGTACAAATCCGGTGCCGTAGCCAGATCCCCCTCAAACCCCTTATCCTGCAAAGCCGTGATCGTCTCGACCGCGTCGCGCATATGCCAAGTGGCGATCATACCTTTCAGCGCATGGGCAATCTGCCCAACCCGATCCGCGTCCCCTGCCGTAATCGCCTGCTGTAGGTCTGCGAGTTTAGGTGGATATTCTTCAAAGTAGATGCCGATCATGGTCCGCAGGAGCTCTTCATCGTTGTCCATAAAGTCAAGCACCGCCACCCGGTCGATACGACCCGCCGCCCTCATCGCCTCTGTCGTTTCCTCGATGCCTACCGCTTGGCTGCCAACTCCGGCGAGCGCCGCGTAGAGCAGCTCGGACTTGATCGGCTTGGACAGATACTGGTCCATACCCACGGCGAAACAGCGCCCGACATCCTCTTTGGTCACCCGGGCGGTAAGCCCAATGATCGGAATATGGCCTCCGGTTTCCCTTTCACGCTCGCGAATCTCCGCCGTCGCCTCCCACCCGTCCATTCTCGGCATCTGCACATCCATCAACACCAGGTCGAAAGCCTCTTTTTCCAAGGCGTCTAACGCTTCCAAGCCATCCTCCGCCAATTCGACGGAATGACCTTGTTTCTGCAGCAGGCCGATCCCCACCCGCTGATTAAATATATTGTCCTCTACTAGCAGGATATGTAGGGGGATCTGTAGCGACTTCTCGATGGGAGCATCCTCAGACGGCTGCGCCGTCTCGACCATATCCGGACGCACAATACGCATAATAAGATCCAATAGTTCGCCTCGGGCGATGGGTTTGTGCAAGTGGTATCCGATTTCCAGAGCCTCGAGACGAGCGATATCTCCACTCTCATTGCTGGAGGTCAAAAACGCGATCGGCAGGCCCCCGTAAGCCGGATCCGCACGTATGCGCTCCGCCGTGGTTAAACCATCCATATCCGGCATCTGCACATCCATCAGCACCAGGTCAAATGGCGCTTCAGCCCCGGCCAACGCGGCGAGGGCCGCACGTCCTTCGGCAACCGATGTCAGCTGCATTTTCCATTGCGCAAGCACCTCTTCGAGAATCCGTCGGTTGGTGTCGTTATCGTCGACAATCAAAACTCGCAGCCCAGCCAAATCCCCAACCACGGCCAAGTCATCGTCGGCGTCGGGCTGCACACCCAGTTCGACTGCAAAATAGAACGTGCTGCCCCGACCTTCTTCGCTCTCGACCCACAGGCGCCCGCCCATTAGATCCGCCAGCCCAGTCGAAATAGTCAATCCCAACCCCGTGCCCCCGTAGTGGCGGCTCGTCGACCCATCTGCCTGAGTGAACTTCTCGAAAATAACCTGTTGCTGGGTGTGCGAGATCCCGATCCCCGTGTCGCGCACTGCGATCTGTAACTGCACGCAATCCTCGTCCCGCGCCTCTACTTCGACTCGTACCACCACTTCTCCGGCCGCGGTAAATTTAATGGCATTACTGACTAGATTCAGCAAGATTTGGCGCAGACGCAACGAATCACCCATAAGCCTGTCGGGAACCTCGCTGCCGATATAGTGGATCAGTTCCAGACCCTTTTCGTGGGCGCGTCCAGCCTCGGTTTTCACCAGCATATCCAAACACTCGGAGAGGGAGAATTCCCCCTCGTCGAGGACCATTTTATTGGCCTCGATCTTGGAAAGGTCGAGAATATCGTTGAGTAGGTCCAAAAGCAAGGACGATGCGATCTGGATCGATGCTAGATAATCGCGCTGGTGGTCGGAAAGCGGGGTATCGGCAAGCAAGCTGCCCATGCCGATGATCGCGTTCATCGGCGTGCGGATCTCGTGGCTCATATTGGCCAAAAACTCGCTTTTCGACTGGTTGGCCGACTCGGCCATTTCTTTGGCCCCCTGCAACATCTTCTCGTAATCGCGTCGCTCCAACAGCACGCTGACCAGCTGCCCCAACAATTGGATAAAGTCCTTGTCGGCCTGGCTGAAATCCTCCACCCTCGGGACGGAGCTGGAAAAATTGAGGGTGCCGTAGCGAGAAGAACCTACCCAGACCACTACGCCGATATAGGCTTCGAGGTTGAATTGTTCGTAGCTGGGATGCCTGTTCCACCGCGATTCCCCTATATGGGCTATCGCCAAAGGAACATCCGCCTCCAGGGTAAGACTACAAAAGGTGACGCCAAGGGGGAAAACCGCCCCGGACTCGAGATCGGTCCCGGGGGCGTAGACATATTCGATCGTGTAGTCCTCCTCCACGATGCGGCTCACTATGCCGATATCCAGCGCGAAGGTCTCACTGGCGAGATGCAGGATCTCTATCAACTGGCGGTCCAGGCCCCAATCGCGGTTGGCGATGATCCCATGCAGCGCGTGTACCCGGCTGACTCGAAGTTCTAAGGCCCTCTCGACCTTCTGGCGTTCGTCGACCTCGCCGGCCAACTTGGCCTGTAGCTCAACCAGATCTATCAACAAGAGCTCGGATTCGACGAGCGCGCCAAGATCCTGCAAAAGCACTTTGTCCTCCGCGCTAAAAACGCGCGGCTGCCGATCGATAAGGCACAAAGTGCCGACCAAATTACCATCCACCACCAACGTCTTACCGGCGTAAAAGCGAATATCGGGATCACCCGAGACCAACGGGTTATCGACGAAACGCTCGTCCTTAGTCGCGTCTTCAACCACCAGGATTTCGGTATTGAGAATAGCGTGGCCGCAAAAGGATATATCGCGCGAGGTTTCGCTGATGCCGAGGCCGTAACTGGACTTGAACCATTGACGATTCACGTCGACGAGACAAACCAGGGCGATCGGCACATTAAAAAAATGGGCCGCGAGCCGGGTAATCCGGTCAAAGCGCTCTTCCGGATCCGTATCGAGGATTTTCAACGATTGCAATGCAGCGATGCGCTGGTCTTCGTCGTCTGGTAAGGGAGGAACTAACATCAAATCGCTCCGTGGTTCACGGTAGATTGTGGTTTTTGGTCTATTGTTGTAAGGACAGAATATAACTTATCTTTGCTTATCATACCCAATTAAAATGGAAATGCCATGCCCAATCAAGTCGTCGTCTGCGCTCATCGGGGTGCATCCGGCACGCACCCCGAAAATACGATCCCCGCTTTCGTCGAAGCCGCCGCGCTAGGGTGCGAGATGGTCGAATTCGACGTCAGAGCCACGGCCGACGGCCATCTGGTGATCCTGCACGACGAAACGGTTGACCGCACCACCGACGGCACGGGGAAAATCTGGCAACTCTCGTTCGCGGAGACCAGGCGACTCAACGCCGACGCGGGCCACGACGCGCATGCCGGCGTTCAGATCCCGACATTGGACGAAACACTGGACTGTCTGCCCGGCGGGATGCAACTCAATATGCACGTCTACCCCGGACCGTCGGACGGGGACGCGATCATCGACCAGGTATGCCAAACGATAAAGGTGCGAAACCTTTACGCCACCGCCTTTATAGCCGGTTCCGACGAAGTGATGCAACTCGTGATCAATACCGACGCCAAGGTACGTCGCTGTCTACTCGGCAGCCAGCACCGCGTCGAGATATACGCGCAACTCGCCAAGCAGATGGGTTGTTGCAACGTGCAACCCCTGCATCGCATCGTCAGTAAGGAATTCTGCGATAAAGCCCATCGCCTGGGGTTGTTCATCCACCCGTTCTACGCAGACGACGAGGCGGAAATGACCCGACTTATCGAATGCGGGGTGGACGGCATTTTGACCAACTACCCCCAGCGATTGATTCGACTCCGCAAAACCTTATCATAAATCACCTCCCAGACAGAAGGCCCATGCCATGATCGACAAATCCACCTTCCAATGGCCACAAGGGCGCAAGGGGGCCGTCTCTATCACCTACGACGACGCCCTGCCGTGCCATCATCAACTCGTCGCACCGGCCTGGGAAGCCGTCGGCTTGCGCGCAACCTTCTACACGCCGATCCGCTCCACACTGATGGAAGACGTCGAAGCCTGGCGCGCCGTCGCCACCAAGGGCCACGAATTGGGCAACCACAGTCTTTTCCACCCCTGCCGCAAACGCGACCTCGGCGATCCGGCCTGGCTGCCCGACCACTACGACCTGCGCGACTACACGCCCGAGCGCTGGCGCGACGAGATGCGCGTCGCCGATTTCGCGCTATCACTAATCGACGGGGAGGACAAGCGCTCCTTCGGCAATACTTGTTGCAATACCGAAATAGGCCAAGGGGAAACGCTGACAAGCCTCGATCCGATTATCGAAGAATTGTTCATCGCCGGGCGCGGCGCCTACAACAAAAAATCCGTGCATATCGGCGATCTAAATTACAATGCCCTCGGCCATTGCAGCGGCGACGGGCGCAGCGGCGCCGAACTAAGCAAGGAAATCGAACAAGCCGTAGCCGCCGGCGATTGGATCATCTATATGATTCACGGCGTTGGCGAGGGCACACACGGATTATTTATCGACGAGGATGAGCACCGGCAACTAGTGCATTTTTTAGGCGAATCGCAAGACGAGATTTGGGTCGCGCCATTAAGGGAGATCGCGCAATATCTCAAAGCTTGCGAAAGGTGAGAGGATGACTCTTTCTGAGCCGATTAGCACTTAGTTGACCATCTGCATCAGGCGCTGGGTGATCGAGCCCTTCTGGGTCAACGCATAGATGATGATATTGACCGCCAACGGCACCGGCCAGGTCATGTGTGAGGAGGCCGGCCTCGTTGAACACCGCTCGCTGGGGGCCGCAGTGCCGCATGTGCAAATAGGCCGAAGCGGCACCAGGCCCACCATTAAAAACAAAGGTCAGCGGTCTCGCCGCCCGACTTTGCGCCAGATAGGCCACGTGAAAAATGCGGGCAATCGGCTTTTCCCGTCTGCGTAACACCACCCCATCGGCAATCGCCTCATAGCGCAGTTTTGTCCGGCCTAGTTGGTGCTTCGTCGTTTGGCCGCGATAAATATCCGTTAATTCTTCGTCGCTTTTTTTCGTCGCCCATTATTTCGTGCTATCCGACAATCTGATGTCGATGGTGCGCGAGAAACTCATCTCCATCCAACAGGCGCATCGCCAAACGGCGGCAACCAACAAACCCGCCTAAGCGCTGCGGCCCGCCCGCAGCCACAATACGCCCATCACCACCGCGACTACCGCCAGAAACGGCGCCACCAGGTGATTGAGCCTGTCCCAACCCAACATCCCCTCTAAGGGCGCCGCACTGAAAGTCGTCAGTACCAGCAACCCGAAGATCAGAAAGTCGTTGCAAGACTGCACCCGCGCCTTTTCTTCAGGCCGGTACGTCGTCGCCAATAACGCGGTCGCTCCTACAAAGAGAAAATTCCACCCCACGCCCAGCAGTGCCAACCCAATCGCGTAGTGGTAGCGCTCGATCCCGCTCAGATTGACCGCTATAGATCCCCCGAGCAGGCAAATCCCGGCAAACATGATCCGGTGCTCACCCCAACGCGAGATCAGATGTCCTGTAAAAAAAGACGGCACGAACATGCCCAATACGTGCCACTGAATCACCCAAGCCGTATCGGCGAAGGAATGCAGGTGCCGCTTCATCGCCAAGGGCGTGGCGTTCATCAACAGCGACATCACCCCCCAAGCGGCCACCGCCCCGATTACCGCCAGCGCGAAATCCGACTGCCGCGCGATTTGCGCCAACGAACGACCGCCGGCCCGTTTCTCCTCGACGCTGAGTGCGGGAAAGCGAACGAAACTGAGCACTAGCAGGACTAGCGAATGCACGATTGCGATGCCGAGAAAGGAGCCGGCAAACAGATCGTCGGGAAACCATTCCCGCGACCAGATCGCCAGATTCGACCCCGTTACCGCGGCGATAACCCCCCCGGCCATCACCAGCGAAATAGCGCGACTGCGAAAATCCTCCGCGACGACTTCGCCGGCAGCGAAGCGATAATAGGTCGCAAAGCCATTGACCGCACCGATACCCAACCCGCCCAGACACAATAACAAAAAATTTTCCTGGTATACCGCGATACACCCCATCACCCCCCCGAACACCCCAAGACCCGCGCCCAAGGCGAACCCCAGCCTACGGCCCCGCCGCTGCATCAGTCGCGCCGCCGGCACCGTCATTAGCATCGTCGCCACCGGCGCCAGCGCGATAGGTATCGTCGCCAACGCCGCACTCGGCGTCAAACGCTGGCCGACCAGCGCCATGCTCGATAGCATAACGATGCTCGCGGTGCGCGATAAAGCCTCGCAGAGAAAGAGCAGCGAAAGGTTTTTCACCTTAGGCCGGCCAATCCGCCCCGCCGTAATAGCGCGTGCCCTGGTGCCCCTTGCGCGGGATCGGCTCCGCCAGCTTCTCGCCCGGCGCCTCGACGTAGACCAGTGTACGCGGCTTGCCCGATTTCGGGTTGGTAGCCCCGCCCTTGAGCTCCTTGATCTTTAGCCGACCGCGGATATGGTGCTGAAAGATCGTATAGACATAATCCCCTACTTTCAGCTTCGAGGGCTGCCCCGCCATATGGAACTCGAACTCCTGCACGCTGCCGTCGTATAAACCATCGACCCTCTCCATCCCCTCGTCGGCCGGAATGGTCTTGGTAATGCCAAAGCTCATCGTCTCTTCTCCTTATCAATTCACGAGCGAACGCAAATCCCAAAAACGAAGCTCACCCTTTCCGCCTAGTCGCCACCGCTGCCGCCAACTCCTCCAGCACCGCTGCCGTGTCCTCCCATCCGATACAAGCGTCGGTAATGCTCTGCCCGTAGACCAATTCGCTACCCGCCTGCTGTTTCTGATTGCCTTCGACCAAGTGGCTCTCCAGCATCACGCCGAAAATATCCCGCGCACCGGCCGCCACCTGTTGCGCAACATCGCGCGCGACCGCGGGTTGGCGCTTGTGGTCCTTGTCACTGTTGCCGTGGCTGCAGTCGACCATGATGCGATGCGGCAACTCCGCCGCCCTCAGCTTGTCGGCCGCCGCCCCAACGCTGGCGGCATCGTAGTTCGGGCCCCGGCTGCCGCCACGCAGGATCAGATGGCAATGCACGTTGCCCGCGGTCTCGACGATCGCCGAAATGCCCTGCTTGGTCACCGAGAGAAAATGGTGCGGGTGGCATGCCGCGCCGATCGCGTCGAGTGCGATCTGCACATTGCCGTCGGTGCCGTTCTTGAAACCCACTGGCATCGACAGCCCCGAGGCCAACTCGCGGTGGATCTGGCTCTCGGTGGTCCGCGCGCCGATCGCACCCCAGCAGATCAAGTCGGCGATAAACTGCGGGCTGATCGTATCGAGGAATTCGGAGCCGGCCGGCAGCCCCATATCGGCCAGTTGCGCCAGTAGGCCGCGCGCCATGCGCAAGCCATTGTTGATGTCGAAACTGCCGTCCAAATGCGGATCGTTGATCAATCCCTTCCAACCGACGGTAGTACGCGGCTTCTCGAAATACACCCGCATTATTATGCACAGCTCACCACTTAGAGCCGTGGCCGTTTCTAACAAAAATCGGCCGTACTCGAGCGCGGCCTCCGGGTCGTGGATCGAACAGGGGCCGACCACTACGGCCAGGCGGTCGTCTTCCTCCGTCAATATCGCGTCGAGCGCGCGCCGAGTGGCCGCCACCGTTTGCGAAGCTTTTTCTGAAAGCGGCAATTCTTCCATCAGGATCGCCGGCGGGATCAGGGGTCTGAGTTGGGCTATGCGCAGGTCATCCGTTGATTCGAACAAGAAATCCAGCTCCTCTTAAATGAGTCCTATATGCAATACGAGCCGGCCGCCCTCGATGGCAACCTTTTTGAGCACCAGCTTGGCCAGCGACTCCTCGAAATCGTCCGGGTCGAGCCGGTATACCGCCAGTTGTTCCAAATAGCGCGAAAGAACCTGATTGGCCAGTTCGTGCGCAAGGGCCTGGTAGCGCCCCGGCATCTCCTTGAGATCCAGCGCGCTGATGCGGGAGTCCACCAGATAAAACTCGCCCTTGTCCGCCTTGTAGTCCACACCCGCGTCAAAAGCCATCATTCCGCGATACGCCCTACCGAGCGGCGGGACAATCTCCATCTCGGTGCGCAAACTGACGCGCGGCGAATCGGCCTTGAGCAATACCTCCGGCGCGCGCAAGACGACTTTGGCTAATGTACCCTGGCGCGTCAGCGGAAACTGCGGCGCGATTTTGGCCTGTAATTCCGCCGCCGTAAAAACGACCTCCCGACGAAAGGTCTCCTTGCATCCGAATAAACCTATCAACACTAAGAACCCCCAGCAGGCGACCCTCAAAGCGTTGCACCAGGCGTCCACCCCAAACCCGCGAAGTCCTTGCCGGTAACTTTCTTCATCCACTGCGCGCGCTCTCGATCGGCGCGCAATTCCTCGTCGAGATCCTCAGGGCGGTATACTTTACCCTCGCGCACCGTCAACACCGGCTCGATCTTGCGGTTGCCCCGCTCGCGGCGCCCGCGTACGTCAGCGAATTCAAACGCTCCCTGCAGCATCTCAAACGCCGCCAGATCAGCGACCGTGCCCACTCGCAATGTGCCCAACTCGTCCGCGCGACCGATCGCGCCTGCCGCGGCAGTCGTCGACTGATGCACCACGCGCTCAAACGATACGCCGAGATTGAGCAGTTTCGATGCCGTCTCCGGCATACTTTCGATCGGGCTATCCCAACTACTGGCGTGTAAGTCGGTGCTGATAACATCAGCCAGAAAACCGTTGGCCAGCGCGCTGATCGCGACCCCATAGTCAAAACTGCCGCCCCCGTGCCCCAGGTCGAAAAGTACTCCCCGCTCCCTCGCCGCCCACACCTCGGCCACCACGGCCCCTGAATCATCGACGACCCCGTCACCGGTTCCTTGGTAACAGTGGGTGACGATATCGCCCGAGCGCAATAACGATAGCACCTGATCCACCGGCACACCATTGGCGATATGCACCATCACCGGCATGCCCGCCCACGCCGCCGCCTGCACCCCCAGACGCAATGGCTCGACACCGTTTTCACCGACCTGAAAGCCGCCCTGTCGCACCTTGATACCCGCGCAATGCCGCTGCCAGTGATGGGCCGCGAAGGCCGTGCGCTCCGGGTCGGCATAACTCAAATCGACCATCTCTCCTACCGGCCCATAGGTCAAACCGATGCCCGAGATATGCACATAGCCCAACACTTGCGTCCTGGCCGGTTCAATCACATAGTCGACAAAACCCTGAAAATTGGCCCATCCCGCGCTACCCGCGTCGACGATCGTCGTCACCCCCGTGGCCAAACACAGCGCATCCCCGCGGATCCCCCAGGTCGTACTGCCCGCATAGAGGTGCGCGTGAATATCGATCCACCCCGGCGTCAGTATCTTGCCCGACAGGTCAATCGTCTCCGTCGCCGCATCGACGACCCCCTCTTTCACCGCGGCGATTTTTCCGCCGATGATACCGACGTCACGTATCCCGTCGATATCCTGCGACGGATCGACAACTCGCGCGCCTTTCAATAACAGATCGTATGCCATTTCTTTGCTCTTTCTCAGCGTAAGGGCTCAATGATGGCGGCAAGAGCTGCGGGGGAACGGGCTATTTGAGGGGAAGCACCTTCGCCCGAACAACCCTCGGAAACTTTCAGTAATTTCCGCGGGAACCCGTAGAAATGCCATGAAATCCTAGCAAGCATCTTAAGAAAACCTGACTATCTTAAGCTACGAATACATGCACCGACTCTCCCAACACACCGGCTAAAGTCTCTCCCTAACCCCCATTTTCCCTTCTAGGCAACAGCCCCCAATGGCCTGCAGCCATTTTCCCTCCCAAGCCCGAGCCATAGGTCTTCCTCTCAGGCAGAGCGAAGGTGCGGGGGTTTGAGAATTAGAAGGCGCGCTCGTAGACCACGAATCCCAAGGATTTAGTGACACAAAGAGTCCGCACACGGTACGATAGCGCTGGCCTCCCGCCAACCACTAAGGCGACTGCACTTCACCAGGGAGTGACCGCTGTTGCGATCTTTCTACCCGCCTGGACGGCCTTCGCGCCCTCGGATGCAGACCCCACACCACAGCGTTAATCCCACAGATCATCTTGACACAACACCCGCAAAGCTCGAATTTTCCCCAGCAATTATAGCACAAAATAGCACACAAGGAGACAGATCGCCGTGAGCAACACACCACCATCTGGAGGCATCTGCCTCCCAGCAGCAACCCTGCAAAAATTCGTCGCCGAACTCTTCCAAAAAGCCGGTACCAACAAGCCCGACGCAGCACTCATCGCCGAATTATTAACCGCCACTGACCTGCGCGGCGTGCACAGCCACGGCACGCAACAGACCCCCGGTTACACCCGCCTGATGCTCGAAGGCCGCGTCAATCCCCGGCCTAATATAAAGGTGGTCAGCGAAACCACCACCGCCCGCGTCTACGACGGCGACGGCGGCATGGGCCATTTCCCCTGCCACCAGGGCATGCGTTGGGCGATTGAGACCGCGCGAGAATACGGCACCGCCGCCGTGACGACCCGCAATCATTTCCACTTCGGCAGCGCTGGCAAATATTCGCGCATGGCCGCGGCAGCCGGATGCCTCGGCATCGCCATTTCCTCGCATCGTTACGACCTGCCCCCGGACGCGCTGATCAAATACGTCAACGCCACCTCACCGATCAGCGTAGCCTTTCCCAATGGCGAACAGCCGCCCCTTGTCCTCGATATGGGCGCCGCGATGCTGCCTTGGGACGAGAAATTATACGAGCAAGTCCCCTTCGCCTTCTTTAAGGAGCTTGGCATCGGCGCAATCAACCGGGCGTTGGGCGGCGTCATGGCTGGGATCTTCCTACCACAATTTATCCCGCCCGAGTCGCCCTGGGAATCCAACCAGGGATCATTTCTCGCCGTCTTTGATATCCGCGCATTTATGCCGCTCGAAGAGTTTAAGCAACAAATGGACCACTTCGTCGCTGCTGCCCGACAGATGCAACCCTTCCCCGGCACGGACCAAGCCGCGCTGCCTGGCGGGCTAGAGTGGCAGCGAGAACTTGATTACACCCGCGACGGTATTCCCATCAGCCCCCGTCACCAGCAAGCACTGCAAGACCTCGCCGACGAACTAGAGGTCGAGACCCCCTTCGCGCAACACGCACACACCCGCTTCGACGCCGAATAGAGGAAACGATGAGCCCATACCGCGTCCTATCCAGTTGCACCATCGAATTCCAAGGCCAGAGCCCGGTCACCGAAATGATCGAATCGGCTGGTTTCACTATTGACGTAAAACGACCGCAACCCGGCTGGCTCGATCCGGAAACGCGCGAGAAAATAATCGGCTACCAGGCCCTGATCGCCGGCGGCGAAAATCTCAACGCGGAGACCATGGATCGCGCCGACGACATGCTGATCATCGCCCGCAACGGCGTCGGTTACGACAAGGTCGACCTCGACTACTGCACCGAACGCGGCATCATCGTCACCAATACCCCCGGTGCCATGGCCGACGCGGTGGCCGACCAGGCTTTCGCCCTCTTGCTCGGGCTCAGCCGCCAACTGGTGCTCGGCGACGCCCGGGTCAAAAAGGGCGACTCCTACGATATACCCATCGGCGAAGATCTTACGGCGATGACTTTGGGGCTTTTCGGTTGCGGCCATATCGGCGCCGAGGTCATCCACCGCGCCCTCGGTTTCAAAATGCGGGTCCTAGTCCACGACCCCTGGATCGACGGCGACAAAATTCGCGCACTGGGCGCCGAACCGGTCGACCGCGAAACGCTGTTGGCGCAATCCGACGCGATTACCCTACACGTACCGCTGACGGAGGCCAACCAAGAAATGGTCAACGGCGAATTCCTGGGACAAATGAAAAAAGGGTCCTATCTGATCAATACGGCGAGAGGCGGCTTGGTGGACGAAGCCGCGCTAATTGCGGCGCTGAAAGACGGGCATCTAGCCGGTGCCGGTCTCGATTGCCAAGCAACTGAGCCTCCGCAAGGCCAATCCCTGGAGTTAGTCCGCCTCGACAGCGTACTCGCCCTGCCACACTCCGGCTCCAAGACCCTGGCCGCCCGCAAACGCATGGCCATCTTCGCCGCCGAAGGCATCATCGCCCGACTGCAAGGCAAGATGCCCAATCACGTAGTCAATAAGGCCGTGCTAGAAAAACTGGACCTGGCGGGCTAACGCTGCTCGATCCAAGCTTCGTACTCCGCTCGCCGGGCGTGGCCCGGCCGCAGCCGCAATATACAAAGTGGACTAGCAGAAAGATCCATCAACGACAGGCAATACGGCATGCGAATAGTCTGCCGACAACCGATAGGGCATCGCCAGTAGCACCAAAGAACGCCAGGCGATCGCGCCAGCGTTCACAATCGGTAACGGAGCATCGAACGCCGCTAGCGGCTTAGTTGCCGTGCAGGTCGCAGCGATAACCTGCCCCCTGCAATTGCGTGGAGACCAGACGCTCAAGCACACGCAGCCGCAACCGGTCCTCGACCGCCGCCATCTCCGGCCGCCCCGCCAGGTTCACCATTTCATCGGGATCGTTTTGTACGTCGAAGAGCAGGTAAACCTGGCCCGCGCAGTTGAGCGCGACCTTCCACTGGTGATCCAACAACATGATTTCACCGACCAGTTCTGCAATAACCTCTGTTCGGTGTTCGACCCGCGGATCCTCTAATACCGGGTTCAACGAACACCCGAACTGAGGGTAGTCCACACGACCGCCGGCCATTTCGACCAGCGTCGGCCCGATATCGATCCACTCCACCAACGCCTCGCTAACCGCTGCCTCTACCATCTCGGGCGTTCGCACAATCAAGGGCACACGCACGGCTCCGTCGAGAAAATTCGATTTGTAGATCAGACCGGCGTCTCCGTTCATCTCGCCGTGATCCGAGACCAGCACCACAATAGTATTTTCCCACTCCCCACGCCCCTTGATCGCCGCAAAAATTTGACCAATCTGCTCGTCGATCAGCGCAATGTTGCCCGCGTAATTGGCGCGCATCGCCGCGATATCGTCAACCGAGGGATCAACAGCCGACGCCAGCATGCGATCCAATTCCCCGAGCGGCCGCCCCGCCACACCCTCGGGTGCCCGGCGTGCCCGGGGCATCGCAAGCGGGTCGCAGAGCGAAGCGAAAGGCTCAGGCGTATCCCAAGGTTCGTGTGGGCCGCCGAAGCTCACCCAACAACACCAAGGCTGCTCCAGGTCATACTCGGTTATATACTGCCGCGCCTGCTGTCCCACATAGACATCGGCGTAGTGCTGCAACCCCAGCGGCGAAGGCCGTACCATATGGGGTTTGTCGCGAAAACGCTCTTCGTAATCTGCCCGATACGCGTCCCAGACCCCCGCTGCCTGCCAAGCCGCCGTCATATGCGAAAGCACCCGCGCACTGGCCCTCGGCCCGCCAATCTCGTCTACGTCATCCAGGCCATACGAGCGCATAAGATCTTCGCGCTCGCGCAAATCGCCCTGATGCGGATGCAGATGGGTCTTGCCGAAGAGCGAAGTACGATAACCGGCAGCGCGCACGCACTGCATCCAGGTCGGTTGTTCCGGGCTCGGCTGGCTGCGTTGGTTCTGCCACACGCCGGTATGGTGCGGATAGAGCCCGGTGGCCAAACTCAGTCTGGCCGGCACGCAGACTGGCGAGGTCGTAATACAATTGCTAAAGCGCATACCCTCAGCGGCGAGGCCGTCGAGATGTGGCGTCGGCACCCAGCCGCCGCTTGCCCCGAGCGCATCGGCGCGTTGTTGGTCCGTCATCAACAACAGGATATTGGGTGTTATCGTTTTATGCCGCGCCGCGTCGGGATCCATACCAGCCAATGCTCAATCTTCCCCCAGCTCAACATCCCGCGGCATGAAGAATTCGTATTGCTCCGGTTTGGCGTAACCGTCCATTTCCGTCAATTGTACTCCAGGACTCACAATGGCCGCCTCGACGATTCGCTTGTTAAAATCGCTGATATGCTCCCCCGCCAGATAATCAGCCACCGGCATCCACAGGCTCTCGGCAATCTCCTCTTCCTGAATCGTGATCTCGGTACTCAGCGGCCGCAAGCGGCAAACAAAATAAATATCCGATTTGCCATAGCGATAGCCGTGCCAATGGCGGAAGCAGACCAGCGCGTCGAACTCGGTTTCGATGGCGGTCTCTTCCAATACTTCGCGGACCACCGCTTCGGCCAAGTGTTCCCCCGCTATAAGCTGCCCGCCGGGCAGTTTATAGCGCGGCGGGCTCCCGTCGCTGCGGTGGTGTTTTTCGCTGACCACCAACAGCTCCTGGTCCTCGTTGAGCACTACTCCGCCGGCGCCTATATAATGCGAAGCATAGGCCGGCACAAAAGCGCCTTCCTGCAACTGCAAAGTCAACATTAGATAACCGTCGCCGCTGTGGTGAAACACAAAACCGACCGCCACCGCCTGGGGGATTAGCGCCGCCTTGTCTATCGTGACCTCCAACCAAGCGACCTTATAACCCTCTTCCTTCCAGGATGCGAGCGAGACGCGCAATTCCTCGGCGAATGCTTGCGCGTCTGCGTTCAGGGCCTCGGGCTTGGGCAGAATGCCGCCAAAGGGGTTGGTCGTCGCTGCAATAGGTTCCATTTATCCTGCCTTCCGTAAAGGGTCGCTATAAATAGCAAAGCCCGTTTAACGTGTCAAGCGAGGAGCTGCTGTCCGCACGAAGTGATTTCTCAGGGGTGAATATTTTTGCCCTGCAACCAGCACTTTAATTCTACCGCGTTTTCCCCTTCCGGCGCGAGCCTTATATAGAGACCCGCACATGCTCTATCACCTCGCCTCCCGGAAACACGCCGCGCCAGAAGCGCCACCCACACGACGGTACCGGCCCCATACAAGGCGCTGAGCAACCGCACCACCCCCATCAACTCGAGCCGGTCCCATAAATAATGGAATGCCAGGAACTGTTCGAACGAATAACCGGCGGCGAAAGTATTCTGCCACGCGAAATAGGTTAGGTAAACCAGGGCTAGGAGATAATAATGGAAGGTCAGATAGGTGAAAAAATGTGGATTGAGATCACCACCAAAGAAACTAAGCGGAAAAAAAACTGTATTCGTCAGGGTGCAGCCAACTAGGCAGCCCGAAACCCAGCGGCCACATCCTCAAAGCCAGTGCGGCAAACCCGATCAGCGCAATCGCAAGCATTAATTAAGTCAACGCGCTGACGCGGATTTCGCCGTCCAGGCACACCTCGTAAACCGCCCCGGTCTCCAACGGGAAATCCGGCAACGCCTCTAGCCCAACGCCTGTCCAATACAGCAGCGCGACAATAATCGGATCCCGGTGCGACACCGCAATGACCCGTCCACCCGCATGCCGCATCCGAACCCGGTCAGCCCATCGCAGGAATCTCATGCGTATCGAAGCCGCCGATTCGAGTTCCGGGTGCGCCCCCTCCTCAGTTATATAAGGACGCGGCAACTCTTCAAAACGCCGCCCCTGAAAACTGCCGATGCCCGTCTCGATGATTTCTTGCTCAGTCACCGGCAACAAGCCCAACGGTTCGGCCAACAACCCCGCCGATTCCTGCGCCCGCTGCAATGGCGAGGCATAAAGCGCGCTAAACGGGCCATGCGTCGCCAGGACCTCCGCCGCACCCGCGATCTGCCCGCGCCCGCGCTCGCTCAGCCCGAAGCCGGGCAGATGGCCGTAGATCACGCCCGCTGGATTGTGAACTTCACCGTGACGGACCAAGTAGAGGGTTACTGATGTTTTGTCGCTTGTCGGGTCGAGCATATCTTTCTCCTAAAGGAGACCATCATGGATAGCAACCTACTGCGCGTCGCCGGTGCACAAATACCCGTGTGCACCGATATCGAGGCAAATGTCGAAACCATTATGCGGGCAATCGATTTCGCCGGCACCGAACAAGCGGACATTCTACTGACCCCTGAAGGCTCGCTCAGCGGCTACGCGCCCGATTTCGATACAGCCGCCGTTAAACGAGCATTGGCGAAAGTCACCGCCGCCGCCGCCCGCGTGAATGTCGGTTTAGCGCTGGGGACCTGTTTCGTCGAAGACGACGACCGCTGTTATAACCAAATCCGCTTCTATGCCCCAGACGGCGCGTATTTGGGTTTTCACTCAAAAACCCTGACCTGCGGCAGCCTAACCGACCCGCCGCGCGGAGAAATCGAACACTATGCCGTCGCCCCACTGCGCCTTTATGACTGGCCCGACACCCTGATCGGCGGCCTGATCTGCAACGACCTCTGGGCCAATCCCGGCTGTACGCCGCAACCCGACCCCCATCTGACCCAGCAACTCTCCGACATGGGCGCGCGAGTCATCTTCCACGCCGTCAACGGCGGTCGCAAAGGCGACGAATGGTCGCAAGTCGGCTTCCAGTATCACGAAACCAACTTGCGGATGCGAGCCCGGGCGGGCAAGCTGTGGATCGTCACCGTCGACAATTGCCTGCCAAAGAAATGGCCCTGCTCCGCCCCCTCGGGCGTCGTCTCCCCCACCGGCGAATGGGTTTGCCGTGTCGACAGCCAAGGAGAACAGTTTTTCGCCTATTCTATCGCGGGCTGATCCGCTGCGGCAACCTTCTGCAATACGTAGACCGCCGGGAAAATGCCGCCGGTCTCCACCACCCGCTCCTCTATGGTCTTGAATAGACCCAACTGGACTAGGCCGCGATAAAATTCTGTGCGCTTGAATACTATGATAACCAGCATCCCATCTTCGTCCAACAAAGTCCAACATTCCTGTAAGATTCGTCGGTAGAAACGGTAAAAATTCAGATGTTGGCCAAAGCGGATCCCGTAGGGCGGATTGGTGACGATCGCACCGAAGCGCCCCGCCGGATACGCCGCGCTCAATTTGCGCGCATCGCCCTGCGAAAGATGCAAACGATCTTCAATCCCCTCTGCCACGGCGTTCACACGCGTCCCCTCGACCGCACGCGCGTCGATATCGCAGCCGTGCAGTTCCAGGTGCGGGTAGAGCTGCGCCGCCTCGATAAGGATCGTGCCCGAACCACAGAACGGGTCGAGCAGGGCACCTTTGGCGTCCGGCCGCAACTGCGCCCATTGCAGCAGCGCGTAAGCCACCGGAGCCTTGAGCGCGGCGCGCGGTGAGCTACGCCGCTGATAGCGATTGCTCAAGGCCTTTTTGCTCAATTGCAAACCGACTAAACAAATGCGGTCGTAAACGTCGACGCGAATATTGACGTCGTGGTTTTCTAGATCCACCGCGCACCCGTATTTTCGCTGCAACACCGTGCCTGCCGCTCGCTGTACATCCATACTGGTAAAAAGATGATGCCCTGTGCGCTTGGTGGTCACGCGAAACTTTTTCGCCTCCACCATAGCTCCAACGGTTAAAGCTTCCAGCTCGCGCTCAATCTGCCGCAAGTCGTGCTCTCCATACAACAATGCAAATCCGTGCAGCGGAATCTGCACGTGATGCACCGAGCGCATCTGCAGCACGATCGCTTCCAGCGATGGCAAATGCCCCTCGCATTCCGCCAACACCTGCCCGCCAAACCCGAAGGGCTTTTTGACAACCTGGACAATGCCAATTTCCGCCTCTTGCAGCCGCTGAGCCAATTCGCTCTCAACCACGCTCTCCAAGCCCGGATTGGTCGTAAAAAACAACCGCGTCCCATTGGGATCCGCTGCGCCGAGCAGTATATCCGGCGCGCCGGTTTGACCATTCCCCGCCCGCTCGCTACTATCGCCTGTATCCATAGCCATAAAACATAGCCCAATGCCCTTCTGAAGCAAACCATGTCAGAGACCGCACCCCTGCTCTACGATATCTACCTCACCGCCGCCAACAACACCCTGCGCTACGCCCTCGGTCGCGGCAGCAACCGCCCCCTGCTCATCATCGGTCTCAACCCCAGCACCGCGAATCAATACACCCGCGACCAGACCCTCACTCGCGTCGAGCACTTCAGCCGCCGCCGCGCCAATGGCCTGATCATGTGCAACCTCTACCCCCTGCGCGCCACCGACCCCGACGACCTGCCGAAGAAAGCAGATCCCAACCTGATCCGTCAAAATACCGACCACATCTTAAACTTGGCACAGAAAATTAAAAAACCCGAAATCTGGGCCGCATGGGGCGATCCAATCGACAAGCGGTCCTATCTCGCCGAGAGCTTGAATCACCTACACACCGCGCTCGCTCGACTCGCTCCTCGTTGGATACAATCCGGCCCCACAACCGTAAAAGGCCATCCCCGCCACCCATCTAGATTGGCTTATAAAAATCGATTCTCCGCTTTCGACATAGGCGCTTATCTCGCCGATCTCAATCACGGGTCATAGTGCTCCGAGCATAACACGACCTGCAAAAACAGAGCACGAATAGAACAGGCCCCCACTCCGATCCAAGCATAGCGGAGGGCCGGGGAACTGCCGCAGGGCCAATCTCTCCCCAAGGTCACCGGTTGAACTATATCGCCCCCCACTCCCGAGGTAAGCGGCGGCTCCGCTACGCCGCCGCTGCGTTACCTCCGCAAGCTTATAAGGCCGCCTTGGCTTTGCCCGAAGGTAGCCCCCCGGCCCGCAGCGTGAGCCCCACTTCTGGATACCTTGCCCCCTAGACCCTATACTACCAACAAGCAATAAATACTCCCTTAGGCCCAGAGAAGCATACCATGCAACGCGCCCTGCAAAAAAAGCTCATCGGCCCGCAAGCCCAACGCGAACTGCTCGCCTTCCTCGGCAACCACCTCCCGCACTTCAAAACTCCCGTCTCCGCCGCCGCCTGGCGCAAAAAAGCCCCAACTCTGCGCGGCGAAATGCTCGCCCTATTCTTCCGTGGCCATCCCACAGGCCTGCTCACCGAAAAAACGCAAGTCCACTGGGGCGATCGCATCCAGACCGGCCAAGGTTATATCATTCGCAAATTGCGCTACGAAGGCTATCCCGGCCTCTGGGTCCCCGCTTTACTCTACGAACCCAGCGACCTGAGAAGCCCGGCCCCCGTCGTGCTCAATCCCAACGGCCACCACGCCGGCGGCAAAGCCATGGACTACAAACAGGCCCGCTGCATCAACCTCGCCAAACGCGGCATGCTGGCACTGAGCACTGAGTTTATCGGCATGGGGGAATTGCGTACCGACGCCGAACACAATCGCATTGCGCACTTAGACCTCTGCGGTGTCGCCGGCATCGGCGTGTTCTATCTACTGATGAAACGCGGCCTCGACGTCTTGCTTACTCACCCCAAAGCCGACCCCGAGCGCACCGCCATGACGGGCCTTTCCGGCGGCGGCTGGCAAACGGCCCTGCTCTCGGCATTGGACGAACGCGTCAAAGTCGTTGTCCCCGTCGCTGGTCATTCGCCCGTCTGGCAGCGCAGCGGCTGTATCGAAGACATCGGCGACCAGGAACAATGCCCGAGCGATCTGTGCAGCGTCGCCGATTACGACGAGCTTTCCGCGCTCTTTGCCCCGCGCCCGACCCTGCTTATCTACAACCGCAACGACACCTGCTGCTTCCAGACCAAACGCACGCGCAAGTCCATTTACGAGCCGATCTATCCCGTATTCGAATTACTCGGCGCCAGCGACAAGCTCGCCTTCTACGACAACACCGACCCCGGCACCCATAATTACGAATCCGACAACCGCCGCCAGCTCTATAAATTTCTCGAGCAACAATTCGGTCTCGATACATCCGACGGCGACCTGCCCTGGCGCGACGAATTACTGAGCGAAGAGCAACTCAACGTCGGACTGCCGCCGGACAACGCCACCTTGCATTCCATTGCGCAAGAAGCATTGCGCAACATCAGGACGCGCAAACAAAAAACACGCACCCCCATAGCAGCGCGTAAAGAGTTATCCGAGTTGATCAAACTCCCCCGCCCGACAAAGACAAAGCTGCAGAAAGTCGGTGCCGCGCAAAAACGCCGCGACTGCACCGTGCAACACTACCTACTTAGCCTTGGCGACACGTGGACCTTACCCCTAACCGAATTCTCGCCACCGCGCGCAAAAGCCTGCGAATTGCTCATCGCCGACAGCGGCCGAGCCTCGACCAGCGCTAAGATCAACGCCGCGCTGGCGCAAAAGCGCCGGGTCTTCGCCGCGGACATCTTCGGCACCGGCGAGCTACACGCCGACCCGCGTCACCACATGCTCATCGCCACTGCCGGCCAACGACCTTTGGGCGTGCAAGTCGGCCAGGTGCTGCTCCTACTCGATGCGCTCAGCGAAAGACACAGCGCTCCGCACATAACAGCACAAGGCCAGGTCGTCTCGATCATCGCCCTCTTCGCCGCGGCGTTAAAACCCAAAAGCGTCGCCTCGCTAACGAGTAACACCCTGCTCGATACGCTCAGCCGCCTCGTAGACTGGCCCCTGTCCTATGCCAGCGCGCCGTCGCTGTTTTGCTTTGGCCTGCTCGCCGAATTCGATTTGCCGGATCTTATCGCACTGTCCGCACCGGTACCGTTGCACGACGAAAACCGCGGCCCTCTGCGCCCCTAAAATCATGCGCCTTATCGGCCCGCTCGCTATCGCCCTCAGCTTCGCCCTGATGTGCCTGCAAGTCGAACCCTTCGCCACGTTCTTCTATCTCTTCGCCTGGTTCGGGCTAATCCTCACTTTCGACCAGCTCATCCGCGCACGCGAAGGCCATTCGCTCATAGCCCATTGCCAAGTAGGCGGTAGCGCCTTGTTGTTATTCTGGTCGTCCGTCTGCTGGTTCTTCTTCGAACTGATCAACTTCCGTCTCGACAACTGGTACTATGTCTTCGTCACCGACCAACCCGCCCTGCGCCTGCTCAGCACCTTTCTCGCCTTCGCCACCGTCTTCCCCGGCATCTTCTGGATCGAGCATTATCTGCACTTGCGCGGCGTCTGCACCGATACCCGTTGGCGCCCACTGCGCTTCTCCTCGCGCGGTCTCTATCTATTGCAATTGCTCGGCGTGCTCTCGCTGGCCCTGCCTCTAGCCTGGCCGCGTTATTTCTTCCCGCTGATCTGGGGGGCGCTGATCCTGCTCATCGCCCCCATAAACTACCGCCACGGCCTCGACGGCTACCTGCGCCAGCTCGAACGCGGCGACTACGGACAGACCCTGCGCCTGCTCTTAGCCGGCCTTATCACCGGGCTATGTTGGGAGTTTTTTAACTTCTGGGCGCGAGCCAAGTGGATCTACACCGTACCCTTCTTCGACGAGCTCAAACTCTTCGAAATGCCGGTAGCCGGTTTTTTGGGTTTCCCGCCCTTCGCCGTCGAATGCGCCATCGTATACCGGCTATTGGTCTGGCACCGGCTAGCGCCGGCTTTTGGCGCTTATCGAAAACAAAAACCGCAGCCCACCTCGACGACCATCCGCGCCGGGCTAATTATCGCAGCCCTGCTCTCAGCCCTGAGCGTCGACTACTATATGGAGCGGTGGACCATCACTTCGGTCACGCCACGCGTCGAACGCATCGAATTCCTGGACAAAGCAACCTTAGCAATGCTGCACCGACACGACATTCACCACCTCACACAACTTGAAGGTTGGCAAGCGTACACCCTCTGGCCGGTGTTGCAAAAAGAATTAAACGCACAGCAATACGCCGATTTACAACGCATCGCCGCGCTTTATTTGCACCAGGGCATCGGCGTAGATTATGGCAATTGGCTGATCCAGAGCGACATTGCATCCCTGAGCAAATTGGCCGCCCTTTCGCCGGTGCAAATACTCGAAAAAATGGCCAACGCAAAACCCGGAGAACCACTACCGCCCCAAGCCAAGGTTCACGTATGGATCCGCCGCGCCGACCATAGTCCTTAATTACAGTACATACCTCAATAGAAACCACTGCGGTTTCCAAGACCCGATCGAGATCATAGTTAACACGAACCACTCAAGTTTCCAAGATAGACTCTTGCGGCGAGATAAAAGGGTATTTCAAGATAGACGGGGCAAAATAAAACCGCCCGGCGGCATCCGAGCGGTACCATACTAAACAATCTCCTAGGTCGAAAGTGCGGACATCCGCACTTTCGGGCAAAACCATAGCCTTACAACATTTCGCCGCCTAATCCCTAGCCATATTTATCCCGCAACCGCCGCGCCGCCTCCACCTCATTTTTGAGCTTGGCGTATACCTCGTCGATATCCACTTTTGCCGCCGAGCCGGGAGCAAAGCCGCAATCCGGGTTGAGCACCACCCGCTCCGGCGCCAAATATTGCAAGGCCTGCTCCACTCTAGCGACAATCGTCTCCGGTGAATCGACCTCGCCTGGATGCACCCCGACACAGCCCAAGCCAATCTCGAAATCCTCGCGCAACGCCTTAAAGACCTCTGCGTCACCCGCGCCCGGGCTAGTAAATTCCATCGTCAGATGGTGCACTTTGAGACGATTGAGATACGCGATAATCGGGTCATAGCCACCAGTGTGGCAGGCTTCGCCCCTGACCCGTGCGCCCGCCCGGCGGCACAAATGCACGGCCAAACGCACGCCCGTAGCCCCCTCAACCACCGCGTTGGTCATATCCGCCGCAAAAGCCGCCTCCGCCTCGGGATCGTCATACCCGGCGCGCACCTCGTCGTCGACAAACAGGCACAGATGCGGGTCATCGATCTGCACGATATCGACGCCGGCCTCGCACAACAACTGCAGTTCACGACGCAAAATCGGCACGCAGGCCTCAACGAATGCATTGCGGGTCGCATAAGCCGCCCGCGACTGTTCCGCGTCCCACATCCGCTCGCCCAACAGCGCCGGTGCCGGCAATGTGGCCTTGATCTTACGCGAAGTGATACTCTTGAGAAATTCGATTTCCCGCGCGATAAAACCCGCATCCTTCGACGCCAACTCGCCCGTGACGATAGTCCATGGCCTACCGTCGGCGGGGTTGCGTCCCACCTCGAAACCATGCGCCAATTCGGCGATCACCCCGATATACGAGGCGCGCCGCCACTCGCCGTCGGTCACCACATCGAGCCCCGCTTCCTCCTGCAGGGCCACCGCGTAGGACACGGCCGCGTCCATTACCTGACCTAATCGTTCAACGCTCATTGGCCGCTCGCCCATCACCGCCTCGCGCACAAAGTCCGGCCGCGGCAAAGAACCGACCACCGCCGCAGGGAAAAGCGTACCATAGTGTTCAAGTGTCGACATATTAAACTCCGTATTCGCCGGGCCAACGCTCATTGGCCAACGCGAAATCCTCTTCGGTGTCAATTTCCATATACTCGCCGTCGGTGGCCACCATGTGAAAAGGCGAACCCACAGCCAACATTTCCTGATAGAGATGGATCAGATAAGCCTTCGCGAAGGGCGTGTCGTCCTTCCAAATCTTGCCATCGTATTCAGCTTTCATTCGATGATAACTTCCTTGTAAAGACTTCGCACCCTCCGCGCTAAACCGCGCTACGCCGATATACTCTCCGCTCGCCTCCGACGAGGCAATTGCACGATTGACCTGCAACACCCGATCACCTTCGACCACGACTTTTTCGGCATCGTCTTCGGGATGCTGGCTGCGATTGACATAACGCGCCCGCCAGTCGGTATCGACGCAAAGTGCGATATCCCCCTCGTGCTGCAACGCCCGTTCGACTACCGCCGGACGGTAGAGAATATCCGCGTAGGAACAGACAAAGCCATCGGCCATATATTCCTCGGCGCAAAAGAGCGACGCGAGAATATTGTTGTTCGGCCAATCGGCGTTGTCGCAATAAACAAGTTGCGGATAATCGGCCTTGATCTGCTCAATGCGGTAACCGCCGATGAAAATAGGCGTTTCCAACCCGGCCTCAGCCAGCGCTTCAAGCATCCAGTCGAGAATGCGCCGCCCGCCGATGGGCGCGTAACATTTTGGCTGCTCGTCGGTCAGGGCTTTGAGTCTACTGCCGCGGCCGGCGCCGATTATAATGGGGCGCAAAGACTAGCTCCTCTGGTTTGGTTACGGAGAATATAAAGCCAGTTAGAGATTGGTGACAGGGAAGCTTATGCGTCAATTTACAGTTGTTGCCAAAAAAATTAATCTTGTCACGTTTTTTCAATATCCGTGTCTTAATAAAATTCGTCACAACACCGCATTGAATCGCGTACGCGGGGCCACGGGATGGGGGCTCAACTCCTGTCGTGCCATGCGGTGCATGGCGAGCCATTCTGGGCACCACTGTATATAGCTCGTCATGCGCAGCCTCTGTCATTGCGCTACGTGGCGCCGGGGCTTATACCTTGTTGCCTCGCTGCACATCGCTAGCTCTTTCCATTATATAGAACAGCCCACCAACTCCAGCCGGATACCAGCAAGCCTTCTTTTTATGCTCCACCCTTATTTTATAGGATCAGCGAATACCATCCAAGTCTCCGAGGTTCGTTGGCAGGATGCGACGCAGGCGGTTTTTAGGGTGGTGGCGGGGTAAAAGGACCTGGCGGGAAGTGGTCGCGAAGGCGAAGCGAGGGGCCCGGGGCCCGGGGACTACAAACACCCGGGGGCCGCACCCCGGCAAAGGTCGGTCCGCACCCAAGTTGACAAGGTCTACCCGCCCCCTAGATTCTCCTTTCCCAACCCACAGGAGAAACCCATGAAGATCAAAGACATCCGCCTGATTCCCCTCGTCGGCGCGACACCCGACGGCGGCTGGCAGGAAGGCGACGGAGAAGACGACAACCTGCACACGCTCGTAGAGGTCATCACCGACGAAGGCGTCGTCGGCCTCGGCAGTATCTTCACCTCGGCCAAGCTATCCGAAGGCGCGCTCGGTGTCTTGCGTCCGATGTTGATTGGCGAGAGTGCCATCGAACCAGTGCGCGTCTGTGAAAAACTGCACCAGACGACCTTTTGGCAGGGCCGGGGCGGCTCGATTACGCATTTTATTTCCGGCATCGACATCGCGCTCTGGGACATCTTCGGCAAAGTCACCAAACAACCCATCAGCCGCCTGCTCGGCGGCCGCTACCGCGACAAGATCAAACCCTACGGTTCGCTGATCATGCAAGAGCCGGATATTTTCCCGGCACGCCTGGAAGCAGCCGTCGAACGCGGTTTTCAGGCCATCAAAATAGGCTGGGGGCCCTTTGGTCGCGTCTCCGACAAGATGGACGAGGCCATCGTCAAAACTGCGCGCGAAACCGTCGGCCCCGACGTCGAGCTCATGGTCGATGCGGGCGGCTCGGACCGCTACTGGCCGCACGGCTATAAATGGGCCTTGCAAACGGCGAAGATGCTCAAGCAATACGACGTGGTGTGGTTTGAGGAGGCGCTGCGCCCCGACGACCTGCAAGGTTATATCAAACTGACAGAAAACGCACCGCTGCCGATCACCTCCTGCGAGGTACTGACCCGCCGCCAATCCTTTATGCCCTGGATCGAGCAACGCGCCGTCGACTATATCCAACCCGATGTCACCAAGGTCGGCGGGCTCTCCGAGGAATACCGCATCGCGATGCACGCCTACGACCATTCAATCCTCTTCGTGCCGCACGGTTGGAACACCGCAGTCGGTCTCGCCGCCGACTTACAACTAGTCGCCGCCGTGCCCACCGCGCGCTGGGTCGAATACATCACTCCCGCACCCTATGTCGAAGACATCGTCGCCGAACCTTTCACGCTCGATGCAGACGGCCTGCTCACCATCCCCGAGGCGCCGGGTTTGGGCGTCAAATGGAATAGCGACGGCGTCAAAGCCCACTCGGGCATGGAACTGACTCCATCGGATCTTTAAGGAAGCTGTTATGACAGAAAAAATTCCCCTGGCCATCGTCGGCTGCGGCGGCATGGGCCATCGCCACCTCTACGGCCTGGCCGAATTGCAAAACGCCGGGCTCTCGCCCTTCGAGCTGATCGGCGCCTGCGACCCCAACCTCGACAACGCCAACTCGCTCGCCGACCAGGCACAAGAGCGGCTCGGCACCCGGCCGCAACCGGTCAAAGACCTCGAAGCGCTGGCCGCTGTCGGCGCGATACAAGCCGTCGACATCACCACTCTGCCGGCCCATCACCACACCGTCGCCATCGAGGCGATGGAACGCGGTTGGCACATGATGTGCGAAAAGCCGATGGGCCTCACCGCCCGCGCCTGCAAGCTGATGATCGCCAAGGCGCAAGAGACCGGGTGCGTTTTGTCCGTGGCTGAAAACTATCGCCGCGACCCAATCAACCGCCTGGCCAAGGCCCTGCTCGACGCCGGCACCATCGGCACTCCGCGCATTATGCAACACGTCACGATGAGCGGCGGCGACGGTATGCTCATCTCTGTGTGGCGCCACCAGAAAAACGCCAGCGGCGTGCTGCTCGACGTCGGCACGCACTTCGCGGATATCATGGAGTATTATCTCGGCGAAGCAGAAACCGCCTACGCGCAAACGCGCCTGCACGAAAAGACCCGTAAAAATCCGGTCGCCGGCACGGAGGGCACCGGCGGCAATTCTCCGGGCGGCGTCTACGGGCGCTGGCAAAAAGACATGCCTGCCGAGTTCGAGGCCACCGCCGACGACGCCGCCTACGCTACCATCCTCTTCAAAAGCGGCGCCGTCGCGCAATACGTCGAAGACCACGCCGCGCACGGCGAGCACCTGTGGAAGCGCTCGATCCACGGCCATCTAGGCTCGCTCGATTTGCCCGGCGACCGTTCGGGCCAGCGCCTGACCCTGCACCGCGACGGCCAAGACCCCATCGACGACCAAGCCCTGCTCGACCTGGTGCCCGAACACCGCCTCAATGAAGCTACTGCCGCCCTCTTCGGCGGCGATCGCCTTTTTGAATACAGCTTCCCCTTCCCCGAGACCGACCGCAAACTGATCGCCGTCGAATACCACGAGCTCGGAACCTGTATCCAACAGGGGCGTCGACCGGAAGTAAGCGCGCACGAAGGCGCCCGCGCCGTCGGCCTGTCCTATAGTCTGATGGAATCGCAAGTCGCCGGTCGCGCCCTCCTAGTCGACGAGGTCTGCGACGACCAAGTCAACGCCTACCAAGCAGAAATCAACGAACACTTGGGGATCTAAACGATGGCCGCCATTCTCTGCCCCAGTTGCCACAAGCTGGTCAGCGCCGACGCCGAAACCTGCGTGCATTGCGGCCAGCGCAAACCCGGGCTCTGGGGCGCGACCGCCACTATGCGCAAACTAGGTGTAGAGCTCAATTTTCCGCACCTGATCACCCTCTTCTGCGGCGCACTCTACCTATTCTCTCTCGCATTGGATCCCGGGGCGATCTTCCAGTCCAGCGACTTTATGCGAATCCTCTCGCCAAGCCTAGAATCCAGTGTCACCATGGGCGCTACCGGTATTCGCCCGATCTCCTTCGGTCTCTGGTGGACGCCGATCACCGCGATCTACCTACACGGTGGCCTGCTGCACATTTTCTTCAATATGATGTGGGTCCGCCAACTCGGCCCGATCGTCAACGATATCTTCGGCCCCTTCCGCCTCTTCGCGATCTTCACCGTCGCCGGCATCACCGGCTTCCTGCTCTCGACGATGATGGGCCACGACTTCACGCTCGGCGCCTCCGGCGCGATCTTCGGCTTGTTGGCCGCCGCCATCGCCTACGGCCGCCGCTCCGGCGCGCAACTCTTCACCCGGCAGCTGTTGCAGTCGGCCGCGATGCTTTTCATCATGGGTTTCGTCTTCCCCGGCGTCGACAACTGGGCACACGGCGGCGGTTTTATCGGCGGCTACACCCTGGCTTATGTCTTTAGCCGCAGTCAGGAGCGTGAGGGGATCGGCGCCTATCTCGCCGGCGGTTTGTGTATGCTGGCTACGGTTGGAGCGTTTGTTATGCAATTTATTACGATGGTCGGGATGCGTTAGGCAGGTGGTAGTGCGGGTGGGTAAAGAGGGGGATTCACCTCCGGCGCAGCGGAGGTGTGGGGGGCTGACGTAGAGGGCGCGAATAAAAGAGAGTCCATACACTTTACTATAGCGCCCTTCTCCCGCGAACCACTAAGGCGACCGCGCTTTCACCAGGGAGCGAACGCTGCCGCGCCCCTCCGAGCTAACCTGGACGGCCTTCGCGCCCTCGGAGACAGCCCCCCATACCGTAGCGTGAGACGCACACCTATATGGAAAAAGAACAAATTGCCCTCTTCGACACCCAGGGCAAGCAAATCGGCACCAAAGAACGTGCCGCCGCCTACCGCGATCGCGACCGCGTCGGCCTCTGTTTCGTCTGGGCCGCATATACCGCGCCCGACAACACCGTCCGCATGCTGCTGCAAACCCGTTCGCGCCCCGGCGACCCCTACTTGGGCAGCCTCGACTCGCCGGCCGCCGGCCATATACAGGCCGATGAGTACCACAGCGAAACTGCCCGCCGCGAATTCGCCGAAGAAGTCGGCGTCGAACTAGACCCGACAGAGCTGGTCTTTCTCGGGCAATTGCACCTCGAAGACCCGAGCGAACGCTACTGGCGCCACGCGATGCAGTTTTTTTATCTCTGCACGCGGCCTATCGCATTAGATGAAACGGTATTCAACGAGGAAGTCAGCGCCTTCGTCGAAGTAACGCTGGCCGATTTCGACGCTCTGGTCTCGGGAAGATCCGCAAGCATCCAAGGCCAAGCCCGCTACGAAGAAACCCCAAACGAAATAAGGCCGCAGGAAATCACTCCCGCCGCCTTCGCCGCCTACTCCGAACAGATCATGCACGCCATCCGCTGTTCAGCACGCGCCATTGATACCTATTTAAAAAACGACCAAGTCGACGCGGCTATTTGGTCGCCACCGACCGGCTGATATAGCGTTCGAGATGCGCCAGCGCCCGTCCGCTGTCAATGGCCTCTTTCGCCTCGGCTAGCGCCTCGTAAGCGCCGGAGCTCAACCCCAACCAGCAGTCGGTCAAACCGGCGTTGAGCAGAATGCGATCGTAGACATGACCCTTTTCCCCCTTTAATGCGGCCATACCCAGTTTGGCGTAGGCCTCGGCGCTGACGGTTGCGGGCCGTGGACTCTCCTGATAGCGGAAACCGTATTCTCCAGGGTCTACATCCCGGGCCCAGGTCTCAATCTCGCCGGAAGCGTTAGAGAAACCCTGGGTATGATTGATGGCTTTGCGCTCCGCATCGGAAGGCTTGCCCAGCCGCAGGCTGTAATGGCTCGTGCCCTCCTCGCCCTTAATCACTATCCCGGCATCCAACCCCCTCTCCCGCATCAACTGCAAAATCTTATCTTCGTATCCCGAGTGGTAAAAACCTACCACCATTCCGTTCCAACCCGGACAGGAAAAAAGCTGTTGCACCTTTTCGGTTGTCGCCCAGGGCGGGCGCTTGGCGATATGTACGCGCAAGTCACTAAGCGCATAAGCCATCGGCGCATATTCGCGTTGGCTCACATAGGCGAAACCCACTTCCTCGTCTTCAATCAGCCGAGCCGCCTCTTCCGGTCTCAGGTCGCCCCGCGCACCCAGGGCTTGCAATATCAGTTCTTCCGTCACACCGCGCTTGGGCGGCATTGCATCGACTCCGTGCAAAACCGTCGCCCGCCCCAAGGCCGCGCGCACTGCGGCGACAAAGAGCGTCGGGCGAAAATAGCGCGCCGCCCCGTCGAAAGGTTGACCGAAATGCGTCAACGAGGCCACATCCACCGTCAGGACTTCTTCCGGCCCCCGCACCGCGTCGAGATGGGCACGGACCTCTTCTCCCTCTTCAATATTCATCCGCTGACCGATCAACAATGCGGCCATCAACGAGGGCCGCACCTCGCCTTTAAGCGTCGCATCGAGTGCTTTGCGCGTCGCGTCATAACTCAAATGACCACCGCGCAAAATCAACCGCAGCGCCATCACGACCCGGGTCTCGCCCTCGCCCTCGCCGGAAAAATTCGACTCCATATTGAGCAGGAAGCGCAAGTCATCGGGCATTTGATCCAACTCGTCCCAATAGTGGTCGAACGCCTCGGACTCGGCCTCACTCCACCCGGTCTTCGCACCGAATTTGCGCCGAATCGACATCGCGGCGAAAAAGGCGCCCATCTGGGCCTCGGAGACCTGCTGTTCATGCGGCAAATCTCCTTTCAACGAGGCGAAAACCAGCTCGAGAATGCGCCGTGGCTCGGGATCACCGGGCTTGAGGCCCAGCGGCCGGCTCTGATGCGGTCCCGTACAAACGCGCACTTGGGCGGCGAGCATTTCTTCGTTGGGACCGGGATAGGGTTCGGGCACGGCTTTTCTTCTCCACCAAGGGCGCTATATTCAAAGGGATCTCAATCCTATAAGTTACGCTCAATCAACCCCGCCCGCCAACTATATGCCCGATCAAAACCAACTCCGAGACGCTTTAATCGCCATCGACGGCCGAAGCTACAAAGCCTATAAAGAACTGCGCGGCAGCTATCAGTTCTCGGACTTCAGCCTCTATATAGACCACGTGCAAGGCGATCCCTTCGCCGCACCGAGTCGACTGCGGGTCGAAGTAGCGCAAGATCAAGCCGGCTACCCACCGCACACCCACGCCAATGCCAGCCGCAGCAACGCCCTCGGCACCTATCTCGCCGGCCAATTCGACCGCCACTGCCGGCGGTTGCAAGCAAGACGCGGCTCGGGCAAAAGCGGGTTGATCGAGATCGACACCCCGGCGCAAGAAATTTTGCAACGCACCTGTATACACGTCGGCGACCGCTGCGTCGAAGCTCGTTTTGCCGTTGGCCTGCCGGCGCAAGGCCGACGCGTCTTAGGTCGCCAGGCCGCTGCACTGCTCTGCGATGACATTCCCGCCATCGTCGAGGCCGCGCTGCACTACGCGCAAAACGATGCCGACGAGATCGACCGCTATGTCCAGATAGCCGAAGACGCTGATTTTTTGCGCGCGCAATTGGCCACCCGTGGCCTGGTCGCCTTCGTCGCCGAAAACAGCATCCTGCCGCGCCGTTCCGGCGTCGACGACCGCCCACTTGCAGAAGACGCTATTCCTTTTGAGACACCGGATTCGCTCCACGTCGAGTTCACCTTGCCCAACGCCGGACCCGTATCCGGAATGGGCATCCCGCACGGCGTCACGCTTATCGCCGGCGGCGGTTTCCACGGCAAGTCCACCCTGCTCGCCGCCTTAGAGCGCGGCGTCTATAACCACATCCCCGGCGACGGCCGCGAACTCGTCGTCTGCGACCCGACCGCCGTTAAGATCCGCGCCGAGGACGGCCGACGCGTCGAAAGCGTCGACATCTCGCCCTTTATCGATAACCTGCCGCACGGCCGCGATACGCGCCACTTCCGCACCGACAACGCCTCCGGCTCGACCTCGCAAGCGACCAATATCATCGAAGCGCTCGCCGCCGGCGCACAGACCTTGCTGATCGACGAGGATACCGCCGCCACCAATTTTATGATCCGCGACCATCGCATGCAGCTTTTAGTCGCCAAGGACCGCGAGCCAATCACCCCGTTCATCGACCGCGTGCGTGCACTTTATGAGCACCTCGGCGTCTCCACCGTGTTAGTCGTCGGCGGCAGCGGCGACTACTTCGATGTCGCCGATACCGTCGTCGCAATGGATAAGTATATACCGCAAGAGGCCACTGCCCGGGCCAAAACCATCGCCGCCGAGCATCCAACCCAACGACAACGAGAATCCGACGAAACCTTCAGCCCACCCCTACCGCGTATTCCCCTACCGCAAAGCCTCGACCCAAGTCGAGGCCGCCGCGAAGTCAATGTCAAAACACGTGGCCTGCGCACGGTGCTCTTCGGTGAGGAAACCGTCGACCTTTCTGGCGTCGAACAGCTCGTCGACGCCAGCCAGACGCGGGCGTTGTGTGCGGCTATGCTCTATGCACGGGAGCACTATGTCGACGGAAAACGATCGTTGCGGGAAATACTCGACCTCATCATGCGGGACATCGCTCAGCATGGACTCGACGTCCTGGACCGACGCCTAGTCGGCGACCACGCGCTCTTCCGGCACTTCGAGCTGGCCGCCGCGCTCAACCGGCTACGCAGTTTACAAGTCGTGGACGAACGCTGATCTTTTAGAGGCACCCATCACCAAACGCAAGAGAAAACCCATGCCTTATTTGTCTAGCCTGCTATTGATCGCCCTCGCCGCCTGCGGCTCTTCCGAACCCATCTCGCCCGCGCTCAGCGCTTATGTAAGCGCCCAGGAAGCCCTGGCCGCCGACGACTTCGACAAAGCACGCGCCGCCCTGCAAAACCTCGTGCAACACGCCGACCCCGCGCTAAAGTCGCTGGTGGAAATAGTCGCCAATGCAGAGGACATCACCGCCGTGCGCGCCGCGTTCAAACCGCTGTCGGAGGAAGTCATCAAGGGCGAGATACCCGAGGGCCTGGTCCTCGCCTACTGCCCGATGGCCGACGACGACAAGGGCGCGCACTGGATTCAGAAGGACCAGCCGCAGCTAATGAACCCGTATTTCGGTGCAACGATGCTGCACTGCGGGGTTTTTAAGGAGTAGGCGGCGCTATTCAGCAATAATATTGTCCTGTCGCCCATAATCAACTAAAATCTAAGCCATGATCAAAGTCGAATCCGCCACCCGCCGCTACGGCGCCTTAACCGCCGTCGACCAAGTCAGCTTCGAGGTCGGCAAAAACGAGATCGTCGGCTTTGTCGGCCCCAACGGCGCCGGCAAGTCCACGATGCTCAAAATGCTCTCGACCTTTATCCACCCGAGCGAGGGCTCTGTCACCGTCGCCGGCCACGACGCGGTGACAGAGCCGCTCGCCGTGCGCCACAATATCGGCTATCTCTCGGGCGACACCCCGCTCTACCAGGAGATGCGCGTCGACAAGTTTCTGCGTTTTATCGCCGAAGCGCGCGGCCTCACCGGCGACGCGCTCGAACAGGGTTTAGCTAAGGCAATCGATCTTTGCAGCCTCGACACCGTGCTCAAACAGCGCGTCAAAGAGTGCTCCACTGGTTTCCGCCAGCGCATCGGCCTGGCCACCGCGCTGGTGCACAACCCGCCGGTCTTGCTGCTCGACGAGCCAACGCACGGCTTCGACCCCATGCAGGTGTTGGCCTTCCGCGACACGTTGCGCTCGCTGCGAGAAAATCGCGCCATCCTCTTCAGCACCCATATCATCGGCGATGTCGAAGCCATCTCCGACCGAGTGTTGATCATCCACCAGGGCCGTCTGCTCGGCGACGGTCGCGTTCAAGATCTGGCCGAACGCGCCGGTATTCCCGGCGCCGGTCTCGAAGAAGTCTTTGCCCACTTAGTCCGCACTACGGCACCTACCCATGTCTGATACTGAAATCATCGACCACACAGTACCGCGCCTTTCCGCCGGCAAATTTATACGCGGCACCCGCATAGTCTTCGGCCGCGAGCTCGAAGCCTATTTCGACTCGCCCATTGCCTATATCTACGCCGCCGTCTTCCTAGTGCTCTCGTGCACCACCTTTATGAATAGCTTTTTTCTTGACGGCATCGTCGATATGTCGCCCTACTTCGAGATCCTACCCTTTCTGTTGATCCCCTTCGTGCCGGCCATTACCATGCGCGCCTGGGCCGAAGAACATGCCCAGCACACCTTCGAATTGCTGATGACCCTGCCGCTGCATTCGTCGCAGGCCGTGCTCGGCAAATTCCTGGCTGCGCTGAGTTTTTACGCCCTAGTGCTCGCCGGCAGCCTGCCCATCGTGCTCATGCTGGTTTTTTTAGGCGATCCCGATCTCGGCTTGATCTTCTCCAGCTATCTCGGCGCATTGCTATTAGGCGCCTTCTTCCTGTCCTTCGGCCTCTTCGCCTCGGGGCTGACCCGCGACCAGATCGTCGCCTTCGTGCTCGCCACGCTCTGCGGTTTCTTCTTCGTGCTCAGCGGACACGAGCAGGTCGTCGAAGTTCTCGACGGGCTGAGCCCGGCCTGGCAGTTAGGCACCTGGCTCTACGAATCGATCTCGGTGCTGCCGCATTACCAGGCCTTCGGGCGCGGCGTCATCGCGTTTTCCGACCTAGTCTACTTCGCACTGATGAGCGGCTTCTTCGTCTGGATGAACCAACTCAGCCTGCAGAGGTCTAAGTATTGAAGCGGCGCTTCCTGCTGCAGATCGGCCTCGCCTTCGCCTTATTATTGGGCATCGTCGCCTACACGGGCCGTCTGCTCAACCTGGCCGGCGCCTGGAGCCTAGACCTAGCAGGCAACGATATCTCCACGCTCGCACCAGCGAGCGAAGACTATCTCAAAAATCTCGACACCCCGCTGTCCATTACCTATTTCGCCACCGCACGCGAAAAAATGCCCTCGCATCTAAAAGAGGTCGAACCGCAAATCCGCCGCCTGCTCGCCAGCCTGCGCGCAAAGGCCCCTAAGCGCATAGACTACCGGATCATCGACCCAGACCAGAGCGAACACGCCAGCATCGTTTACGCGGCGCGCAAAAAAGCTTCTTCCTTTAGCGTGCGACGGGTATTGCACGACGAGCACTCCGAACAGAAGATCTGGTCTTCGCTGGTCTTGGCCCGCGCCGGCGCGCCCGAAGTACTGATCCAGAGTATCGAACCAGCCCACCTGCCTTATCTCGAAGAGCATATCATCGCGCAATTACGGGCCGGGCAAACCCAGCCGCGACCGACCTTCGGCGTCTCCGCGCCACCGTCTTTCCAACTTTTGGCCGCCTTGCTCAACGAAAAGGGCCCGGTCATCGAACTCGACCTCGACCGCCACCCAGTAATCCCGCCCGATGTCGACATACTATTCTGGATACAACCGACGATCGCCACACCCGAACACACGCGCCAACTGCAACGTTTTATCGCGTCGGGGCGCAGCGCGATACTCGCCGGCAGCGCCTACCAGGTCGGCTACGGAGTGGAAGGGACGTCCGTCAATTACCAGATACGTCGGATGCCGCCGGCCTGGAACCAACTCTTGCAGCCCTTCGGCATCCGTCCCTTGCCCGATCTGCTGATCGACAAAAACACTGGCCCAGTTTCACTCAACCTCGGTGAAGGCGAATCGCGCGCAGTCATCGCGCCTTTCCACCTCCGGGTCCTGCCAGCTTTTTATAATATGAAGGGCTTCGCGATGCCGGCCCGCGGCGGACTCAATTTCGTCGCCGCCAGCCCGCTCGAAGTCGACGAAATTGAGT
>Ga0233439_10001030_pt1 | contig 37418 bp, 36 predicted proteins | sample SI_123_September_6_FD_182713 | JGI IMG/M metagenome (GOLD analysis project Ga0233439, IMG submission 182713) | Seawater microbial communities from Saanich Inlet, British Columbia, Canada - SI_123_September2016_100_MG | ecosystem: Environmental > Aquatic > Marine > Inlet | place: Canada: British... | reverse complement strand
TAGACGGGAGCCTTGAAATAGCGACCTTTGAGATCCCAGAGTGCGTTGTCGATCGCGCTGATGGCGATCATCGTGTTGCCCTGGCGACCATGAACTGAGCCGCGGTGCATGATGTCCCACAGGAACTCGGTGGCGAGCGGGTCGCGGCCGATCAGGTAGTGTGCCAGCTCGGTTTCGACGATGAAGGCGACCGCTTTGTCCATCGGGCCGCCGATTCCAATTACGCCTTCATCGGTTTCGATCTGTACGAAGTAGGCGTCGTGGGCGAGTTCGTTCTTGGATTTTTCAGAACTCCACTCGACCCGCTTAGTAACGTCACGGAACTCGGCGTATACGTCGAGCGGCTGGACGAGTCGTTCTTCCCAGAACAACCCATCGGTTTCAATCGTTCCAAACACGTGACGAAGTCGAACTTTTTCGATTTTCATTTCTGGTTACATTTTCTCGGCTGGTTCAGTACAACTGATCGTTGCACTGTTTCGATTGTTTATCGCGGATTTCTGGCAGCGACTTTACCTCACTCGGGATGAAGTCGGAATAAGCAAGGAATAAAAAAGCACGCTCTTGCGAACGTGCTAATTTAATTTATCTAACTACTATTTCGATGCGATCCGGTGGATCAGTGTTTTGGCGACGCTTCTGGCTCACGGATGTATGGAATCAGGCGAGGTGCTTCAAATTGCTCTTCACCTTTGATGCCTTCGAGCAGCTCGAACGCTTCACGAACTACCGATTCCTCGCCTGAGAGCGAAAGCACCACAGCGCCTTCTGATCCAGCGACTCCGCCAGATGCGACGTGCGTAGCTGTGACGCCGGTGAGAATGTTCAGCGCCTCAATCTCGGTGACAACCTGTGCGTTCACGACTGGCATGAAGCCGGCAGATTGACCCATCGTGAGATCCCAGAGGTGATTGCCGCACACTTTGGCGGCTTCGATCACATCGGGAATTAGGCGTTCTAGGCTCACAGGAGCAACCCAGTGCGAGCCTCGCGCGGTAAGCGTGCCCCAGATTCCTCCGACTGTCCCGCCGCCGCCATCGGCTGCGAGAACGCCGATGTTTCCGTTAGGGTCGACCGCATTTGCGCCTTTGATAGAAACATCACGTGCCCGAAACTGGCCTAGTGCTTGAGGTGCTGGAGTTTCAGATAATTTTCCGTTCTCGAAAACCCAGGGCCCAAGCCGATCTTCCATGACCACGCTGGCGAGTCGACCGCTAGTAACGATTCCGGCTGTGCTATTTCCTTTGTCAGCATCTTCACCGGTTAACTCTTCGAGAATGTAGGCGGGCGTCACTCCCCGAGAAACTACAAACCAGCCTTCTTCCAACACTCGCTTAACCTCTGGCATTTGTAGCACGGCCCGTGCCAGCAGCCGTTTGGATTCACGCGGCAACAGCATTACGAGTGCGTGGAAGCGATCGTCGCGCAGATGTGGGGCGGGCTTAATAAAACTAGAGGTGTCGTAAAACATTCGGCTGGTACTCCACTTTGATCTTTCTTAGTCGGTCGGGCAGATCATCAATAATTTCGACGCAAATCGACGACTCGGCATTCAAATCCAATTAATTACGTTCAAAGTAGCGGTAATTCACTCCGCGACTCATAAATCGACGTAGATGTTACGTGAGGATTGCGGTTCGATCACAGCCGTAATGAAGTTGCCTGCACGCTGGGTCATCCTAGAGTGATTCGATGATTTCGCGGGCTTTTGAAGGCCAGTCGACCGTGGTTCCAACGGCTCTCGAACGGTACGCACGACGAAGTGCCGCCTTGGAATCGGCGATACCCCAAGTTCTAACTACGAGTCCAGCATTGTTCGCATCGTCGATCTGCTTTTTGGTTACTTTGCTCGCATTTGGGTAGATGCCAGAGAGCCCGAGATCGACCGCCGCTGCGAGCGAAGCCTTGTCGATTTTTTGCAATAACCAGCCGTGGGCTATGTTTGGCATTAGCGCGATAGATCGTTCGAGTTGTTCAAAATGAAACGACGAAATTGTTAGACCGGGAGCGACCGAATCGCCGGTGTGCTGATCGAGCCAGCCCCACTGCTTGAGCGATTTCATTGAAACGGCAGCGAGATCGGGTTGGGTAGATTTAAGTTCTAGGTGAACATGCGCTTTACCGGCGTATCGTTCGAGAAACTCGTCGAGAGTAGGCACGAACGCTTCTGGGTACGCCATCACCCCGCGGATGCCCGCACCGTCGTCAGGTCCTTCGAACCAAAGTCCAGCATTTAGTGATTTGATCTTGGCGATGCCGGTTTCGGAGACGAGACCAGTTGAGTCGGTCGTTCGATCCAACGTGTCGTCGTGAACGAGAACGGGTCTGCCATCGCTGGTCAGCTGGACGTCGGTTTCAAAGTTGTCGAATCCGAGTGCGAGAGCAAGATCGAACGACTCAAACGTGTTCTCGGGGGCATCGTACGAGGCACCTCGATGGGCGATCAGGGTGAAGTCGGGCTGTTTCGAATTCTTCTTTTTAGATGGCATTTACGAATGGGATTCTTGGCAGTTCGAGTGGTTAGTTGAGCGCTAAATACGAATGATTACTAGTAAAAACTCAACGCAGTGTAAGTGACACCCATCGAAAAGACCGTACAATCTGGCTTCCGTGCCGATTAATAAGATTTCAGACTCGTTCGCCGACGCCGTAGCCGATATTCCTTCGGGTGCGTCGATCATGATTGGCGGATTCGGGGGGGCTGGCGGACAACCTACTCGCCTGATGATGGCACTACGTGATCTCGGAGTTGGCGATCTAACGATCATCGGCAACGTGGCTGGTATTTCGAAAACAACGGGCTACGGCTGGCCAGATCATCTTGATCCAATCGACCAGGGCATGTTTTTCGAGAGCGGACAGGCGACGAAAATCACGTGCTCGTTTCCAGTCCCCGGAACGACCAATCCGCTGAGCGAGATTGAAAGAGCATGGCGAGAAGGCAGAGCCGAAGTCGATATCGTTCCGCAAGGCACGCTTATCGAACGCATTCGATCTGCTGGCGCTGGCGTTCCTGCGTTCTACACTCCTACGGGGGTCGGTACACCGGTCGCCGAGGGCAAAGAGCATCGTGACTTCGATGGTCGTACATATCTGCTCGAAACGGCACTTTCAGCCGACTACGCATTGATCAGAGCACAAAAAGCCGACACACGAGGCAATCTGCAGTACACAGGAACTTCTCGGGCGTTTAACCCGGCGATGGCGACAGCCGCGAAGGTCACGATAGTTGAGGTAGACGAGATTGTTGAAGTCGGCGGTATTGATCCTGAGCGGGTCGAAACGCTGAGCACGTATGTGAATCGGATTGTTCAGCGAGAAGCGGGAGATCCGTTACCGTGAGTATCTCTGGGAGTACTTCTGGGACCAATTCTGGAAACCCGGCTGGAAACGATCCTGCCCCACGTTTAGATCGTGCTGCGGTCGCGAAACGTGCGGCTCGTGATCTTGTCGATGGCTCAACGGTGAACCTTGGCATTGGGATTCCGGCGTTGTGCGCCGATTTTCTTCCAGATGGCGTCGAACTGCTTTATCACGCAGAGAACGGCATTCTCGGCTTCAAAGAACTTTCGGCTCCGGGCGAAGGCGATCCAAACCTGATGGATGCCGGTGGCAAGTTTCCGAAGCTCGTGCCGGGAATGGCATTTTTCGATTCCGTAGAATCGTTCAACCTGATTCGCGGCGGGCACATTGATGTGACGGTGCTAGGCGCACTTCAGGTTTCACGAACTGGCGATTTAGCGAACTGGATAATCCCAAAACGCGGAATTGGCAGCATTGGTGGAGCGATGGATCTCGCGGCGAACGCAAAACGAGTTGTGATCGCTATGGAGCACACGGCGAGAGGCGACATGCCCAAGATCGTCGAGGAATGCACGTTCCCGTTAACGGCACCGGGGTGCGTTGACGAGATTATTACCGACATTGCGGTAATCAAGATTGATCGCGCGAGTGGTCGAATGATTCTGCGAGAAACGGCGCCGGGCTGGTCGTTCGATGATGTTCAGGCTCTAACCGAAGCAACTCTGGTGGTCGACGGCGAAATCGTCGTGATGTCGTAGCGGTGTCGGTCGACCTGAGCACCGCGCCCTCACGTACAGGTGAACGGTCGAGTAGACTTTCGGTATGGCTTCGAACGATTCGCCCAACTCAAACGTATTTGGTATTCCAAGCGTCATAATCGTGTCAACCGTGTTTAAAGATCGAACTGCGTCGATAAGCCCCGCTCACATATTGTTAATTCCGCACCCGATGGGTCGACCTTTGTCGGCGCCGTTCGACAATTGATGGTGAAATGAACGAAGAGCCAACACGGGTTCAGTCCCGACCAAATATAGCCAATCAGGGCAAACTCTCGTTTCGGAAGCGATACGAGAACGCTGGATATTGGGCGCTTCTTGGGATTGTTCTGTTGTTCGCACTATGGTTTTTGGTGAACTCGGCGTCCGATCGAGGATCCGCTGAAGATGTTGAAGCGACTGTCATTGCAACTCTGTTCGTGCCTGAAACTGCAACAGCAGAAGCCGAAGCTACGTTGGAATCCGTAGGTCAATAGCTGAGTCGAGATGGATGATCATTCCGGTTTCTCACTTCGCTAAAAACGACTGCGATTGGCTGTTACCAAGCCACAAATTTACCGGTGCGCACGTGATCTAACGGTTTTTAGCCGGATTCCGCATGTAAAATCAAACTATGTTTGAGTCACTTTCCGACAAGCTTGGCGGAGTCTTCGGCAAGCTAACCAGTAGCGGTAAATTATCTGAAAAAGACATCGACGCGGCTCTCCGCGAAGTTCGACTCGCTCTGCTCGAAGCAGACGTCGACTTCAAAGTAGCGCGCCAGTTCGTCAAAAACGTCAAAGTACGTGCCGATGGCGACAAGATCTACGCTTCACTGACCCCCGGTCAATCGGTAATTCGAATCGTTCGCGAGGAACTTGCTGAGATCCTAGGCGGGGAAGCAGTCGAGCTCGCTCGTGCCGACAAGCCACCGAGTGTCATCATGCTCATTGGACTTCAGGGTGCTGGTAAAACCACGCTCGCTGCAAAATTGGCGCTATGGCTGCGCAAGCAAAAACAGCCGGTGATGATGGCTGCCTGTGACTTACAACGTCCTGCTGCTGTCGATCAGCTCAAGCAGCTCGGAAAGCAGCTCGATCTCACCGTATATTCAGAAGAGCCATCAAGCTCCACACCTGTGAAGGTCGCCAAGGCAGCCTACAAAAAGGCTCAGGAAGAGGGTGTTCACTACCTGATTCTCGACACGGCAGGTCGCCTGGCTATTGATGACGATCTCATGAGCGAACTCGAAGAGATTCGCGACGCAACTTCGCCAGTAGAAACGCTACTTGTTCTCGACGCTATGACAGGTCAGGACGCAGTACGTTCTGGTGGTGAGTTCAACGATCGAATCGGTGTCACTGGAATGGTGCTCACTAAGATGGACGGTGACGCCCGTGGTGGTGCCGCTCTTTCTATGCGATCGGCAACCGGCGTGCCAATCAAGTACATCGGTGTTGGTGAGCGACCTGATCAGTTCGAGGTGTACCACCCAGATCGTATTGCTTCACGGATTCTGGGCATGGGCGATGTCGAGTCGCTTATCGAAAAGGCAGAAACTCAGTTCGATACTGAACAGGTTGCTGCTCTCGAAGCGAAGATCAAGAAGAATCAATTTGATCTGAACGATATGTTGCAGCAGTTCCAGACCATCAAGAAGATGGGATCGATGACCGATATTCTGGGCATGATTCCTGGCATGGGTTCACTTCGGGGCAAGATCAATCCGAAGGACTTCGACGAGAAGCAAATGGCCCGAACAGAGGCGATTATTCACTCGATGACGATGGTCGAGCGAGAGAATCCGACGATTATCAACGGGTCGCGTCGCAAGCGAATTGCCGACGGCTCTGGAACCACGACTACACAGGTCAACCAGCTTCTGAACCAGTTCAAGCAGATGCAGAAGATGATGAAGAAGATGTCGGGTCCGGGTGGCAAGCGCGCACTGATGAACATGCTCAAGGGCTAGCTCGGTGTTTGGCTTGTTTTGCGGTGTTTTTAGTTCAGGCTTGCGATTTATTTCTGGGATCTCATGTCTGACCGGTCACCGTTTTCGCGCGACCCCACAGCTTCACGCCCTGCACCCCGCTCAGCCGAAGGTATCTCCACTTTGGTCGAGACGCTGGGTAGTTATCTACCAACCAGCCTTTATCGTCGGTAGAATCAGCTACTTGAATTTCACTGACATGAATGACCACTTTGGCTCACGGAGTTTTACTAACGATGACTGTTGCACACTTGCGCACGTACACCATTAACAAAGGAATGCTCGACAGCTGGCTCGAGGCCTTCCCAAAGCTCATACCGGTAATGGCCGAAGCTGGAATCAAGGTTGAAAGTAGCTGGGTTAACGAAGAGCGCACCCAGTTCATCTGGATTCGATCGTACGGCGACGATGCCGCAAACATCGCAACTGCTGAAGCCAAGTTCTACGGAAGCGAATACTGGTTGGCTAACGTCGATCACGTACGAAGCCACCTCTCGCACCGCGAAATCGTTCAGATCGAAACCGCGTAGAGCGCTAAGTCCCTAACGTTGCGCCGTCGAAATCGGGTTGACCCCTGAGGAAATCGGCGGCAGCAACGGCTTGACGACCTTCGAGTTGAACTTTCTTTAGCTCAATCGACCCTGTCCCGGTGCCGACATTCACTCGACCTTCGTCAACCACAACTACGCCAGCCCCATATACTGACGCGGAACTAATCTGAGCATCAAGCACTTTTAAGCCCTTACCGTTCCAGCTGGTGAACGTTCCCGGCCACGGATCGTACGCACGAATCATTCGATCTATGCGTTCTGCAGGCGACGTCCAATCGATCTCGCCGTCTGATCTTTCGAGAAGTCTGGTTACGCTCGCCTTGCTGTCGTCTTGCGGCTGTGGGGCTAGTGACCCTTCCTGCAATCCCTTAAGGACGTTGGGGAGCATCGACGCCCCTTCCTTAAAGAGGGCACTCTGCAGCGCAGCGCCCTTTTCGGTGCCCGACAACCACATAGGCGTCGATTGAGCGAGGATGGGTCCAGTGTCCATTCCTTCATCGAGCAGCATGATTGTTACGCCAGCGGTGTCCTCGCCTTCGAGTATCGCCGTTACGACCGGGCTTGGTCCTCTGTACTTTGGCAGCAGGGATGGGTGGATGTTCACTACGCCCATCGGTGGCACTTGAAGAATTTCGACTGGAAGGATTCTTCCGTATGCCACGACTACGAACGCATCAGCCTTTAGCTCAGTTAGTCGTTCTAGCTCTTCAACGTTGTTTCTTAGACCTTTTGGAGTGAAGACAGGGAGATCGTTCTGCGTAGCGAACGTCTTAACGGGTGTGGCGGTCTTGTTTCTGCCTCGACCGGACTTACGGTCGGGTTGGCTGTAGACCGCGGCAATGTCGTGACCTGCTGCAATCAACGACTCAAGAGAAGCTGCCGCTTCTGGGGGCGATCCAAAAAATACTATTCGCATGTGACCACTTTATAAGCCTCGCGCTGGGCGCGGCGCGCTGAAATCGCCAGTCCGGTCGAGGCTTCTATTGTTGGTGAATTGTTAATTTTAGTGGTCGTTCAAACTTGAGCGTGATTGTTGTCACAATATTGCTGGGAAATTGGTTGGAAATTCGAGCCAATTGACCCATTGGAGGGGTTGCATACACCAGCCTAGCGCATGGTACGGTTGCCCTCAGGTCAGCGCCACCACAGGCAACGTCCAGCTGCCGAAAACGCTGACCACGGCATCCACATAATTGGTCGATATTTTAATAAGCCAGCATTCCTGGCTCAGGGACACTTGTGTCCAAAATTAGTGAGGGTTTGGCGACGGATAACGCACGGCAAATCTGGTCAGCAGCTCTGGGGCAGCTCCAACTTGAAATCCCCAGACCCAACTACGAAACGTGGTTAAAACCTACTTCAGCAGTAGGTTTATCTGATGACATCCTCACGATTTCCACGCCGTCACCTTTCGCAGCAGAAATGCTGGAGAAACGTCTTTCGGGAACGATCCTCAGAACCGTTTCACGAGTCGCCGGACGTAAGCTTGAAGTGCAGTTCAAGGTCCAAGGTTCAACCCATGAAATGCAATCAGAAAAGCTGGTTCCAGAGGGCTCTGAAACGTCGGATTCCGAGCCAGATGAGACCGTTGGGGAAATCGACTACGCAAGGTCTTATTCGCTCAAGCCGTCATTCAATTTCGAAACGTTCGTCGTAGGCCCCTCGAACCGTCTTGCCCAGGCTGCCGCGGCTAAAGTCGCCGAGTCGCCAGGAAGTGTCTACAACCCTCTATATATCTATTCAGAAGTAGGGCTCGGTAAGACTCACCTGCTGCACGCCATTGGTCACACGCTAGGTTTGCGTGGGCTGAAGGTGATGTATGTAAGTAGTGAACGATTCACGAACGAGTACATCAGTGCGATCCGCGAGGGAACGGCGAACAAGTTCCGTGAACGCTACCGAAGTGCCGATGTGTTGCTGGTCGACGATATTCAGTTCATCGCTTCGAAGCCGCAAACCCAAGAGGGGTTTTTCCATACGTTCAACGAGTTGCACATGGCTGGCAAACAGATCGTCATCACTGGCGATGAGCCGGCAAGCAAGAGTTTGCTACAAGAACGTATTCAGTCGCGTCTCGCAGGCGGGCTCGAAGTAGATATACAGCCTCCTGACTACGAATCTCGATATGCGATATTGCAGAGTAAGGCTCCGGATCTTGAACCAGCGGTTCTGGATCAGATCGCTCAACGTGCTCACCAGAACGTTCGCGAATTAGAAGGCGCACTCAACCGCGTTGTCGCCTATTCGCAGTTGATCGGAAGTCCGGTTACCACTGAACTCGCCGATCAGGCGTTGAAGAGTCTTCTGGCTGAAACTCCTAAAGATGTTGCATCTGTTGATGAAATTCTTAAATCAATATCCGAGTTCAGTGGTGTAACTATTGATCTCATTACTGGCAAAAGACGAGACAAAGCAACTGCTGAGGCGCGTCGGATGGCGATGTACATGCTGAGGGAAGATGCTCATCTGACTTCGGCACGGGTTGGACAGGCACTCGGTGGCAAAGATCACTCGACTGTTTTGTACGCTCAGAAGCGATTCGAGCAGTTGATGGAAACAGATAGTTCGGTGAGGCAGCACCTCGCAGCAGTTAGAGACATCGTAATTCGAGCTCGTCGGATCAACCTGACGACGAAGTAGATAGTCGCCTTTGCTCGAACGAACGCTTCCCTATTCTGGCCTTTTGCGACATTCGATATTTGCTGATGAATCGAACACGCTAAGATTTCACACCTAGACGTCTACAGCGCTTTGAAGGGCTTATATAGCTATGTTTATCGATGCGATAGAGCGCCTGTATGCATATCAGCGAGAGTCGAATAATCACCTATTCAAGGTCGCCTCCGCGATTTCAGCCCACGACTTCACTGGCGTGATCGTCGATGGCCAGCCGTCGATAAGGGTCACCTTGTTTCATATGATCGAGGTAATCGAGACCCACTTCGCATGGTGGAGTTTTGCTGAAGACGGGATCTACCCAAAGCTAAAAGAACGCGATTCAAGAGATTTCAAAGATTCTGAAAGCATTCAAAAGTATTGGGAATCGATCGATGATGAAGTCTCGAAATGTGTCGAATCGATTACGTCTGACGACCAATTGAATCGACCCTATAAACGAGCGTTCGCAGATGGCAGCAGCAACACGAGAATCCTGTGGGAGATGATGCTTCACGTGACTAATCACGGTACTCAGCACCGAAGTGAAGTAGCCATGATGCTAACTAAACTCGAACATTCTCCGGGAGATATGGAAATCCTATAAACCGGATCGAATCTATGTTGTGAACAACTGATAAATCGTCGAATAAGTTTCAACGTTTAGTCTGAATAAACTCTTACGAATACCTGAGTAAGTAGTCCAATAATCTGGAATGATTTTTCACCAGTAACTGTTCACAAGAACTTATTCAACAGCAGATAAGTTACTAACAACTAATTTACATAGTTGACCGTTCGTTACCAACCGTTTCTCAACAGTAGCTTTATACTCAAACTAAGAGTGTTATTCACATATCAACAATGCTTACTGATATGACTATTAATTAACTAGAATAATTATTTGATCCGGTTATCCACATGTTAGATTCTGCAGTAATAGAAGTGCGCGCCGGAAACGGTGGACACGGACTCGTCGCTTTCATTCGAGAAGCGCTTCTTCCGCGTGGTGGACCAGGTGGTGGTGATGGTGGTCACGGCGGAGACGTAGTTCTTGTAGCTGATAAATCGATCAACACTCTTACGAAGTTTCACTGGCAACCTCATTTCATTGCGAAAAATGGAACCAAAGGCGATGGCCATGTTCGAAATGGTGCCAAAGGTGAAGGCGTCGAAGTATCTGTTCCAGTAGGTACTGAGGTTTGGCTTTGGGAAGACGCCGAAGATAAAGAACTCATCGGTGATCTGAGTCAGCACGGACAGCGGATGATTGTCGCTGAAGGTGGTCGTGGGGGCTGGGGCAACGCTCACTTTGTAACGGCTACTCATCAAGAACCACTTCTGGCTGAAGCCGGTGGTGACGGTGAGATTCGACGAGTTCGCCTAAATTTGAAACTTCTTGCCGACGTCGGTCTCATCGGAATGCCGAACGCTGGTAAATCGAGCATATTGACGGCTATTAGCGCAGCTCGACCGAAAGTCGCTGATTACCCGTTCACCACGCTTGAACCGGTTCTGGGCGTAGTTGAGTTCGGTCCGCAGGCGTTTGTTGCCGTGGACATCCCGGGATTGATCGAGGGTGCTCACTCTGGTGTTGGACTAGGTGACGAATTTCTGAAGCACGTTCAGCGAACTCGTGTGCTAGTTCACGTTGTCGACGGTAGTGAAGACGATGTTCCGGGCCGAATTAGAGCGATCAATGAAGAGATAACTCAGTACGATCCTGAACTCGCAAAGAAACCTCAGATTCTGGCGATAAATAAACTCGACCTCGATGAAGTGTCGGTTTTGCAAGATGAGATCAAAGAAGCTCTCAAGGACTTTGATGGGCTTCATACAGAAACGTTCTTCGTTTCGGCTGCGACCTACGATGGTCTCGATGAACTAAAGCAGGCGATGTTCCACCTATTGCGATCGTCGTACGAGAACGAGCCGCCAGAGCCAGAAGTACCTGAAGAAGAAATCCCAGTGCTTCGACCGGTTGTAAGAAAATCTACAGAAGTCGTAGTTCGAGAAGCCGATGGACAACTGCGAATTGTTCACGCCAAAGCAGTTCGGCTCGCTAAGGGCAGCAACTTAGACTCGCACGAAGCTCGATTGCAGTTTCACCGACGTCTCGAACAGTTGAAAGTTACCAAAGCGCTTAAAACCGCCGGTCTAGAATCGGGCGATACAGTTTTGATCGGCAACTGGGAGTTCGACTGGGATTAATGTCTTCTTCACGTATCACTAATAGAGTGGGCGTGTTTGGCGGCACGTTCGACCCCATCCATGTCGGACATTTGGCCGTAGCCTCGGCTGTTCAAAAAGAGTTCGAGCTCGACCAAGTGTTGTTTGTCGTTACATCCGACCAGTGGTTGCGTGAAAATCCGCCTGTTGCTTCTGCGAGCGATCGGTTGCGGATGGTTGAACTTGCTGTGTCGGGCATGCCAGGTTTTTCGGCATCGGATATCGATATCCGCCGCGAGGGATCGACTTATACGGTCGATACGCTCAAGGACTTACATGCTGAACTTGGCGAATCGTCTGAACGGTTCCTGATCGTTGGTGCGGATTCAGCGATGTCGATGGATCGATGGAAAAACGGTGATCGAATTCCGGCGCTGGCCAATATTGTTGCCGTGGGACGGCCAGGGCAGAATCTTCAGATCGACGCGCTTGGCGATTCACACCCTGCGAGCGGGGCAGAGTATCTTGAGGGTCCGATGATAGACATTTCGGCGACCCGCGTGCGGGGTTTGCTTTCGAATAAGCGATCAGTCAGTGACTTGGTTCCGAGTTCGGTTGCTGAGTTCATCGAAAAACAGGGTTTATATAACTAAACGGGAGCATATTTGCGTATGGCAAACGGATCTGACCTCAAAAGCATTGCGACACGCTTGTACGATCGAGCCATGGAGCTTGATTCGCTTCGGTTTGGCGATTTCACGTTGTCATCGGGTGCGAAGAGCACCTACTACTTCGACGGGCGCATGCTTTCGACCGATCCTGAAGGCGCAGATCTGATTTCGCGGGCGTTCGGTATTGCGATGGATGATGCCGGAATAGAGGCGTTCGGTGGCCCTACCGTTGCCGCAGTTCCCATTGTTGGTGCGCTGGCTTTACGTGCGTATCTGGACGGCAAGAACCGTACAGGCTTCTTTGTTCGACCCGAACAGAAAGAGCACGGTGCCGGCAAGCAGATTGAAGGCAATCTTCAGCCGGGTATGAAAGTCGCTGCTTTTGACGACACGATTTCGACCGGTGGTTCGTTATTCCCGGCGATAGACGCTGTCGAAGCGACTGGATGCAAGGTTGTGCTCGCGATGGCGATTCTCGATCGTCACCAAGGCGGAGACGCCGAGCTAGAACGTCGAGGGATTCCGTTCTTCAAGCTGTGGGAATCGACCCCCGACGGCAAAGTGACCATCGCGGTCTAGCGCGCGGGTGGCACGTTTTCTGAGTGATGACGCTTCGGTTCGATTAGACTTCGCTTAATTCGAGATATAGCGTTTTGTGTCGACTAGATGGCGAAACTATTCCATTGTTACCGGGGCTGTTCCAAGTGCTTTCAAATATTAGTTCGAGCTTTGCGTACGATCCTGATGATTCAGGAGCGATTCGATCTGAGAAAAACACGATCTTCATGATCGCTTTTTCATGCTGTGTAGCTGGAATATTGTGGGGGGCGTCGTACGCCGTAATTTTGGGCTGGGGACTCACAGCCATTCTTCCGTTTGTGTTCGCTCTGGTAGTTGGCAGTTCGCTTGCTCTTTCTCATATGACCAAGCGGCACCATTACGCCGTTTACGCACAAACCTTCTCGATAATTTTGACGACGGGGTTGATTCAATGGTCAATCGGCGGCTTGTTCGATTCGGGCATCGTACTTGTGTGGGCGGTCATAGGCCCGCTCGGAGCCTTGCTGTTCTTCTCTCCGAAAAAAGCAATTCCAGCCTTTGCACTGTTTTTCCTGATTTTGTCGATCACGATTGTGTTCGATGGTTACTTTGCTGAACATGCATTAGGTGTTTCAGATACGTTTAGCAAAGTGTTCTTCGCGATGAACCTTAGTGTTTCGTCACTGCTGATTTTCGTATTTTCAGGCTACTTCGTCGGTACTGCGATTCGAGAGCAAGCAAAAGCCGACCGACTTCTACTGAACGTGTTGCCGGCTGAAATTGCGGCGACTCTGAAAGAGAGTGACGACACAATTGCAGATCACTACGAGTCTGTGAGTGTGCTTTTTGCTGATGTGGTGGGGTCAACGCCGCTATTTTCCGATCTTGCGCCGACCGAAGTTGTCGATTGGCTGAACGAGGTGTTCTCAGTTCTCGACGAGTTGGTCGAACGACACGGCCTAGAGAAACTTCGGACGATGGGCGATGGTTACATGGTCGGTTCGGGTGTTCCGGGCACGCGGGATGACCATTCAAGGGCACTTGTGGCGTGTTCACTCGACATGATCGAGGCGCTCAAATCACTACCTCCTCGGAACGGCAAACGAATGACGTTCCGGTTCGGAATAAATTCGGGTCCGGTGGTTGCTGGCGTAATTGGTAAGTCGAAATTCCACTACGACTTATGGGGCGATACCGTGAATGTTGCGAGTCGGATGGAATCGTACAGTGAGGAAAGTCGGCTCCACATTTCGCAGAGTACGTACGAGTTGATAAAAGATGATTTCGACTGTGTTTCACGTGGGATGACCGATATTAAAGGCAAGGGTCAGATGCAAACATGGTTCGTAGAAGGCCAGCGAAGTGCTCCAATGTCGCGGCGTTAGTCGCGCTCGTTTGCCCCGGGCGTCATCGGATGACATGGTCGCTCGTTGCAAGTCTCGTTAGTCGCGCTCGTTACTTTGTAACTCGGCTCCGCGTCGCAATTCTCCTACCCCTAACCCCTTCCTTCTGGAAGGGGGACTAATTGTTGCTGGCTTGTGTGTCGTCCTAATCTCGATAGTCGCGGTCGTCATCGGATGACTCGGTTCCGCGTCGCAATCTCCCCCTCTAACTCCCCCGATCCGGGGGAGGACCGTTTGGCTCCGTATGTGTATTGTCAGGAGCTTCGGTTGATCGCGTTGCGCGACCCTGCACTAGGTCGCTCGAATGCACTCGGGAAGTCGGATTTCAGCTGGCGCGAAACGACCTATCGATGTGTGGTCGATAGGTCGTTTCAGTATTTTTATTTGTTCCTCGGCACGATGTTGGCGATTAAGCCAAAAACTATCCTGCCGAGAAAACGTGGCTCGTTAGCTCCGGGCGTCGTCGAACGACTTGGTCGCCCGTCGCAATCTCCCACCCTCTAACTCCCTCCCGATCCGGGAGGGAGAATCAGCACTACACGTCTAGGTTTTTTACTTCTAGGGCGTTGGCTCGGATGAAGTTTCGGCGGGGTTCTACATCGTCGCCCATAAGGGTTCGGAACATGTCATCGGCCGCCATCGCATCTTCCGCAGTAACTCGGAGCATGACCCTTTCGTTGGGGTCCATCGTGGTCTCCCACAGCTGCTCAGGGTTCATTTCGCCGAGACCCTTGTAGCGCTGAATGTTCACGCCAGATCGGTCGGAACTGTTGTCTAGCGTTGCTGGCAAGTCTTGCCATTCCACGCCCGTGGCAACAATGCTATCGGTCTTCTCAATCGTTAAAGCACCGGCTTCGAGGACTTCCTTGATGATCGGGTAGATCGTGCGAAGGCGGAATACAGCCGGGTTCTGGAAGATGTTCTTGGTCAATGTGTAACCATCGATCTCGTATGTTCGATCTGGAAGGATTTCCGGCTCGACATCTTCTTCGATCACATTTTCGACAACCGAGTCGCCAGAAGATTCAGATTCGGAAGCCGAATCGTCATCAGGTCCGCCAAATAGCGAAGCTTGAGCAGTTTCTACAGGAGCTTCTGGCTCTTCAGGTCGCTCAGGCCGGAAATCCATCTTCGCGTATTCAGGATCTTTGACCAGTTTTTCGATTACGCTCTCTGGAATGTTCAAAACCCGAGCTACTTCGAGCGAGTCAATGTAGTCGCGCAGTGGCGTGAGAACTTTGCCGATTTTCCCGCTCTTGAACTCGAGCTTGCTGTCGTTCTCGGCGGTAATTCGCATTGTTCCGTACAGGCGGTTTGCTGTCCATTCGTCGAGTTCAGCTTCCGAATACAGCCAACGAGATGAACGTCCCCGTGATGCTTTGTAAAGCGGTGGCTGAGCGATGTAGAGGTGGCCGTTTCCGATGATTTGCGGCATGTTGCGGAAGAAGAACGTTAGAAGCAGCGTACGAATGTGCGCTCCGTCGACGTCAGCGTCCGTCATGATGATTACTCGGTGATAGCGAAGTTTTTCTTCGTCGTAGTCTTCACCCAAACCGGCACCGAGTGCCGTGATAAGTGCTGCGATTTCTTCGTGAGCCAGCATTCGTTCAGGTCGAGCCTTCTCGACGTTCAGAATCTTGCCACGAAGCGGGAGGATTGCTTGGTTCTGTCGTTCCCGACCCTGTTTTGCAGAGCCACCAGCTGATTCACCCTCAACGATATAAATCTCAGAGTTTGCAGGGTCTTTCTCCGTGCAGTCGGCGAGCTTGCCCGGTAGTGATCCGCCGTCCATCGCATTTTTGCGAATGACGAGATCACGAGCCTTCTTAGCGGCCGCCCGAGCACGTGCAGCGGTGGTCGACTTGTTGATAATCAGTGCGCCGTCGCCAGGATTATCTTCGAGGAACTCGACCAGCTTGCGCCCGACGACCTGCTCGACGGCGCCCTTCACTTCAGGGTTACCGAGTCGGCCTTTGGTCTGACCTTCGAACTGAGGGTCTTTGACCTTCACGCTTATAACGCACATTAGGCCTTCACGAGTGTCTTCACCCGAAAGGCTCTTGATATCGTCCTTGCCGGTCCCGAGAAGATTGTTTTTCTTTGCGAAATCGTTGAGTACACGCGTGAGTGCTGAACGGAATCCTGTTACGTGCGATCCACCGTCTCCGGTGCGGATAACGTTTGCGAACGAGAGAGTGTTTTCGATGAACGATTCGTTGTACTGCATGGCAACTTCGACAACTACATCATCGATAGTTTCCTGTGCGTACATAACGTTCGGGTGAACCGAGCCACGTCGACGGTTGAGTGATCGAACGAAGCTTCGTACTCCGCCATCGAACATGTAAGTCACATCATTGAACGGCCATGCATCCTCGTGCCACTCGGATCGTAAGTGGATCGTGAGGCCTTGGTTTAAGTAAGCCATCTCTTTGAATCGGGCGGAAATGATGTCCCAGTCGTATCCAATTTCAGGGAAGATTTCGGCATCGGGCATCCAGTGAACCGTGGTTCCAGTGCCGGGTGCGTCGGTTTCTTCAGGCTTGCGGACATCCATATCCCCAATGGACTTACCACGTGCGTATTTCTGCGTACTCACTTTGCCGTCACGACGTACTTCGACTGTGGTCCATTCAGACAGAGCGTTCACCACGGATGCACCAACACCGTGAAGCCCACCTGACACCTGGTACCCCTTGCCGCCGAATTTTCCTCCGGCGTGGAGGGTGGTCATGACCGTTTCGAGGGCGGACATGCCGGTTTTCTTATGCTTGTCCACAGGAATTCCACGTCCGTCATCAACGACAGTCACGGAGCCATCTTTGTGGATAGTGATATCGATTCGGCTGGCAAAACCTGCCATCGCTTCGTCAACACTGTTGTCGACGATCTCACGAACGAGGTGAAAAACGCCTTCGAGCCCGGTTGTACCGATGTACATACCCGGTCGTTTTCGGACGGCTTCCATGCCCTCCATGACGGTGATGTCATCGGCGCTGTAATCAGCCGATCCGCCGGTGATATCGGAGCCTGCGCTTTTTCGCTTTGCCATTCGTGATCCTTGCCAAGTGGTGCGATACGCTTTTCGATCCTAGTTCGTTCCGAAAAATCCGGTTGATCCAAGCACAGCTTGAGCTTTTGTTGCGTGTGTGCCAGAAGGCCGGAGATCGGACGTTGAATCAGGATTGATTCGCGTGGGTTTACATAACCTGTAAACGAGAGCGTAATTCTACCATTTTTAGACGGCGTACGCCCAGTTTGGGCGCAGTATAAAATCGACCCGTATTTCAGTTGCTCGCGCTAGGGCTTTCTTTCGCATTGGATGAACAGTGGAAACTTCGGACCAACAATTCATACTTTTTATCGCTGCTGCGCTGTTCTTCGTTAACGTCGGATCGGTTATCGCTATCTGGTGGGATAAGCGCCGTGCGAAGAAGGATCAATGGCGAATTAAAGAGTCGACCCTTCTCGTTTGGGCTCTAGTTGGAGGGTGGCCCGGCGGTATTTGGGCGATGCGCAGGTTTCGGCATAAGACTTCAAAACGATCGTTCATAGCTAAATACGTCTTAGTCGTTTTGTTCAACATGGCGCTTGTAGTAGCGGTTGTGTTTGCTGCGATTGCATGATGAAACTAGGCACACCTAGCGATCAAGCGGGTCTATAATCTCGCCATTCGAGTGAAGCGCCTGTTCCCCTGAACGCGTTGTTTCCCCGGATTTTGTATTGATATCTGAATGAAGCAGTAGTTGCGTGAATCTAAAACAAGCAGCCTGCTTTGCCTAAGAAACCCGAGGGTTAACCGTGGAAATCGATCGCGATATTTTGTTGCTGATGCTTCGCCGCATGTGGATGATTCGAAACTTCGAATTGAAAGTTATGGAAGTTCACAGTGCCGGTGAATTCAGTGGAGCTGCTCACCCTTATATCGGTGAGGAAGCCGTTGCCGTTGGGGCATGTGCCGCTTTGGAAGACACCGACTACATTACCGGCAACCACCGTTCACACGGACACCCAATCGCTAAGGGCGGTCGAGTCGACAAGGCAATGGCCGAGCTTTACGGTCGAGTCGATGGCTACTGCAAGGGCAAGGGCGGATCGATGCACCTTGCCGACTATTCGATCGGCATTCTTGGTGAATCGGGCATTCTTGGTTCATCAGTCCCAGTAGCCGTTGGTGCGGCACTTGCGGCGCACATTCGAGGCGACAAATTTGTTTCGATGGCGTTCTTCGGTGATGGAGCTTCGAACCAGGGCGCTCTTCACGAATCAATGAACCTCGCTTCGATATGGAAACTTCCAGTTATTTTCCTTTGTGAGAACAACCAGTACGCCGTAACGACTTCTTACGCCGATACGGTGGCTGTAGATCACGTCTCCGACCGAGCATCGGCTTACAACATGCCGGGGATGCTCGTTGATGGGCAAGATGCTATTGCGATGTACGAGGCGACTGCTGCTGCTGTTGCACGAGCAAGAGCTGGTGAGGGCCCGACTTTGATCGAAGGTCTTACTTACCGATTTGAAGAGCACTCTCTGGGTCTTGGTCGAGTCGCACGTGGTGCCTACCGAGCTGAGGCAGAAATTGCCGAGTGGCGCAAACGCGACCCGCTCGACATTCTCGAAAAGACTCTGACTTCCCAGGGAATCGCTACTCGTGAGGAGTGCGATGCAATAAACGCTGAGACGGTAGCAGAGGTCGAAAAGGCAACCGAGTTCGCTCGAAACAGTCCGTTCCCGGAGCCGGAAGATTTGTTTGAGGACATGTGGGCGAATCCAATCCCACTGCCGTAGACCAGCTTTTTATTCATTTTTCAAAAAGTATTTCTCAGTTCACAGGTAATAGATCAAAATGGCACAGACCGTATTTTTAGAAGCAATCAACCAGGCCATCCAGGAGGAGATGAGACGCGACGAGAGCGTTTACATCTTGGGTGAGGACATTCGTCGAGCCATTTATGGAGCGACAGCCGATCTCCTAAGTGAGTTCGGTGAAAAGCGAGTTCTCGATACTCCGCTTTCTGAAGAAGGTTTCTTTGGAGCAGCAATTGGTTCATCGCTGGTGGGCATGCGCCCAGTAGTGGAGACCCTGACTAGCTTCATGTGGGTTGCAATGGACCAGCTCGTCTCTCAGGCCGCCAAGATGCGGTACATGTTCGGTGGGCAGGCAACGCTTCCAGTCGTATTTAGAGCATCGATGTTCTATGGCGCTGGATCAGCGGCTCATCACTCCGATCGTTCGTACCCGATGTTCATGAACATGCCCGGTATCAAGATCATTGTTCCGTCGAACCCGGCCGACATGAAGGGTCTACTGAAGACCGCTATTCGTGACGACGACCCGACTATCGTGTTCGAAGATGGCACGCTGTTCGGTATGCGTGGCGAAGTTCCTGACAACTCAGAACTTCCTGGCGAAGAGCTATTAGTTCCGTTCGGTGAGGCTCGCACATTCCGAGAAGGTACCGATTGCACGATTGTTGCTATCGGCGGTGCGGTGAACCACTCGATTGCGGCTGCCGATCAGCTGGCTGCAGAAGGTATTTCGGTTGAGGTGGTCGACCCACGAACGCTCGTTCCTCTCGACAAGAAGTCGATTCTCGAATCTGTCGAGAAGACTGGGCGACTCGTGATTGCAGATCCTGCTCACAAGGTTTGTAGTGCTGCTTCCGAGATTGCTTCGATCGTTTCTGAAGAGGGCTTCTGGTCGCTTCAGGCTCCGATCCAGAAAGTGGCTTCGGAACAGGTTCACATTCCGTACACACCTTCGCTCGAGAAGCACGTTTACCCGGATGCTCCAAAGATCATCGCAGCGGTCAAACGGACGCTCGAAAGCTAAGCGTCTTAGGCACGATTTCTCAGAACTCATTTGTGATAAAAGCCCCGGGCGTAGACCCGGGGCTTTTTTGTTTGGAAGTGCAGGACAACCTTGAGCCCATATTGCCAATGCTGCATGCGGTAAACTTATATCCAGTACGTAAACCTTGGCTGTGCAGGAGGTAAATCGATGGATTGGCTGGCTCTGATTATTGCAATCACACCGTTCATTTTGGGTGCGCCTTTGCACCGTAAGGGTGTAATTGAATTCAGCCGAAGAGGCCAGGATGGCTGGTTACTTCCATGGCAATTAATTGATGCCATAAATCAATGGTACGGATCACGAACTGGACGAAGCCTAATACCGTCCAAACTTCGATGGGTCATCACTTTGGCTGTGGTCACCCAATCCGTGTGGATAATTTCAGATATTTTTGCCATATACGGTGTATTGCGATTCTTCGAAGGCGATCCGTCTTGGTGGTTTTCAGTAGCGTGGTTTTGGAGTTTCTATTCTCGGTTTATTGGTATGAGTTTCGCCCACGTGGTAATCCAAAAGCAGTTAGCTGAAGGTGGCATTTCCAGAGAGTCGATCACGAAAACCTATTTTGTACGACTCAGTGCCGTCGTTTTACAGCCGTTTATCGGTGTTCCCGCTATTACGTTCAGGTTGATATTGATGCCAATTGAAAAGATTGCGGGATCAAGGCGATTAGAAAAGAAACAGATTTGGGCGGTGTGGGCTGTCCTTTTGGCAGTCGCTGTTGTCGGATCGCAACTAAAATGAAATCCCTTATAACCTCGAACGAGGCTGCCAGCGAAGCAGTACGTTTTGGGTGACTTTTAGTGCCGCATACACACCCCCGGAGCATCCTGTTGAATCCTGTTTTTGAAAACTGCAAGGCACTTACGTTTGATCTGTTCGGGACGGTGCTTGATCTTGGCGGATCGCTAACTCCTCACTTGAAAATATTCTTGGACGGTCGTGGTTCAGATATCGACCCTGCCGCGATGTGGCAGCAGCTTCGGTACCGACAGCGAATCGAGCAGTATCAGGATACTCTGGTCGAACTCGGGCATTCGGGTTATTTAGAAACCGTGCAGAAGGCGTTCGACTACGTTGCCCGGGCGAACAAGCTCGATCCGACGTCAGAGCAGACCGACACTTTTATGGCGGGCTGGCAGGAGCTTTCGCCGTTTCCAGAGTGCGTTGCCGGTCTTGATCGACTCGGCGAGCGGTATAAATTGATTGCACTTTCGAACGGAAACCCGTGGTTCCTAGATCATCTGGTTAAAAACCGTATTAAGTACGAATTCGACGATGTGATGTCGGTCGAACAGGCGGGTTATTTCAAGCCAAAGCCCGGCGTTTACCGTCGTGCTGCTCGTAATCTGGGCATGGAGCCGGGCGAGCTAATCATGGTTTCGGCGAATTCGTTCGATGTAATGGGCGCGAGAACCTGCGGGCTGCGCGGTGCGTATGTAAATCGATACGATTTACCGTTCGAGGACACCTACGATATGTACAAGCCCGACACGACTGTGCTCAACTTCACCGAACTAGCCGATGCCCTTCTCTAAGGCCCCGTGGGGCGTTTTCTTGAGGACGGCTGGTTCGCGGCTGGCTTTTGGGTTGACGCTAGTTTTACTGCTGGCGGTTGCCTGTTCTTCCACGCCTGATTCGGAAACGATGGCGACTCCGAATCCGACTTCGACGATTAGTCCGACCCAAGAACCAGTTCCGACTGCGGTGATCGAACCCGCGGAACTCACCGTTGAAGACCTATTGGCTGAAATCGAACGTGGCATTGAAGATATTCGAGGGATAGATACGCCCCCTCCGGCCGAGTACAACTTTGTCGATCAAGATGGCATGCGAGCGCGTCTTGCTGAGGAGTTGAACGACCCTGAAACTTTGGAACAGATCGCTCATGAATCGGCGTTGTTCAAGCTGCTCGGTTTAATCCCGCAAGATGCCGATCTGGGCGAGATTTACGACAGTCTATTCGGTAGCCAAGTATTGGGACTTTATGATCCTGAGAAGGAAGAATTTTTCGTACTTGGCGACGATCAGTCGGGATCTGAATCTCTCGACGTCGAAGCGCAATTAACTTACGCCCACGAATACGTGCATCGACTTCAGGATGCCAAATTCGATCTCGATGCCGTCAAAGAACTTGCAACTGGTGACGATATGGGACTGGCGATTTCGGCACTGGTAGAAGGCGATGCTACTTCGGCGCAGAGCCAGTACATGCTTGCGAACTACGATTTCGCAGAGTTGAGCGAGTTGCTCGAATCAGCGCTTGCCAGCCAAGAAGACCTTCCTGACACGCCTTACTTTTTGCAGCAAACACTCGAATTCTCGTATACCGAAGGCGCGGCGTTCATTTCGATAATTCTTCAACTGGGTCAGTTCGCGGCGGTCGATGCTGTATTTGTCGATCCGCCGAAGAGTACCGAGCAGATAATGCATCCTGAGAAATATTTCGACAAAGAAGACCCGATCGAGATCGACATTCCTGACGACGCGATGCGCGGTGGTTGGACGGTACAGGCTGAAAACGTGATGGGTGAGTTCTTCTTGCGCACGTGGCTAGAAGCATTGGGTTCAGAAAATGCGACAGCGGCCGCAGCCGGTTGGGGCGGTGATGCATATGCGGTCTACGAGGATTCTTCGAGTGGGGAGACAGGACTTGCAGTCACTATCGCTTGGGATACAAGCGACGACTCGACGGAATTCTTCAAAGCAATAACTGACGCAATGGGAGCCGACGACAACTATTCTGCTGTGGGCGATGGTATTCCCGGAGTTCTTGAGTCATGGAAGACTCCCGGCGGTTACATGGTGATTAGTCGTTGGACATCGGATGACGTGACGGATCGAATTGCGATCGGTATCGGTTCGTCCGTAGATGTGGCAAAAGATCTTCAACTCGCCGGTGCTCATGAGTATTGGGACGGTACTGAGATCACTATCCTCGACTAACTCAGTCGACTTAAGCTTCCGAACTACTCTTCATCTGCGCTAAACTAGCCGCCGGCGCGGTATTCCTGATTCCAATTTCAGAGTTTCGCTTGTACTCGTTTCGTTGCGAGTAAGGCGATGCACAGCCAACCGACGTTGCGCCCGGCAGTTGGCAAATAAAGAACGGTAAACGGTAAATATGTCTGCACCTATCACCCTGCCACAGTGGGGAATGGGAATGAACGACGGCGAAGTCATCAAATGGCTAAAGGCTGTCGGCGACCCGGTCGCTAAAGGCGATCAACTTGTCGAGATCGAATCTTCAAAAGTAAACGCTGAAGTCGAAGCAACTGCCGATGGCACGCTCGGCAGAATCGACGTTGAAGAAGGTCGAATCGTTGACGTCGGAACCGTTCTCGGGCATGTTCTCGAGGCTGGCGATTCAGAAGCTGATCTTCCAGACGTAATTCCAGCTCGTGGACCCGCCGGTGCTCCCGTTCCAGTGGCTGTAAAACCTGCCGCCGCCGCCGCTTCTGGCAAAGTTGGCGTCGCTCCAAAGGGCGGCAAGCAGATCGTTACCCCTAGGGCACGTCGGCTCGCCAAAGACATGAACGTTGATCTCACTGGTGTTTTAGGTACTGGTCCTAGCGGTCGAGTTACCGAAGATGATGTGAAGGCTGCTGCTGCGGCTCCCGTAGGAGGCACAACTGCTGCCGCTGCTCCATTGCCAGAATCGGTTGTTCCAGTAAAAGAGACGATCAAGCTATCGGGTCTTCGAGGAACAATCGCACGTCGTATGACCGAAAGCGCTGCCATTCCAGCGGTGACTCTTTCGACCACTGCCGATGTTACCGACGCTATCGCATTCCAGCGTGAACTCGTTGGTGAATGGCGACAGCACAAGCTGCGTCCTCAGTACCAGGATTTGGTAATTGCAGCTGTTGCACGCGCTCTCAAGGAATCTCCAATCGCCAATTCTCATCTTGTCGGTGACGAAGTGCGAGTACTCGACGAAGTGAACGTCGGAATCGCAATGGCGATCCCTGAAGGGCTGTTGGTTCCGGTTATCAAGAACGCCGACCAGAAATCTCTATTGGAAATCGCCCAAGAAGTTCGTGAACTCGCTAAGAAGGCAAAAGCAAACAGTCTTTCGATTGACGAAATGACGAACAGCACGTTTTCGATCACCAACCTGAGCTCGTACAACATCGATACTTTCGATCCTCTGCTGAACCAGCCTGAAATCGGAATTTTGGGTGTTGGAACGGTTGAAGAACGACCTGTGGTTGTTGATGGCGAAATTGTCATTCGATCGATCGCCAACTTGAACCTTGCGTTCGACCACCGAGCGTGGGACGGTGCACCGGCTGCCGAGTTTGTGCGGTCAATCGCCAAATTCCTCAGCGACCCAAGTTGGATGAAGGCGTAAGCGTCGGCATATGTCACTAATGGCAGTTTTGGGACTTTTCAATTGAGCACGGTCGGAATAATCGCAAATCCTGCGGCGGGTAAAGACATTCGCCGTTTAGTAGCCCACGGTCGGGTAGTTTCGAACCAAGAGAAGGCGAACATTCTTCGCAGAGTGTTCGCCGGTGTTGTTTCGACTGGTGCTGATCGAATTCTGGTCATGCCAGATCATTCAGGACTGGCACGTCCGGCTGCTCACGACGTTGAAGGTCAGATTAAGATCGACTATGTCGAAATGCCGGTCGCCGATCATCAGGGTGCTTCGACAAATGCCGCCCGTGCGATGGCGGAACAAGGCGCAGATAGTATCGTGACTCTCGGCGGAGACGGCACGAACCGTGTCGTTGCTAAGGGCTCTGGTACCGTGCCGCTGGTTCCCATTTCAACAGGAACGAACAACGTGTTCCCCGCGAATACCGAAGGCACTCTTGCCGGAATCGCCGCCGGAGCGATGGCGACAGGTGCGTTGACAATCGAAGAAGCCTGCCGACGTTCGAAACGGATCGATATTTATGTGAATGGCGACCGTCAAGACGATGCGCTAGTTGATGCTGCGGTGTCGAACCAGATGTTCGTCGGGGCTAGAGCCGTTTGGGATACCAAGACTCTGCAATCGATGTTTCTAACTCGGGCTGAACCGGCGAGCATTGGGCTATCGTCGATTGGGTCGAGGATCATGCCTATATCGATCGACGAAGAGTACGGGCTTTACCTTCGGCTTACTGGCGAACCGGGTGAGAACGCTACGACAGTGCGAGCACCGATTGCTCCTGGCACGATTGCTGATGTCGAAATTATGGAGTGGCGTAAGTTCTATCCGGGCGACAAGATCGCAGTCGATACTCAACCCGGAACTATTGCTCTTGATGGCGAACGAGAAGTTGAGTTGCTCCCAGATCAGGACGTATACGCGACCTTGGCGACCGACGGTCCTTGGGTAGTCGATGTAGAACTGGCGATGATGTTATTGGCTACGAAGTAGCTTCGAGAGCAGACCAAAGAGGTGTTGCAAGTGACTTCTGAGCGTCTGAATGTGGCGTTGATCGGTGCAACCGGCAAGGTTGCCGCTCCAGCGCATTTGAACGGACTTTCGGCTGCCCTCAACGCGAACCTGTACGCGGTCTGCGACATCGACGCCGACAGTGTTGGCGAATTGGCAGAAGCGACCGGCTCGAAGGCGTTCACATCATTAGAAGCGGTGTTGGCCGATCCGAACGTCGACGCAATTGATCTAGTCACTCCGCCGTTCGTTCACGCTCAGCAGACGATAGCCGCTGCGAAGGCTGGCAAGCACGTCTATTGCGAGAAGCCGATGACCCACTCGCTTGGCGAAGCGAGTGCGATGGTCGAGGCTCACCGCAAATCCGGCACGATTCTGATGGTCGGCGAAAGCTACGTATTTCATCACCCGAACGTCGCAACACGGGCAGCAATCGATAACGGCGAAATCGGTGATGTGCTGCATATTCGAGAGACCAAAGGGCCGTGGGTGATGAAGTCCGAAGAGGCACAACGACTTTCGGGGATGAGCCACGAGGCGAACGCTCCTTGGCGGGTCGATCCGAAATTATCGGGCGGCGGTAAGTTTCCGTGGATCATGGATCACGCTCCACACTTTTTCGCGACGGCTCGGTATTTCGCTCATGATGCCGAAGTAACTTCGATCACCGCGCACTCTCAAATTGGCAAAACGGCAAGCGAGGTCGTTTCTGGAAGCGGAGCGCCGACAGGACAGGCGATTACTTCGGTTGGGTGGAGCTTTGCGAACGGAATCGATAGTGCCTGGAGCCAGATTGAATCGGGCGGCGATGCGGTTGACGAAGTTGGCTTCGTAACTCGTGTGCACGGCACGAAAGGTACTTTGGTTGTTTACGGCGAGGGTGGCGGCTCGGCGGCGGGTATTGCACAGCCAGCGGCAGTCGTATTGCATCGAGACGGCGCTACACGGGTGATCGACGAGGGCAATTCGGACGATAGGGTCTGGCAGTCGAACAATAACTACTACGATGCGTCCCATCAGGCTGCAATCGAACATTGGGTCGATTCGGTCGTGGCGGGGGTACCGGTTCGATATTCAGGCGAGGACGGTCGTGCTGAACTGGCGGCAACGCTAGCAACGCTCAAGAGCGCCGAGGAACGACGTTCGATTGCGCCAGCGGATGTGGGTGAGGACTGGACGGCGTATTAGGTGAGAACGGGTGACTTACTACGATCATTCGCGGCTAAGATTTCGCTCTAGCCAACTGTCATACTGAATTCATTTCAGGATCTTTCTCCTGCTTGCGATGCGGGCTGAGTCGTCAAGCGAACATCGTTTGCTGGCTGACTGAGTTGCTGAGTGGGTGCAGTTGGGTGTTGATTCTGAATCTAGTTCAGAATGACAGTGCAAATGGGTCGATAGTTCCATAGTTCGATTATTCGACAGTAGCGGTGGAGAGATTTAACGAAATGACTGGACCAACCGCGAGCTCAAGTTCGGAAAAATACACGCATGGGCATCATGAATCGGTTGTTGCGGCTCATGCGGTGAGGCGTGCGAGTGAGGCGGCGGCGTTCGTGTTGCCGCAGCTGAAATCTCCGATGAGGCTATTGGATTTCGGGTGTGGTCCGGGAACGATAACGAACGATCTTGCCGAGCATCTGCTTCCTGACGGATGGGTCGTAGGAATCGATAGTTCGGAAGCCGTTATCGAACAGGCGCGCAGCGCTGCTGCGGAGAAGAGCCTGACCAACGTCGAGTTCGAAGTGAATTCCATCTACGAGACCGGTTACGAGTCAGCTAGCTTCGATGCTGCGTACGCTCATCAGGTTTTGCAGCATTTGTCGGAGCCCGTACGAGCGCTTGAAGAAGTTCGACGAGTCCTGAAACCAGACGGAATTTGTGCTGTTCGTGAGGTCGATTGGGGTGCTTCGGCAATTTGGCCAGACGACGAACGACTTTCGAGGTTCTTCGATGTGTACAACAAGGTTGCTGAGCGCAACGGCGGCGATGCGTTTGCAGGTCGTCGTTTGAAGCAGTGGTTCACCGATGCCGGGTTTAGCGACCTGGTGGTGACAACTTCAACTTGGACGTTCGCTGAGAAGAGCGGTCTCAAGTGGTGGGGTGAGCAGTGGGCAGATCGAATTCTTCGATCGGACCTCGCAAAACGTGCTATCGAATATGGAATCGCCAGCGAGAGTGATCTTCAAGAGATTTCGCAGGGTTGGCTCGATTGGGTTCAGGCAGAAGGCGCGTTTTTCTCGTTCATGCAGGTCGAAGTGGTTGGAACGAGGGCATAATGCACGGCGTCTCGTTGTGACACGAGACCATCTCCGCTTTTATAGATCGGACATAGCTCGGGTTGATTCTAGTTTTCAGGCGATTTCGTTCTAATCTGGCACAATCGCCCGTATATTCCCTAGCTCGTGATTTCGAAGATTTCGGTGTTGTGGGTTTCGGCTAGGAGCGGGTAGATCTGATCGAAGATCGTGGTGATTCCCGGAGTTTTGCGAACTGCGCTTCGTGACGCCTCGTAGTCGGCGATTGAATCCCAAAGCTGCTCGGTTTGCAGCATCCCGTGCGATCCGTGCCAGCCTTTGTACACAGTCGGTTTTTTATAACCAGCAGCTTCCATTGCGGAACCAGCCTCATGTACAAGAGAAGCAAGTTTGCCGCCGGTACCGGCTTTTGGAAGGTAAGTGCGTCGAACAGCAATCATTGGAAAATCTTTCTTATTTGAGATGTCGAAATTGAACGGTGAAACGGTAATGACGGGCTTAGATCTTGAAACTGCGCCAATCTCGCTCGAATCGATCCTTGCTCTTCATGCCCGATACGGTCGGTTCGCTAAGGATCGTATCGGGACCGCCCTCGGCTAAGAACTCGCCGCCAACGGTAGCTGATCGACCGCCAGAGTATGACATGTAGCAGAAGCCAACACCGTCATATGGTTCTGGTTCGCCGGTTTCGTTAATTCGGCTAGCGATAACCTCGCCGACCTTCGTGCCCTGACCTGCGGCGAACACGCCAGCTTTTGGAATTGCGAAATCTCCCGATGGCACAACGTTCACATCACCAATTGCAAATACGTTGGAAGTGGTTGTTTCCAAATTCGTCTTGTTCACAGGAACCCACGGCTTGCCGCCAGAAACGCCGCTAGCTGCAACGATATCTGGCATTTTGTGAACAGGAACAGTTGCGATGATATCTGCGGTAGTCGTCGAGCCATCGGCGAACGATGCCTCCCTGCCGTTTGCTGAAACTTCGGTTACTCCAGCGCCAGTGACAAGTTCGATTCCACGTTGGTCTAACGCGTTTCGAACTCGCATAGATGCTTCTTTGCCAGCTACTCCGAGTGGTCCAGGCTCGGGAATATAGACGGAAATTTCGAGGTCTTTCCGGATGCCTTTGTTCTTAGCCCACCAGTTGAGGATCATGGCAGTTTCGAACGGTGCGGGCGGACATTTATACGGAGGCTTCGCGGCAGCCAGCACGATCTTGCCTCGCTTCAGTCGGCTGAGGCGGCGTCGCAAGTGACGGGCGTAGTCGAAATCGTAGAACGAGTAGGCGTCTTTCGCACCGGGAACGGCGTCCCAGTCGTATGCAGCACCGAGTGCGATAACCAGATAGTCGTAATCGAGCGTGCCGGCCGATGTTTCGACCTTCTGGCCCGTCGTGTCGATAGCGTCGATGTTCGCTTCGAGGAACTTGATACCGCGATTGGCAAGTCGACCCAGCGATCTGCCGGTTTTGTCGGTATCTCGTTCACCAACTATCAATAGTGGATTCATTCCGCAGAGATGCGGCACTCTATTTCGATCAACGATCGTTACTTCGTGAGAAGCGTCCAGAGATGCGCGTGCGCTGATCGCAGCCTGCACTCCTCCGAAACCACCGCCCAGAACGAGAACTTTCCTACCGGCCATACTTTTCTGCCCCCGACATTCGTATGCAGTCATATCCAAAAACAACTGCGGCGACAGCTTATCGGTTTTTACGAGACGGGGTGTGGAAAGTCGCTACTCTGGGATGCTATTTGCGACTCTTGTGAGCCGATCTTTAGCGTCGCATGCGGTGTCGGATATCGTGGAATTTTGAGTTACGCTTTGGATCATTTCGGGATCCAAGAACCCAATCTGAGTACTACCGTCGATTTCTTGCACAACAACATTGCAAGGCAAAAGCAGCCCGACCCACGGTTCAGCGTTTAGAACAACGTTGGCAAGATTCGGGTTGCATGCGCCGAGAATAATGTACTTCGGTCGGTCGATATCCAACTTTTTCTTTAGTGTCGCTTGAACATCGATCTCGGTGAGAATCCCGAATCCCTCTTCAGCTAGTGCCGCCGTGACTGCTTCGACCGCCTCGTCGAATCCAAGACTCGTTGTGCGCAGTATTCCGTAGTTGATAGTTTCCAGTGTCATTGAAATATTCCAAGAAGTTAGGTGCCAGTCGGTTGCCAGTAACGAGCCCCGACGTTAACCAAGATAGATTGCGGTGTGTGCGAATGCTCTAAATAATCGTGACGACGACGTGTAAGATTCCGCTGAATACAGCATTCGAATATTTCAGGAATGCACGCACAATCTCGTAAGTAAACATCGCCATCCGAAAGAACAATCTGAAAATGCGCCAGACGAAACCGCCTTACTCCGTAGATTGGGACGAATCATGCGACACGATGGTTGCGTTGGGCGGATCGACTAAGGGTGGAAACACTGTTTTCGCTAAAAACAGCGATAGGCCTCACGACGAACCCCAGCCGCTGATTCAGGTTCAAGCCGCCGATCACTCTGGCGGAGTTTCAGGGACTCAATTCGTCGATGTGCCGCAAGTTGCACACACGTACAGGCACGTCGGATCGAAGCCGTACTGGTGCGCTGGGTACGAGCATGGATATAACGAGCATCAGGTCGTAATCGGCAACGAGGCTCTTCCTTCGTTGCTACCCGAATCGAGCGAGCCGAAATTGGTAGGCATGGAAGTGCTGAGGCTCGGACTCGAACGGTCGAAGTCGGCGGAAGAAGCGGTTGATGTCATCACCGGTCTCGTATCTGAGTTCGGGCAGGGCAAATTTTCGAACTCTGCCGGAGTACGCACTTACGACAATATTTTTCTGATCACCGATCCAACGTCAGCTTATGTCGTTGAGTGTGTTGGTCATGAATGGGCGGTGAAGCAAGTCGAAAACGTTACTTCGATATCCAATATTGCTCAGATTGGTTCAGATGCAGACCGGGTGTCGTCGGGCGCAAAATCTCAGGCGACTAAATTGGGTCTTTTCGAGATGGGATTTGGCGAAAAATTCGCTTTTGGCAGCGCGTTCGCCGATCCCGCGAACTCTTCGAGCGGACTCGCCAGGCAGTGTCGATCAGACGCGATGCTGGGTCGAGGTGCTGGTCAGCTAGATGTACGTTCGATGATAGAAGTGCTGACCGATCATTCTGACGGCGAAAACCCGGATGAGGATCGAGTTGTCGATGTAGCCGGTGATTTGTCGATCTGCCTGCACCGCAATGTTGGCGAATCAACGGGCGCTTCTACTGCGAGCCTTGTGGCAGATCTCTGCGCCACCGACGAGCGGTTGCCGATTTACTGGACCGGGCTTTATTCGCCGTGCATGACTGTTTTCCTGCCTAACTTCATCGAAGGCGACCTGCCGGGCATACTCGGAATCGGTGGAGAACTCGAGAGTGCTGATAGTCCATGGTGGGATTTCTACCGACTTACACAGCATGGGGTGAAGGCTGGAGCTGAGGTTCGAGCCGAGATTAGGTCGGTACTGGCGAATCTTCAGCAAGAGCTGTTCGAATCGGCCTACGAAGTCGCTAAAAACGGACGTGAACTGATCGACAACGGTTCAGATGATGCTGCAACCGAGATGCTGACGAAATTCATGGCTGAGAATGCTCAACGGGTGATTTCGAAAGTAAAATCGATGGTCCCTGCCACTGCATCAGTCAGCTAGTTATTCGTAAGTAAGAGAAATCTCCGTTGAAGAACAGCCAAGAAAATAAAAAACTCGATCTTCAGCAGATTCTAAAAGCCGCGGATAATGCCGCCGCTGCCGCGAGCGAAGTGCTGATGGCAAGATTTCGACCCAGCTCGGCAGAGGCACTTGATACGTTCTACAAATCACCCAACGCTCTCGTAACCGATGCCGATTTGGCTGCTGATAATGCGATTACTGAAGCGTTAGCTGCGGCAGAAGCACCCGGGCGAATACTTTCCGAGGAAAGCAAAACCAAGCTTTCGGACGACGACTCACTTACGTGGCTCGTTGATCCTCTCTGTGGAACGGTTCCGTTTAGCACTGGAATGGACCACTGGGGCGTGAACATCGCCCTTCGTCAAAATGGCGACTTGATCGCGGCATCGCTTCCGCTACCGTCGCTCGGTGAACGACTTTCCGCCACCAAAGGCAACGGAGTAATCCGAAACGGCGAGCCGTTCACCGCTTCTTCGCCAAGGCAAAAGCTATCTGAATCGACCATCGGCTTAGAAGTAGATGGACCCGAAGAGTGGCGAACGAGATTGACGGGTTATCTCGATTGGATACCGTCGGTTAGTCAGATAAATACGTTCGCATCTGCCGCCTATCCAATTGCGCTCGTGTGTCTTGGTCGACTACCTGCGGCAGTTTTCTACGGCATCGAGCCGATGCACTTCGCTGCGGGAGCGATGATCGCCAGCGAGATCGGCGTGTTGGTGACAGACGAACTAGGCGCGCCAATCGACTGGTCGAAAGACGATGAATTATCGGTAGTCGTAATTGGTTGGCCAGTGATTCACGAACAGCTATTGGACGCTATGGCGAAGTAACGGGAAAATAACGGTTCAAACGTGCTTGGCGTAGATTTTCAGATCAGACGCATTGAAACCGGCTGATTCGAGAAACTTCGAATCGCGCTCATCTTCCGCGAGTAGTACCGAATAGATCTGTTTGATGTCTTCCGACCGTGCTTGTCGTTCAAGTGCTTGGACGAGCATTTTACCGATGCCGGCTCTGCGTAAAGTCGGCTCGACTGCCATTGCTACGATTCTCGCCCCGGGCGGCAGTCCGTAAGCGGTGGTTTGGCGTTCAGCAAGCAGGAACCCGACTAGGCCGGACTCGGTTTCGGCAACGTAACAACCCCACGGCGGGTACTGAAGCCAGTCGAGTTCTATGATCGAAAGTAGCCGTTTTACGTACAGATCCCAAGTAAAAGACCGGTCGGTGCCTTGGATACTCGAATCAAGCGCACGCACAGCGTCGGAATCGGTCTGGCGAATCTGGCGGACGTTTACATCTGGTGACTCAGGGATGCCTGACAAGTGACCCTCCGATCAATCGATTCGATCCGTTGGTGGGCGCAGTATAGCGACTGCGGGCAGCACAGCGGCTTTGTGCAGCCGATTGCCGTTTGACTGACACGCTCTTTGAACGTAGCTTTGGCAGTTGAATTTCCGCAAGCTTGTCGATTCGTGACTGGCTTTTATGTATATCGATATCGAGAAAAAGTATGCCGTTCAACGTAAATCACATTCACCTGAAGTCTAGCGACCCTAAGAAAACTGCCGATTGGTTTGTCGAGGCGTTCAACGTTGAGATCATTTCCGACAACGTACGTCCTGTTGGCGACCGATTCATCGTTACCAAGTCTGAAGGCGGACTCGCCATCAACATTTCGTCGGAGCGAACCGACGAAAAACTCGGCCCTGCCGATGCGAACCCGCACTACGGTCTTGAGCACTTTGGGTTCGACACTGATGATATGGATGGCGATATCGCCCGGTTGGTGGCTATGGGCGCCGAACACAAAGAGGGTCCGATTAACAACGGCGGCGGCGTGAGCATTGCATTCATCTCAGCTCCCGGCGACATCCGAATCGAACTCATTCACAGGGCGTAAGTGCTAGTGGCACGTCTTCTGCGAGGTCGGTCGATGGTGGCCGATTCGCGGAGATGGCTCTGCTGGCGGTGAGTAGATTCCTTCTCCCAGCGGGAGAAGGAGTAGTGGTAGGCCTTGACCAGTTCTGAAAAACTCGTGGATTCCATTGCACGGGTTTTTCATTTGGTTAGTTCTGGCTATTCATAGTCGCTTCAGATGTAGCAAAATTAAGCACATGAATATTGCAGACATTGTGAATCGAACCGTTCCGCCGCATCCGTGGGCGGAAGGCGAGAAAATTCCGTGGGACGAACCCGGTTTCAGCGAACGAATGCTGAAAGAGCACCTTTCTCAAGATCACAACGCCGCGAGTAGGCGACTCGACATCGTTCATCGACAGGTCGACTACCTTGAACGGATCGCTGGTGGCTTGGATGGCGATCTAAAAGTGCTAGACCTCGCCTGTGGCCCCGGTCTTCACTCGCTGGATTTCGCGAGACGCGGACACAGCACGTACGGAATCGACTTTTCACCGGCGTCGATTACATGGGCTAAGTCGTCAGCAAAAGAACAGTCGCTTGGCAGCGAATTCGTTCATGGCGACGTTCGCAGTACGGAATATGGCACTGAGTTCGATCTAGCGATGCTGCTTTTTGGCGAGATCGATGTGTTTTCTGCTGAAGATCTAAGTCTGATCGTTCGTAAAGCACGTGCCGCTCTCAACACCGGCGGAGTGATGATGTTGGAGCCACACGAGCCCGGAATTGCTCGCGCCAACTTCGAGACCGGTCCCTCTTGGAGTTCCCACCAGTCCGGTCTCTTCAGCGAACAACCCCATTTGCTTCTCGAAGAGGGGTTTTGGCACGACGATGTGCAGATGGCAGTGAAGCGCTGGTATGTGCTGGATGTCGAGACCGGCGAAGTGGCCCCGTATTCCCAAACGGTAGTTCAGCACACGAAAGACGATCTGGTGCAGTTGATTGAGGTGGAAGGGTTTACAGTGTCGGAGGCTCCCGGTGGTTGGTCGGCAGGCAACGAAGATGGCCCACCGGAGTTCTACCCACTCATAGCTATCGCAAAGTAATCACAGGAACTCGCCGGAATGACGATAAAACTAGCCGTGGCTGGCGGAAACCGAGGCGCCAGATTCGATCAGGTTTTGGGTGGTCTTGAAGATCAAATCGAACTGGTTGCAATCTGTGATCCCTCAGACGAAGTACGATCACGCTGGACGGACGACCGACCCGACTTAAAGGCGTATTCGCAGTTTGAAGACATGGTCGAAGATCCGGGTATCGATGCTGTATTTATCGCAACTCCGATGCTGCTTCACGCCGGTCAAGCACTAACCGCATTAAACGCTGGCAAGCACGTTCTATCTGAGGTGATTGCCGCTGCAACTCTCGACGAATGTCATACGCTTGTAGAGACGGTCGAGAAGACCGGGCTGACGTACATGATGGCTGAAAACTATTGCTATCGACGTGAAGCGATGATGATCAAGAACATGACTGACCAGAACGTTTTTGGCGATCTGACGTACGCGGAAGGTGCCTATATTCACGATTGCCGCGATCTAATGTTCAACGACGATTTAACTCGTACTTGGCGAGGCGGTGGAACCGGCATTACGCAATCAACGCGCGGGAACGGATATCCAACTCACTCGCTGGGTCCGATCGCTCAGTGGCTCGGTATCAACCGGGTCGATCGACTCGCTCGCACAACGACTTTTGTCACTAAATCGTCTGCTCGGCAAGAGTGGGCTCGATCAGTGCTGCCAGTTGGACATGCTGATGCGCAGGATGCGGCGTGGGCCGACTTCACTGACTCCGCAACGACACTGATCGAAACGGAGCAAGGGCGGGTTATCTGCCTTCGCAAAGACTCAGCTAGCCCGAGGCCGCACAACATGGCGCTCCACACGTTGCAGGGCACGCGAGGGGCGTACATGTCGGGTCGGTTCGATGGCGAACAGCCGCTAGTCTGGGTCGATGGCGTGTCGACTGGTGTTAGCCCTGCGAACTTCGGCTACAAAGGCATGGCACGACCGTCGGGTCAATCGACCGAAACTCATCCCGAGTGGCAGCCACTGTGGGATTTGAGCGACAAGTACGAGCACCCGTATTGGAAAGAGCTCGGTGAAGAGGCGATTCAGGCTGGTCACGGCGGTGGCGATTACTTCGTGATGTACGACTTCGCCCGTGCCGTGGCTGGCGAAATCGATCCACCGATCGACGTTTACGACGCGGTCACTTGGAGCAGTATTTTTCCGATCTCAATCGAGAACGTAAAACGAAACGGCGAACCGCTCGATATTCCCGATTTTCGAAATCGCTAAACACCGCAGCTCTCCCCTTCCAGACGGAAGGGCTAGGGTAGGAGACTGCGACGCTGAGCCGAGTCGTTCGACGACGACAGCGACTAACGTGTCCTCCCTCCCAGAGTGGGAGGGAGTTAGAGGGTGGGAGACTGCGACGCGTGACTGAGTCGTCCGACGACGACGAAACCAAACGCCAACGCGACTTGCGACTAACGCTGCAATCGGGGAGAAAGATCTTGAACCCATTCGGCGTGGCTCAGGACAAGAATGAATTCAGGATGACATTGGTCGTAGTGGGCTTATTCGAGCGTGCAGAGCTCAGCTTGATCGTTAGGCGGACGATTAACCAAACAGGCGGATACCAATCGGTATCCGCCCTGGGGCATTGGGGGCATGAGGCTGTCCGTATGCCTTGATATTTGCGAACTGTTGGCTAGCTGCGGAGTTAGGCTTCGGCGTTCGCACGTTCCGACCAGACCTGACGAAGTCGTAGGAGCAAATCGTGTAGACGATCACGCATGCTGGAGACACGGTCGGTTAGGCGTTCTTCTGTTCGAGCAAGAACGTTGTCGGCTCGTTCGTTAGCCTTTTCGACACGGTCTTGGGCTTTCTCTTCAGCTTTCGTAACTCGCTCGTCGGTTCGTTCCTGCGAATTTGTGAGTCGGTCTTCAAGTTTGTCGCCAGCCTTGGCAAGCGATGCATCAGCACGTTCTCGAAGCTCTTCGTATCGATCTGTTCCAACTGCGCGTTCCAGCTTTTCGGCGAGTTTCTCTTTTAGTCGGTCGTACCACTTGCGAGCCTGTTCCGACTGCTTATCGTTTCGCTTGTCGGCAAGTTCTCTGGTCTTTTCTACAAACTCGCGTGCACGGTCGGTTTGTTTGTCGAGGTGACCATCGACTCGGTCTCGTGTCGATTCGAGTTTTTCTCGTGCGTGCTCTTGCGCCTTTTCAAATCGCTTTCGAGCTTCAGCAGCCTTTTTGCGAAGTCGTTCGTGCAGGCGTCGTAGCTCGTCGTCGTCGAGTTCGCTATCTGCCGAAGGCGTTACGGCGTTCGATGGCTCTGAAGCCTCGCTTCTGCCGTTTTCGTTGAATGCAACGATAGTGAACGTGTACTCGGTGCCGTTTTCGAGTCTGGGAACCCTGATGAGAAATTGATCTTGCTCAGCTTCGACCGTAATTTCTCCGGGGTTTGAAACCACTACATAGCCATCGGCGCGAACACTATTTTCGGCGGGTTGCCATGAGACAGCGGCTACCCGGTCGCCAGCTCGTGCTGTTACGTCAGTTGGAGTGCCGGGGATTGGACTCGGATTAGGATCGGGTGAGGTAGTTCCCGAATCTGCACTTGCCCATTGAGCCGATCCGAAGATCGAAATAGTAAGTGCGGCGAATGTCGCCAAAAGTGCTGCAATGAATCGGTTCGAAACCGAGAAAGAAGTAGGATTTGCAGCTGTGGTGCTGGCATTATTGGTGCCAGAACCAAAAGTAACTCGCGAGAAGTTCATAGTCAAAATATCTCCTCCGCCTCGATCTCCCCAATACCGGACGGTGGTTGCCTGCAAACTATGATCTTCAGGCTGCGGTTACATGAGTATTACTCGCGTACGGGACGATAGTCCTAGCCGAGGTGTTCATTACGTGTGCCGAAATAAAGCCAAGTTCCCTACGGAATGGCGTGTCCTGCCATCACGCCAGTGACTGCCTCGTTTTCGACCACTAATTTGCCGTTCACGATTACGTGCGGGACGCCCTCTGCGTAGGCGATTGGATCGTCGAATGTCGCTCGATCGTTAATCGTCTCTGAGTCGAAAATCACTAGATCAGCGAACTTGCCTTCTGCGAGAACACCACGGTCGGTCAACTTGAATCGTTCAGCAGGGTTTTGTGTAACGCGCTGGATGACTTGCTCGATCGGGTAGTTGTGACGTCGACGCAGACGACCAACAAACCGTGCAAAACA
>Ga0233439_10001024_pt1 | contig 37646 bp, 39 predicted proteins | sample SI_123_September_6_FD_182713 | JGI IMG/M metagenome (GOLD analysis project Ga0233439, IMG submission 182713) | Seawater microbial communities from Saanich Inlet, British Columbia, Canada - SI_123_September2016_100_MG | ecosystem: Environmental > Aquatic > Marine > Inlet | place: Canada: British... | reverse complement strand
TTCATTGGGGTGTACCCCGACGCTCAGTGAAATATTGTCGAACGGCGCTGTGATTTCAACCATTCTTGGAAAGTCCGCTAAATTAACGCTGACGCACAATAAATGTGAGACGCCAGCTGACCGCGCCCTCATCACCACCCCGGTGATATCTTCCGACAAGTCGGGAAAGTCCACGTGACAATGCGAATCGATCAACATAAATACGTACCTAACATAATTTAAAGCGTATGCGTTGCGCCATGTTGGGTATCTGAATCTCCCAACAACATCGTGACCCGTTCTTGCAGGCGTTTTCCCTCAGGCCCCTTAAACTGAACCCCAACGCCTCTCGTACGACTGCTTTGGGCATCTGCCGGGGTGACCCAAACTACAGATCCTGCCAATGCGAATTGTTCATCATCAATCAACTTAAGCACAAGAAATATCTCGTCGCCCATTTCATATTCCTTGGTTGTTGGAATAAACAATCCCATATTTTTAAGGAACGGCATATAAGCCGCTCGTAACGTTCGCGCATCATTAATTGACACCGACACGGTTCTCGCTCGAGAACCGCTCTCATTAGGATGATCAATCATGTTTTTTCCTTGCCGGACCGGAATCAAAGTATATGGTTTTGTGGCATTCGCTAACTCTGAATGCGAATCAACATATCTTCAAGCGCTAGCTGCGAGTCGATTGTGGTGCGAAGGCTTTCACGAACCTCCCCAATCTCAACAAATCGATCCATTATTGTCTTATCACTTGCAGAGAGAACGCCCGCGCTCGCACTCCTGCGCACTTGCTTTAGGAACTGGCGCTGCAGAAGTTCAAGGACAAATTCGTCACCCAAAGCCTCGAAAAATGGCTTGAGAGTCTCGAATTCACCAAAGACCGACTCGCGTCCCCGAATAGATTCGAGAAACTCAAGCAGAGCCCCATCGACGCCTCGTTCAATAAGGTCCGTAATAACAAACGGTCCAAGCCCGGCTCCTGACAATTGGGTGGCGGTTTCTGGGTCCACTCCCTTCTCATCTCGAAGCCAGGTCGCCACAACAGATGACGAGGGTCCTTTGACTGAAAAATGGATGCATCGACTTCGAATTGTTGCGGGTAAACGATGCCCGGACGAGGTTACCAAAATAATGAAAGTATCACGGGTGGGCTCTTCCAGTAACTTCAAGAGTGCATTGGCCGCGTTATGGTTGAGTTGATCTGCTTTAGGAAAAATAACAACCTTTCGAGCCCCACGACTTGCCGTAGCGGCGAGATTTTGGTTTAAGGCCCGAATCGAGTCAACACCAACCTGCTCACTTGGCTTTCGAGCAGACGTCAATTTTTTTTCAAGCCAGTATCTTTCTGCATGTCTGACGAAATGAGTGGACAAAAAATTCCCGCTTGCTTCACTTGTGACGACATGAAGATCCGGATGTACGCTTTGCTCAACAAGCTGACAAGAAGAGCATGTCCCGCAACCTGATTTATCTTGATCCGTTTCGCACAACATAATCCGTGCGAGATCAAAAGCGAGTAGCGACTTACCAATCATCTCCGGTCCGGTAAGAAGAATTCCGTGAGGCAATGACTGCCATCGACTGATCAGTTTAATTCTGGCATTTTCTAGCCATTCGCAAGGCATTGGACTAGCCAAGAGATCGAGCGTGCAGATCATCAATTCGTGTCGCAATCTCGAATTCAATTTCTTGAATCGACTGCGCCGCGTCAACCAAAACAATCCTCATCGAATTGTGATCTTGCCGTTTAAGATAGGCCGCTCGAATCCGGTTTTTAAACTCAATCGCCTCCGACTCAAATCGGTCCAGAGGGGAATCTCGCAAATGACTGCGTCGGACCCCTTCTTTAACATCCAGATCGAGTAGCAGTGTGAGATCGGGCTCCAGCCCATTTGTTGCAATTTCAGCGAGCACGTCTATCAATTCATCAGGTAATCCCCTACCCCCACCTTGATAGGCGTAGGAGGCATCCGTGAACCGATCACAAAGAACCCATTTGCCCGCTGCCAGATTAGGTTCGATAACCTCTGAGGTGTGTTGTGCGCGTGCTGCAAACATCATTAAAACCTCGGTTACCGGGGTAATCCCAGCTGAACTTTCTAGAACAAGGCCTCGAATCTGTTCAGAGAGCATGGTGCCCCCTGGCTCTCTCGTGACAACAGGCGTATGACCCAATTTTTCAACATACTGGCACGCGAGGTTAATCTGAGTGGTTTTTCCGACACCATCTCCTCCTTCAAAAGAGATAAATTTTCCTCGCTGATTGTTCATAAACGTTATTTAATAAATCTTTTGACAGCCTGATTGTGTTCGGCGAGTGTTTTTGAAAAATAATGTGAACCGTCGCCTTTAGCCACAAAATAGAGAAATTCTGTTTCGGATGGGTTAACGGCTGCCAACAATGCTGCTCTACCCGGCGCAGCAATAGGACCCGGCGGAAGACCATGCCGAGTATAAGTATTGTAAGCGGTATCCTTCTTCAAATGACTGCGTTTTAAGCGGCCATCGAAGTCTGGCCCAAGCCCAAAGATCACCGTCGGATCGGTTTGTAGACGCATGCCAATTTTCAACCGATTTTGGAGTACGCCACTTATCACCGGCATCTCCGCTTCCAACATTGCTTCCTTTTGAATGATCGACGCAAGAATAAGCGCCTCATATTTAGTGGAAATACTTAAATCTGCACTTCGTGATTCCCAGATCTCGGTTAATACACGATCCATTTTGACCGCGGCACGTGACAGGACATCAACACTCGACTCGTTTAACACATAATGGTATGTGTCCGGGAAGAAGGAACCCTCGATTGACGGTGCATCGAGATTGAGTGTGTTCATTACTTCCGTGTCTGACATCTGACTCAGTTGATCTTTCAATTTTTTAGCCTGGGCGAGGCGAGCTGACATCTCCCTAAATGTAACACCTTCCAATATCGTTACCTTGCGTTCGAAGATCTCACCGCGTCCAATTTTCCCAAGCACTTGTGCAGGCGTTTCCCCGGTTTCAACAAAGTACTCGCCAGCCTTTAATGAGGCCGAGATTCCGCTCAGGACCCCCCAGAAAATCACTGGCCACTCAGAATGGGTAAAGCCCTGATTCTCGAACTGCCTTGCGATCTTTGACAGTCCAGCGCCAGACTCAATAACCAGAAATTGGTCGCTTGCTGCAATTGGGGTTCGGACCGACTGATAGAGAAAGAGGATTGATACGCCAGCAACACAAAAGACGATCGCAACGGATGTTGCCAAAAGTGCTCTCAATGTCCAGTTTGCCGAGAGCATATTACCCAACAGAGTGTGGTTTATTCCGAGGCGACTTAAGTTGTGATCGAAGAAAAAACCAAGGTGCCGTTTGTGCCACCGAAGCCAAAGGAGTTCGAGAGCGCAGAACGGATGACAACCTCTCGAGATGAATGCGGAACATAATCAAGATCACAATCCGGATCAGGATTATGAAGATTAATCGTGGGCGGAATGATCTGGTGGAAAATCGACTTTACCGTAGCCACCGCTTCAACACCGCCTGCAGCACCTAAAAGGTGCCCGATCATTGATTTAGTTGAGCTGACCATAATTTGACTGACATGATCAGCGAACACGCTTTTTAGTGCGAGTGTTTCCGCGAGATCACCGAGCGGGGTCGACGTACCGTGCGCATTTACATAGTCAATGGTGTCGGTCGAGATTGACGCACTTCGCAACGCGCTTTTCATACATCGGGCGGCACCCTCCCCACCGGGCGCGGGTTGCGTCATATGATGGGCATCGCCGCTCACCCCATAACCTGAGAGCTCTGCATAAATACGGGATCGCCGTTTTTTTGCATGTGCCTCTGACTCTAGAACCATGACTCCGGCACCCTCGCCCATCACAAAACCATCGCGCTCGAGATCCCACGGTCGACTCGCGACTGTTGGATCATCGTTTCGACGGCTTAGTGCTTTTGCGGCTGCAAATCCAGCGAGCGAGGTGGGCGTAATCGGCGCCTCGGTTCCTCCAGCGATCATAACTTCTGCGTCTCCAAGTGCAATCATCCGTGCCGCCTCACCAATGGCATGAGTCCCTGTGGTGCAAGCCGTGACTACCGCTAGATTCGGTCCCCGAAGGCCTAACATGATGGAGAGATTGCCCGAGACCATGTTAATTATGCTGCTGGGAATATAAAAGGGTGAGACCTTTCGCGGACCCTTTTCGGCCATTAACCGAGTCGTGCTCTCAATTGTATTCAGCCCGCCAATTCCCGCTCCAATTAAAACGCCAATCTGATCTCGATCGACTCTCTCTAAATCGATACCACTGTCTTCAAAAGCCTCAAGCCCGGCACACAAGCCCAACTGGATGAACCGATCCATCCGTCGTATTTCTTTAGCGCCGAGGCGTGCCTCAGGATCAAAACCGTTTGCTTCCCCAGCAATTCGCGTGGGAAGGTCAGAGGCGTCAAAATGACTGACCGTGTTTATACCGTTTTGACCTGACGTTAAACCAGCCCACGTTGAATCCAGGTCGTTGCCTACCGGCGAAATACAGCCGAGACCTGTGACAACCACTTTTCTTAATCCATGCATATTAGTTTTATAAAAAAATAAAGCCGCCTGAAGCGTGAGCGTCAGCCGGCTTTATAGGGGTGCTGGAATCTGATGTTCAGGCGTAATCAGGTATTGGTATTTTTTTGAATAAATTCGACCGCTTGCTTCACCGTCGTTATTTTTTCGGCCTCATCATCTGGGATCTCGGCATCAAATTCTTCCTCGAGGGCCATTACAAGTTCCACCGTATCTAGGGAGTCCGCCCCCAGATCGTCGACGAAAGAAGCATCTGGAGTTACTTGATCGTCACTTACGCCGAGCTGCTCGACAACGATTTTCTTGACGCGTTCTTCAATACTGCTCATGGGTGCTATAGCCTCCTGGTATATGGATTCTTCCATGGCGATGTTCAATTCATTACTGAAATTGAGCATCCACCGGATGAAGCGGGATTAAACCGTAAACCACTCGTTAAGTCCATTAAAAATCCGAAACACCTTTAAATAAAATCGTTAGTGAGAACTTGAGGGTATCACCTAATTTTTATTTCAAAACAGTTACTTACAGTTGATATATCAGAAACCCATGAACATTCCGCCATTAACATGCAGGACTTGTCCGGTAATGTAACCTGCCCCGTCAGACGTAAGAAATTCAACCGCATGTGCGATATCTTCCGGCTGACCCAGGCGTCGCTGCGGAATCGTCTCGATCAATTTGGATTTGTGAGCGTCGGAGATCTCGTCGGTCATGTCAGTTGCAATAAATCCAGGCGCGATCGCGTTGACTGTAATACCTCGAGACGCCACTTCGTGAGCCAGTGATTTGGTAAACCCCATCATTCCGGCTTTTGTTGCAGCGTAGTTGGTTTGTCCAGGATTGCCCGTGGCGCCAACAACCGAACTGATATTAATAATTCGACCGAAGCGTTTTTTCGTCATACCCTTAAGGCAGATTTTTGTCAGCGAAAAAATCGCGTTTAAATTTGTATTAACAACGTTATCCCATTGCGACTTTTTCATTCGAAGCAGTAAATTGTCTTCTGTTACTCCTGCGTTATTAATCAGCACACTAATTGACCCCAATTCAGCCGTGATCGTTGATACCAGATCTTCACCTTGCGTTTGATTATTAACGTCCAGTACGGCGCCGCGACCTTTGCCGCCTGTCGATTGAATTGATTCGGTTATGGCTTTTGCGCCAGCATCACTCGTCGCGGTACCGATAACGGTATAGCCGAGATGCGCAAGACGAAGCGCCACGGCTTTGCCAATGCCTCGACTCGCTCCTGTAACCAAACTAACCGATTTGTTTTCCAGGTCTAACCCATCATTCATCTATCATTCTCACGCATCCGTTATTAATATCTGACTAACATGCTGCCCCAGGCAAAGCCACCACCAAAAGCCTCAAAAATGATGTTCTGACCGCGGCAAATCCGTCCATCACGAACAGCCTCATCAAAAGCTAACGGAATCGATGCGGCTGATGTATTGCCATGACGTTCTATCGTGACCACAACCTTATCAAGACTCATATCGACTCTACGGGCTATCGCCTGGATTATTCTGATATTGGCTTGGTGAGGGACCAGCCAATCAATATCTTTCTCTGTCAGATTATTCGCGTCAAGCGCCTCAACGACCGCGTCACCCAGCGCGGAGACTGCCCAGCGGAAAACCTCTTTCCCCTTCATTTCAGTGAAGGCCTCTCGCTGGACCACTTGGTCATATGCAGTCGATACACCCGTTGGAACGCAAAGAAGATCTTTATAGGCGCCGTCCGCATGAAGATGACTCGAAACGATACCGGGCGAATCAGAAGCTTCGAGCACCATCGCGCCCGCCCCGTCGCCAAAAAGAACGCATGTGGACCGATCTTTCCAGTTAAGAATTCTGGAGAATGTTTCGGCGCCGATGACTAATGCGCATTTGCTGCCGCCCGTTTGGATATATCGATGTGCTACGTCCAACGCATAAACAAATCCCGCACAAACCGCTTGAACGTCAAATGCCGGACCCCCCCGTATACCGAGGCGTTCCTGCAACAAACAGGCAGTGCTGGGAAAAACCTGATCAGCGGTCGTGGTCGCAACGATCACTAAATCTATATCCTCAGGATTTCGCTGGGCAGACTCGAGTGCACGTTCTGCCGCTTGTACTGCAAGATCACACGTGAACTCATCTGGCGCCGCAATATGGCGTTGGCGAATACCACTTCTTGAGAAAATCCAATCATCAGAAGTATCGACCATTTCCGCTAGTTCATGATTATCGAGCACCCTATCGGGTAAATAACCTCCCGTCCCAATAATTCGAGCATCAATAAGCATAGCCGTTAGTCCGCGAGGGCCAAAGTAGCCTCAAGGTCGCTCTCTATTTGAGAAATCAGGTTCTTGCTAGCCGCAAGTCGAGCAGCGCCAATCGCATTGGAGAAAGAGGTTTGATCCGCTCCGCCATGGGATTTTATGACAACACCTCGCAATCCGAGAAGCATGGCGCCGTTATACCTGCGATGATCGATCCGCGCTTGAAATGCCCTCAAGACCGGTTTCGCAATAAGTGCTGCGAGTTTACTGAATACAGATTTTGTAAATTCCTCCCGAATGACTTTTGTCAGCATTTGCGCGAGACCTTCACTTGTTTTAAGCGCAATATTCCCCTCGAACCCGTCGCAAACAATAAGATCAACGTCGCCGTTGAAAATATCGTCACCTTCGACATAGCCGACGTAGTTGAGATCACTGTTTTTCAACATGTCTGAGGCCGTTTTTATTGTGTCACTCCCTTTAATCTCCTCACTACCCACATTTAATAGTCCAACGGTTGGGGCGTCAGTGCCCTCTAATGTACGAACCAAGCTTGATCCCATTAACCCAAACTGAAAAAGTACTTCAGGCGGGCTCCCGACATTCGCGCCAAGATCTAACATATGGACATGGCCTGCCGGTCGGGGTAAAACCGCAATAATGGCAGGACGATCAATTCCGGGTAACGTTTTTAATACAAAACGGGCAGTAGCCATCAAAGCTCCGGTATTGCCCGCGCTAACGCATCCACTAACAGCGCCTTCAGACAGTTGATTGAGCGCAACCCGCATTGATGAGTCCTTTTTGAACCGTAATGCGGATGCGGGAGGCTCGTCCATTTCAACAACTTCCGACGATGGCACAACGATGAGGCGATCAGCCGGTGCTGAAGGCGACAATGCGTCGTGTAACTGCTCTGGATCACCCACTGCGTGACAGATAAGATCGGGGTAACGACTCAGTGCGTCGAGTAGTCCGGGTGCGGTAACCTCGATCCCCTGATCTCCGCCCATCATATCGACAGACAACCGGATCAGGCTAGATGTCCCCGACATATCAAAAGCGCGAGTTCCAGCCGATTGGCAAGAATGGCCTACTCTTCAGCCGCAGATTCCTGAATCACTTTTCGGCCGCGATAATATCCGTCGGCGGTGACGTGGTGGCGACGATGAAGTTCTCCTGAGACAGGGTCGGTCGAGAGCGTAACTTTCGTCAGTCCGTCATGGGCACGGCGCATTCCTCGCTTAGAAGGTGTCTTTCTATTTTTTTGAACGGCCATAGGGGTTCTCTTTGATTAGAATAGTGAGCACCCCACGTTCCTAGATCGAGAGCAATGTGCCAACGTATCTTGCAACGTGGGTGAAAACCCCCTAATTTTAGTGGCTTAAGCCAACGGTTGTCAAAAATTATGCTGAACCAGAAAGTTATATTGGCCTCAACTTCACCTTATCGCAAAGAACTTCTTGCCCGACTGGGCATTCCTTTTGATGTGGTCGCGCCTAATGTCCGAGAGAAACCTCTTCCGGGGGAAAGACCCGCCGACCTCGCATTACGATTGGCAATTTCAAAAGCGAAAGCTGGCGCGGAGCTGTTTTCAGAAGGGTTAGTGATTGGATCGGATCAGGTTGCTGAAGTGAATGGCGTGATAATGGGAAAACCCGCTGATCGCCAAGCTGCGATTGACCAATTGACTCGTGCGTCGGGAAATAGGATGACGCTCTATACCGGGCTTGCATTGGTGAATATCACCGCCGATTCAGTGCAAAGCGCTGTCGAACCTTACTATGTTCAGTACCGGGAGCTAAGCCTTGCTCAAATCAATCGCTATATTGATACCGAAGAACCTTATGGCTGCTGTGGCAGCCTCAAATCAGAAGGTCTTGGAATTACATTTCTGAGCGAGCTATCGGGGAAAGATCCAACCGCTCTAATCGGACTACCCCTTATCAAACTCACAGACATGCTGTCAAATGAAGGCATGGAATTTCCAGTGAGCGACGCTTCTTAGTTCTGATATTTTAAAGAGGGCGTTCCAGATAAACCGATGGACCGGACCACACTGGCCGTAAAATTATCAAACAGCAGGGTCCACCAATCGTCATCTATCGAAAAATCTAATATCACCGGCGCTCCGATGATATCCCTCGCGACTTCGTTAATCGACGCGGCTGAATCCGCCAGACCCATATTGATCGCTTCCCCACCGGTCCAGACCTGGCCCGAGAAAATGTCAGGGTCGTCCTGTAGCCGATTACCCCTTCCCTCCTTAACCGCCGCGATAAATTGATCATGGACGTCATCAAGAATCCGCTGCAAATTCTTTTGATCATTTTTATCCACCGGCGAAAACGGGTCCAGCATGCCCTTGTCTTTCCCTGCAATCGTTAAACGTCGTTCAACCCCTAAGTCCTTCATCGCGTCAACAAACCCAAATCCACTGGAAATAACACCAATGGAGCCGACAATACTGGCCGGATCGACGAATATATCCTCGGCAGCCACCGAGATGTAGTAGGCCCCCGATGCGCCGATATCAGCAATTACAGCAAAGAGTGGAATATCAGGATGCTCAAGGCGAAGACGGCGCAGTGCTCGGTAGATCTGCCCAGACTGAACGGGGCTACCACCTGGGCTATTTATGGCCAGAATAATACCGCGAACACCTTTGGTGCCAAATGCAGCTCGGACTGCGTCCTCCACTTCGCGTGCCGAGGTCCCGCGTTCCACCCCAATCACGCCCGAGATGGGGATAACCGCGGTAAATTCATTAGGAAGGCGATCGCTAATCAACATTGGCCCACCAAGCCCGCCTACGAGAAGCAATGCTAAAACCGCTAACCAGAGAATTCGGAACCTCCGTCTGCGTTTTCTCTCTCGACCTTGCTCGCGAAGCACCGTGGTGAGCAATTGCTGAATTTCGGATGACCCATTGCCTGTTTGCATTTGTTCTCCATTTGCGTCGAGATTGTTCGCGTTGTGATTAGATGACAATATGATTAACCAACATGGTATCGATGATCTGTGAGGAATACGTCTCCTTGTTCCTCAACGACTTGAATTTGGGTTAGCGCTGTTCCGGAGCAAGGTCCCCCTAGGCATTCGCCATTCTTAGGAGAGTAAAGTGCGCCGTGAGTTGCGCAAATTAGATTTTTACCGTCGAGGTCAAAGAATTCTCCGGGACTCCAGTCCAGCTCGAGCGCCCTGTGGGAGCATTGATTGAAAAATGCGGCTACACCATGCTCATGACGAATGACAAAGGCAGCGCGCGTTACCTCTCGATCAAGAATATCAAAACGTACTCCTTTTCTACCGGTTTTTAATATCTCTGAGTGACAGATGAATTCGTGACTGTACCGACCGTTATTGGACATTTTGCTTTTGTTCAAGTTTGAAAAGTACGCTCGAAAGATCGTCCGGTAATGAAGACTGAATAGTCATCGGGGTGCCGGAATTGGGGTGGTCAAAAAAAAGTGATTCTGCATGTAAAAACTGTCGCCTTAATCCGAGTTTCCGTAAATCAAGATTACGTTCCTTATCGCCATAAAGTTTATCTCCAGCAACCGGGTATCCCTCTTGTTGCGCATGAACACGCACCTGATGAAGACGCCCTGTCTTGATTTCAACTTTCACTAGGGTATGACCCTCCAAAGACTTGACGGGATCGAAGATACTAACTGCCTCCCTTCCTGAGCTGCTGACTTTTGAACGCTTTGCGCCAACCGCTCCGCGAACGGTTTCCAGAGAATGGGTAAGGGTCCGAATCCCTCCCCGCCATTTCCCCATCAACAGTGCGATATAAAATTTCTGTATGCTTTTCGACTCATTGCGAGAACTAAAAAGCAGGTGCATCTGACGTAACGCCATCGGATCTTTAGCTAGCATCAAGACTCCTGAAGTTTCTTTATCCAAACGATGTATCAGTTCGAGATAACCTGTCCTTCGACTTCGCAAAATTTCAATCAAGCCATAGTCATGCCCACTACCACTGTGGACCGCGCATCCGGATGGCTTATCGACAATAAGTAAGTGATCATCTTCGAAAAGTGTCGAAATTTTGAAGTTAGGCGCGGCGCTGGGTTCCCGCAACTTTTCGGACGCTTGGCGCAATGGCGGGATTCTCACAGTATCTCCATCTGCAAGGCGACTAGACGGTTTAACTCGCCCGCCGTTTATGCGGACTTGACCATCGCGAATTATTCGATAGATATAGCTTTTAGGAACACCTTTCAGATGTTTAAAAAGATAATTATCAAGACGCTGGCCCGCTTCGGCTAATGCAACAAGGCGTTTTGAAACTGGAACTTTCGGCGTTTCCTTCACTTTCTAACCTAAACTTATTATTTTATTGAAAAAAAACGGTTTCACGGCTACACTCGACGGCGTCGATCATTTGATCGACACGCCTCGAAAGCTGGCGAGACGCGTCTAGGAGATGTCCTGGCGCCTCAGGTGACCCAGATCGCGCGCCTCGAACGAATTGTAACAAGCGCGGATCCAAGGCAAAAGAAGCCAGGGACCACCAACAAGATCTCATCAGTACGAGAGCCGACGTCGGGCTTTAAATTTACTGCCTTGACGAGATGACGAACAGAATCCTGTTTACGTGAATTCACGTAGACTTCCGCCCGAAACGGCGGCAAGCTGGTAAACACCAGCGGTTTCAAGAAGGAAGTGGCCCTGGATCTGGGGATGCGTAGTGAGGAAGTCGTTCTAAACAACGCCGGCCAGTCTATTGCGAATCATAGCCACATCAGCGCGCCCCAGGCGCGTCCTAACCTCGTCGGTTCCGTACTCATTTGATCTAGCCGTGCTTCAGGGGCGCGTGTGATTAACTGCGGTCGCTCATCAGAAACTCCGAGGAGTGAAAATGCGGCCTTAAAAACGGAATTAAAATGAAAAGAATGCTATTTAATGCAACCCACCCTGAAGAACTTCGGGTTGCCATCGTCGATGGACAGAAACTCCTTGATCTCGATATCGAATCATCAAGCAATGCTCAGCGTAAGGGAAACATCTACCAGGCACGTGTCACTCGAGTCGAGCCAAGTCTAGAGGCTGCTTTTGTTGAATACGGCTCAGAGCGACAGGGTTTTCTCCCTCTAAAAGAGATTTCCCGCGCCCACTTTAAGAATTTTTCGCCGGCGACACCGATGGCGCAGGTCAGAATTAAGGATGTTATCGAAGAAGGTCAGGAACTCCTCATTCAGGTTGAAAAAGATGAGCGAGGCACAAAAGGGGCTGCTTTAACCACGTTTATTAGTCTTGCGGGTCGCTACTTGGTGTTGATGCCCAATAACCCGAAAGGCGGCGGTATTTCTCGGCGAATTGACGGTAACGAGCGATCTGACCTGCGAGACGCAATGGCCGACCTTCAGTGCCCGCCTGAGCATTCCCTCATCGCAAGAACAGCAGGCATTGGAAAGAGTCCAGAAGAGCTTCAATGGGACTTGGATTTTCTTTTGCAACTATGGGGTGTCATTGATAAGGCCTCATCAACCCAGGAGGCCCCTTTTCTGGTTTATCAGGAAAGCAATCTGATCGTCCGAACATTGCGAGATCATTTGCGTTCAGATATTCAGGAAATCGTGATTGATGAGGCATCAGTCTACGAGCGAGCCTCTCGATTTATGTCCCAATTGATGCCTCAAAACGCGTCCAAACTAAAACAGTATGAGGACACGGTGCCCCTTTTTTCCCGATTCCAGATTGAGCATCAGATTGAGAATGCGTACTCGCGCTCGGTAAAGCTTCCGTCCGGCGGAGCCCTCGTTATTGACCATACAGAGGCGCTGATCTCTATTGATGTGAACTCGGCTCGCGCAACAAAAGGATCTGATATTGAAGAGACTGCGCTACAGACCAATCTGGAGGCTGTAGATGAATTAGCGCGCCAGATGCGAATCCGGGACATGGGTGGTCTACTCGTCATTGATTTAATTGATATGACCTCTCCAAAAAATAAAAAGACAGTTGAGAATCGACTGGCTGAAGCGGTTAGGCCTGATCGCGCCAGAATACAGATTGGTCATATCTCCAGATTCGGCCTCCTTGAAATGTCGCGGCAAAGGATGCGAAGTTCAATCAGTGACTCGAACTACGGAGTTTGCACGCTTTGTGATGGGACGGGACAGGTTCGAAATGTCACCTCTTCTGCGCTTAGCATTCTGCGGATTCTTGAGGAGGAAGCTCTAAAAGAAAACACCGAGGCCGTCTTTGCCGAATTACCGCTTGAAGTCTCGACATTCCTGCTTAACGAAAAGCGCTTTGAGGTCAACCAGATTGAGGCCCGGTTAGGAACTCGGATTGTTCTGATTCCGTCTTCGAATCTTCACGGCTCTCAGAACAATATTCAACGACTCAAGAGCGAAGATCTTGATTCTGGCGAAAACATGTTAGCAAGCCATAAGATTAAGATCACTTCTGAAAATGACACTCGTCCAGAGTATGCAATGAGTCGTAATAGTCGGCGAGCAGCGGTCAGTATTGACCAGATAGCAACAACGCCCCCGCCGACGCCAGCAGCATCGCCCTCCCCGGCCCCTAAAAAAGAAAAGGACGCCGCGGGATTTTTCTCCAGACTGCTTAAACGGCTTGGTGGGGATTCCGAAAGCGAGACCGTTGATGAAACACCCCAGCAGAATCGTCAGCACTCTGGCAATCGCTCTAGGGGCGGACGCGGCGGAAACCGGAGGGATGGTGGCCGTTCGCAAAATCGAAACTCAGGAAATGGAACTCGGTCTCGAAATGCGTCTAATCGAAATCAGGATCGAAATAAAACGGAAGGATCTTCGGAAGAAAGAAGTGGTCAACGGCGAACAAGAGGAGGTCGTAACCGATCTTCGGGCCAGGGCAATCGCCCGTCAGGAAACCGAACGCGATCACCTCAAACGGGTCAGTCCTCTCAGTCTCGTGATACTGCCCCGTCACCCTCCTCGGGAAACAGTTCAAAAATCGATTAATTCGGAGTTGATAAGGTAAGCTGGGTCACCAGTTGGGGCTCAGCTTACCCGTCTAAATAGTGCGGCGGTTTCGACATGGGCCGTATGAGGGAACATATCTGCAACCAGCAGTCGATCCAGGCGATAAAATCCAGATTCAATCAAATCTGCCGAATCCCTTGCCAATGTCGCCGGATTACAGGAAACGTAGGCAATAGCTTCGGGTTTAACATAATCCACGACGCGCTTGAGCGCCTCGCGGGCCCCACTTCTGGGCGGATCAACAATCACTTTCGAAAAGTTACCCTCGATCCAATCTACGATTCCTTCATCGAAGAGGTCCCGCGTCTTGAAAGTGACGTTTTGGATATGATTACGAGCCGCATTCAGCTCTGCTTTTTGAACGAGAGAGGGCTCACCCTCGACTCCAAGAACTTTTTTCGCAGTCTGCGCAGATGCTAAAGAAAAATTTCCAAGGCCACAAAAAAGATCGAGCACTTCGTCCTGATGATTGAGATCAAGCCAAGAAGTGATTATCTCAACCAATCTCTCGTTAATTTCACCGTTGATCTGGACAAAATCGACAGGCGAAAACTCGATAGTCAGTCCAAATTTTTCAAGCGGATAGTTCAGAGGGTCCGGTTCAGTTGGCCACAAGGCCGTAACCGTTTTCGGGCCTTTTGATTGGGTAAAAATTTGAGTTTGGTGAAGCTCACCGAAGACCGCTAACGCGTTCCGATCGGCACCCGTCAACGGCTTTAAATGCCTAAAGACAAGTGCGGTCGCATTCTCCCCGACCGCAACCTCTATCTGGGGTAGCTGATCCCGAACGCTTAATTGTTCAATAAGTCCTCGCAGTGATGGAAGCAAATCGCTGACCGATTTCACTAACACCTCACAGACTTCGAGTCCCGTGATATAGCTGTTGTTTCGCTCCCGAAATCCGACCAGCGCCCCCCCCTTCTTCGGCACATAACGAACGCCTAACCGCGCTCGTCGGCGATACGCCCAGGGATCGGCTGATAGGATATCGATATGATCTGGCAACGGGACATGAGCACCAATAAATGCATCGCTGACCACTTTCTTTTTGAAGTCAAGCTGACCGGGGTAGGACAAATGCTGAACTGCACAGCCGCCACAAATTCCGAAATAACCACATTTTGGCGTAACTCGGTCAGTAGATTCGACGATGATTGAATCAACGACTCCGGTTGAATAACTCCGACGCCCTTTTAGCCGTTTAACAGAGACTGTTTCCCCGGGAAGCGCGCCTTCAACAAACCAGACCTTGCCTTCGATTCTGCCTACGCCACGCCCATCATGACTTAGATCCTCTATCCGGGTTTCGACCGAAACAGTCGCTTCAGTCTTCATGTTGGATCGGCCGCCACGCATCGAGATAGTCTGTTAGATGAGTCGCGTCACTGCCCTTTAACATCGCAGCCAGGCGATCTTCCTCCTGTTGGAGTTGGTCTGCGTTGATACCGTCCCGAATATGCTCAAACCGCAGATAAACCAAAAAGGTATTCAATACGTCAGTCTCGCAATAGCGGCGAATCTCTTTGATTTTGCCTTCCTGATAAAGACTCCAGACCTGACTCCCGCTGACCCCCATTTTTCCTGGATAACCGAGTATCACCGAAATATCATCCAGTGGCGCAAAGGCTCGATTCTGATAGCCCGCAAGCACGTCCATCAAGTCGATATGGCGAGAATGAAAGCGGTTAAGATAATTATTAAATTTAAAATCTCGATCAGTTTCACCAGCATCCCAGTAAGTTCGTGAAACAACCCTATGTTTTAGTGCTCGGTAGTGAATCACCGGCAGGTCGAACCCACTTCCATTCCAGCTCACAAGTGTTGGCCTAAACCGCTCGATTCCGTCAAAAAAACGGATAAGCAGCTCTGCTTCAGATGAATTCTCATCACCTAAGGACCACACTTTTAGAGTCTCATCGGTCCGTAAGACAGCCGAGATTGCAACAATTCTGTGCTGCGGATGACTCAGAAAATCGGTCGTCCCGGTTTTTTGCAAGCGCAACGTTCGCATTGCTTTTGCGACATCATCATCACTAAGGCCATCGAGATTATTCAACAGACGTCCGGCTTCAACATCTGGAACGGTCTCGATATCAAAAACAAGTACTGACGCAGGACGCATTATTTATCTCTAATCTATATGAAAGGTGCTATCTCAAGATGGCAGCACGAACGGCATCGACTGTCGGGGCGACTCGAACGGGAGCTGGGCATTGAGATATCGCAACATCTGGATCTTTCAACCCATGACCGGTTAACGTGCAGACCACTGATTTACCATCGGGTATGTGCCCCGCGCTCAAAGCTTTAATGAGGCCAGCGACTGACGCAGCGGATGCAGGTTCGCAAAAAATTCCCTCCCGTTGGGCGAGAAACTTTTGGGCAGAGAGAATTTCGGAATCCTCACACGGCGTAAACCAGCCGCCAGATTGAACTCGCGCTTCATGGGCAAGTTTCCATGATTGCGGGTTGCCGATCCGAATCGCGGTGGCGATTGTTTCTGGATTCTGAATCGGACTTCCGCCCACAAATGGAGCTGCACCCGTTGCTTGACAACCCACCATTACCGGCAATTTGGTAGTTTTGTTAATCTGGTGATATTCTGAATATCCCATCCAATAGGCGCTGATATTTCCAGCATTACCAACCGGCAAAAAGTGGTAATCCGGTGCATCGCCGACAAGATCCACAATCTCGAATGCCGCTGTTTTTTGCCCCTGTAGACGATAAGGGTTTACCGAATTAACCAACGCCACTGGCGCCTCTTCCGGCATTCGTTTGACGATCTCCATACCGTCGTCAAAGTTTCCGGCAATTTGAATCACGTTGGCGCCATGCATCATCGCCTGCGCTAGCTTTCCCAAGGCAATTTTTCCGTCCGGGATAACCACGAATGCCCGCATACCGGCTCGGGCCGCGTAGGCCGCTGCCGCCGCAGAAGTGTTGCCCGTTGATGCGCAAATTACGGCATCATTTCCAGCCGCTAGCGCCATCGTGATTGCAACGGTCATCCCTCGGTCCTTGAACGATCCGGTTGGATTTTCGCCTTCAACTTTCGCATAGATACTGACTCCCCGGTCAGCCTCACTTAACGAATGAAGTTTAATAAGCGATGTGTTTCCCTCCGAAAGACTGACTACGCAGGCATCGTCGGGAACCGGCAGGTGTTGACGGTACTTGGCAATCAGTCCGGTATCAGTCGCGATCGTATTTATCATTAACGCTACTCCTCGAGTCTTATACGAACAATCGGCGCCACACTAATCGCGAGGGACTCAATCTCGGCGATCGCACGATTTAATGAGCCTTCCCGCACTTGATGAGTGACAATCACAACCGGAACTGCGCTCGCATCCATGTGGCGCTCCTTTTGACTAATGGCTCGAATGCTGACACCCTCGTCCCCAAGGATCTTGGTCACATCACCGAGAACGCCTGGTTTATCGACCACCGTAAGCCTGAGATATTGGGCGGTAACCGTATCTTCGATGGGAGTCACAGCAAACGAGGACAGCTCACTTGGCTGAAATGCCAGATGGGGGACGCGATTAAGAGGATCAGATGTGAGCGTGCGGACAACATCAACGAGATCCGCAACAACAGCCGATGCCGTAGGCCCGGCGCCGGCACCTGCGCCATAAAACAACGTCTCTCCGACAGCGTCACCATTCACCTTGACCGCATTCATCACACCGCAGACATTGGCAAGAATCTGATCTGAAGCGAGAAGACATGGATGCACCCGTAAATCCAACGCATCGTTTTGTCGTCTGGCAATACCCAAATGCTTGACTCTATAACCTAACTCTCTCGCGTAAGAAATATCAGCATGTGTAATATTGCTGATACCTTCAACGTGAATAGACTCAAAATTCAGGTGAGTACCGTATGCAATAGAAGCGAGAATGGTCAGTTTGTGGGCGGCGTCGATTCCTTCAACGTCAAAGTAGGGATCAGTCTCGGCGTATCCCAAATCCTGAGCAACAGCCAATACTTCGTCATAGTCGCAGCCTCGATCAGAAATTTCGGAAAGAATATAATTGCAGGTTCCGTTGAGAATGCCTTCAACGTTCTCAATCTTGTTGCCGGAGAAACTCTCACGAATCGCCTTGATAATAGGAATACCACCTGCAACTGCGGCCTCAAATGCGACAACAAGACCTTGCTTGGAGGCTTCGTCAAATATTTCGTTACCTTTTGTTGCAATTAGGGCTTTGTTGGCCGTCACCACATGTTTTTTCTGTCGCAAAGCCGAAATCACGATGTCATAGGCGTGCTCGCAGCCGCCCATCAATTCCAAAACAACATCGATGTCTTGATTATGCACCAAAGACATTGCATCAACGGTCAACTCGATATTCTCTAGAGAGCAGGCCCGTCGACTCTCCAGGTTGCGAACAGCCGCATGAGTCACGCGAATTTCTCGCCCAGCACGGCGTGAAATCTCTACTCCGTTTTTCTGCAACACTTGGACGGTCCCGGCACCAACGGTGCCAAGTCCAACTACCCCTATATTTACTGGTCCCATAAATTATTGCTATCGATAAAGTGAGTGGAGGCGATCAAGTACGCATTCGCGCACGCAGATTTTATCTCAATCGGATAGCATTTGAGTTATTTCGTCGAGATTGTGGCGTTAAATTACTCAGCCGGTTATTCTCTGCCCTCATGGAACTTACCCAAGAAATCAACTCCGATCGGCCAATGATTCAGAGTTATGACGCATCTGGCGTCACAATTTCAGGGAGACTATTTGCGGAAAGTTTTATCCTGATGCCGCGCGATACTGATCCCCAGATTTGGGCTATCGAAAAATTTCAGGATATATCAACCGATGTTCTGGACGCCTTATTCTGTACATCCTGGGACGCCCTTCTTCTCGGGACGGGTTCTGAACACCATTTGCCTGGACCAGATCTCTTGAAGCTAATGGCACGACGAAACCGAACCATTGACTTCATGCCATCACGATCAGCATGTGCAACGTTTAATCTGCTCTCTATGGACCACCGAGAAGTCGCTACCGCAATAATATTGCCGCTAGGACACTAACTCAGTTTTTCGGGGGAAGGTAACGAAGTGGATCTACAGGCTTTCCATCCTTGCGAATCTCAAAATGAAGTCGGGGCGATTCTGCTCCGGTCTGACCCATTTCTGCTATTACCTGTCCCTTGCTTACTTCATCACCCTCCTTTGTCATAACAGCGCGATTATGGGCGTAGGCGCTAAGGTAGGTCTCATCATGTTTGATGATCAAAAGAAGTCCGTAACCTCGTAGACCCGTTCCCGCATAGACTACCTTTCCCGGAGCAGCAGCTTGAATGGGAGCGCCTGACTGCCCGCTAATATCAATTCCATTATCGCCCGTATTATCTTCGAATCTACCAATAACGATGCCATCAGCTGGCCACACCCATCCGTGTCCGGTTTCAATAGGCGCCACTGAGACAGTGGCGCTATTGTCTACAGTTTGTGACTCAGAGCTTGGTTCGGTTTCTGCTGGAGAAATAATAGGGGATACCTCAACCACGACCGGTTGTGGTCGGGAGGCAACTGAACTGACATTGCCGCTGAGCTTTTGATCGCTCAAATAAATCATTTGCCCCGTACTGAGACGATAAGGGGGGTCGAGATTATTCCATCGGGCAACATCTCGATAATCAAGTCCAGCCTCCCATGAGATTTGATAAAGGCTGTCCCCTTCCGCTACAACTCGAGCCTTATCGTTGTTATTTGCGCCTGATAAATCGCTCACAGGGATGACTGCGGGTCCGCTACATGCGGCCAGGGCAGTGACCAGAAAAACTAGGAATAACCTATTTCGCATAATGCTTGTGTTTCCTATCGGAAAAAGAAATGCCAGCACAGAAAAAATCCAACGATGACGACCATCATCCAGCCAATAAGGTCCGCATAACGTCTTAACTGTTGCTCAAACCGCTCGCCGCCAAGAAATATTAACCCGGCAACCAGAAAAAAACGTGCGCCGCGCCCAACAACAGAGGCCAGCACAAACGGCGCGAATGCCATTGCCGCAAGACCCGCGCTGACTGTAAATATCTTGTAAGGAATTGGCGTAAATCCTGCGATAAAAATGATCCATATTCCGTAGGATTTAAAATGCGCTTGGGCCGTCGCGAACGCCTCGCCGGCGTTATAGAAGTCAATCAGCGGCTGCGCAATTAACCCGAACAAAAACATTCCGATCAAATAACCTAATATCCCGCCCAGGACGGAAAATAAAGTCGTTAGCAAGGCAAGACGCCACGCATTTTTGGGCTGGGCGAGCACCATCGGCGCTAACATCACGTCAGGCGGGATCGGGAAAAAAGAGGACTCAGCAAACGAGAGCGCAGCAAGATAACGACTTGCATTTCGATGTTTTGCCCAATCGAGGACTAAATCATACAACTTCGAAAAAATTCTCAATGCTCGACTCCTGTTTCCAAAGGAACAAATGTCACATCCCTAAACGATTGGTGCTGAAACTGTTGACCGGTTTTTTTCCAGGTCGATAGCTTCTGTTTTCCCTCCTGCCCCTCTGGCGCGACAAGTGTACCGCCGTCAATCAACTGGGCAAATAGCGCTTCTGGTATTTGAGGGGTTGCTGCAGTGACGATAACCCCATCAAAGGGTCGTCGGGTCGGCCAGCCGGCCGTGCCATCCGCATGCCGTAAAAATACATTATTGATACCCTGCTCGGAAAAATACTCTTTAGCACGACGAAAAAGAGGTCCCACCCGCTCAATGGTGTACACCCGGTCAACCAGTTTTGAGAGAACGCTGGTCTGAAAACCAGACCCTGTCCCAATCTCAAGGACCGCTCTTAATCGAGACTGCTTTCCAAGAAGTCGCTCTGTCATGAGCGCCACAACATAGGGTTGCGAAATAGTCTGTCGATATCCAATCGGAAGTGCTTTGTCCTCATAAGCCCTACTTTTTAAGGCCTCCTCAACAAAGTCATGTCGAGGGCTATCCGCAATCGCACTTAACACTGCCTCGTTTTGAATACCCTTCTGTCTTAAAGTGTCTATCAGGCGCTGTTTGGCACGTTTAGAGATAAATCCGGTCGGGGAGATCGTGGAAGTCATTGAAGAATTACGTTAGGCAGCCATTCATTGATCACGGCAAGTTGCGCCTGGTGCGTCAAGTCGGTTTTTAACGGAGTCACCGATACATATCCTTGGCGTATCGCATCGAAATCAGTTCCCGGTCCACAATCTTGTTCTTGCCCAGCCGGTCCGACCCAAAATATCTCTCGCCCTGAAGGGTCCTGTGCCTGAATAACAGGTTCGGATTGATGCCGATTACCAAGGCGGGTCGACAAAAAACCTTTGATCTCATTAATTGGTAAATCAGGGACATTGACATTCAAAATAGTGTCTTTGGGAAGTGGGTGGCTTTGCAAACGCTTCACAAGACCTAACGCCACCGCGCCGGCAGTATCAAAATTTAAAAGATCCGAGCCGGCAAGCGATATGGCTATTGCGGGTAACCCTAAGTGTCGTCCCTCCATCGCTGCAGCCACGGTACCCGAATACAACACGTCATCCCCAAGATTCGCGCCATGATTAATACCCGAGCAAACCATATCCGGTTCAGCGTCTAGAAGGCCTGTTAACGCCACATGAACACAGTCGGTCGGGGTTCCGTCTACAAAACGAAATCCGGTTGGTGCTTCGTAGACCCGTAACGGTCGAGTGAGTGTCAACGAATTACTTGCACCACTGCGATTTCGATCCGGCGCAACCACAGTCGTTTCGGCTATTTGGATCATGGCTTCGTTGAGAGCGGCAAGGCCTTTCGCTGAATAACCATCGTCATTACTAATTAAAATATGCATACAGCGAGGATCCGAAAATATACTTCATAGGGGTGCGGTGATTATCCCAGAAAAACCTTTGTTAAAGTAGACACCCGAGGTCATGAATCACGGCATACTTTCCAAAACTGCTTCATCTTCTTTGATTGACAAGATATGACAAATCATCCACCCAAAAGCGCCTCGATAGATTCGAAAAAATCATACGAGACCATTCGACGCGTGACGATTGTTGGCGGCATTGTTGATCTACTTCTTTCTTGTTTAAAAGTATCAGGCGGTGTCATTTTTCAATCTCAAGTTTTAATCGCTGACGGCATTCATTCATTGAGTGATCTACTTACGGATGCTATTGTGCTTTTCACCGCTCGCCAAGCCAGTTTCGAGGCGGATCGGGAACATCCTTATGGTCATGGCCGAATACAAGCGATCGGCACAGGGATTCTTGCTGTTAGCCTCGGTGTTGTTGCAATCGGAATCGGCTGGGATGCCATTCGAACCCTTTTAGGGAATCAGCCCTTGGCTGCGCCAGGGTGGATCGCACTTGGTATCGGGATCGTTTCTGTTTTGGCAAAGGAAATCATATTCCAATACACCATGCGAGCGGCCCGTCGACTCCGATCAGGCCTTCTGAAAGCCAATGCTTGGCATAGTCGCTCTGATGCACTCTCGTCGCTAGTCGTGATCGTGGGGGTGGGCGCCGCTATGCTCGGGTTCCCCTGGGCGGATGCTGCTGGCGCTCTGGTTGTCGCACTCCTTATTGCATATGCAGCATATCAAATTGGAAAGGAAGCGGTTGAGGAGCTTATTGATACGGCTGTTGACTCGGGGATGCAGGCGTCCATTCGATCATCGGCAGGTGAAGTGCCGGGCGTTCTCGATGTTCATGAACTACGTACCCGAACTACCGGAGGCGATGTACTGGCGGACATGCATGTGCGAGTAAATCCTCGTATCAGCGTGTCCGAGGGGCATCAAATCGCGGACGAAGTGGTCCAACGTTTGCGAGAGAACTTCGAGGAATTAACTGACATCGTCGTTCATATTGATCCTGAGGATGACTCCGACTCTATGCTGAATGGCAAGTTACTTGACCGCAATGTCTTGGAGATAACCCTGCAAAAGGTCTTGGTCGAGTTCGGTCTTGATTGGAATGTGGTTAAAGCGCAACCCAATTACCTGACGCTTCATTTTCTTAAAAACCAGACTCATGCGCAGTTGATACTTCCCTGTCCGAATGAGGCAATGATGAGCGACCTAAGGCAAATATCACCAGCAATCATCCGCCGAATTATTTCCACAACCGAATTAGATGATGTTGAGGTGCTCGTCTCCATCGCCTCTTGCCCCTAAATAATGCTTTGCGATATTTAGGCGTTTTCGCTTGAAGAATTCCTATCACCGCCGGATAGCCGCCTGATTAAGACCTCGTTTATTTTCCGCGGGTTCGCTCGCAAAACAGTGAGCTCGAAGCCCTCAAGATTAAAGATCTCATCGGCTACCGGGATTCTCTGAATATGCTCCAAGACCCAGCGACTGACTGAATCAGTTGGCTTACCCGATAAATCAACGTCAAAGTATTCTTCCAACAGCCTTATTTCTGAAGCGCCCTCAATAGAAACACAGTCTGCACCTTGGGGCGTCATTTCTTGGGGTGCAATATCGCTCTCATCATAGATCTCACCCACTAATTCCTCCATTAAATCTTCAAGCGTTACGATCCCCTCCATTACGCCATGCTCATCAACCACGATCGCGAGATGATGTCGCTCCCGCCGGAGAGCGGCGATAGTATCGGTAAGTGATTGGCTTTCTGGGACAAAATAGGAGGCACGACTGATTTCAACAACCGGCGCTTTGTCTTTACCGGTAGATAGAGCTGACAATAAATCCCGAACATGAATAACGCCAATAATTTCATCGGCATCATCGCCGTGAAGCGGGACTCGACTGTACGGATGCCCGACCAGTTCGACCGCGGCCTCATTAATGGAGAGCGTTGCCGCCAATGTGAAGACCTTGTGTCTCGGCGACATAACATCCGCAACTGACAAGTCACCAAAAGCAAATGCGCGCTCAATCAATCGTTTTTCATTTTCATCAATCGTCCCCTCTTCTTCCCCATAACCCGCCATATTGATTAATTCAGTCTCTGTCACGATCGGGTCATCGGTACTGTTTCCGTTGCCGCTGTCCGAGCGAAGACCAAAGTACTCAAATAAACGATTAACCGGGGTTGTGACGTACGCGAGTCCCAATATCAGGGGTGCCACCAGGAGAGAGATTCGTTCGGAATAGCGGGTTGCCAGTGTTTTTGGCGTAATCTCACCAAAGATCAATATCAGGATCGTCAAAATACCAACAGCGACCCCGGGTCCGACACTGCCAAGTTCGCGGGTCGCAATGACCGTTGCCAACGCCGAGGCACTAATGTTGACGACATTATTGCCAATCAAGATTGCTACCAACATTCTCGATGAATCGCTTTTTAGAGTGCTCAGTGACCGAGCGCCTCGACGGCCATCCGCTACAAGGGCATCTGCCCGGGCGCGTGATAATGATACTAATGCTGTTTCAGCACCAGAAAAAAAGGCGGACAAACACAGCAAAAGGATGAGCAGGAAAGCTTCACCCATAAATAACTGCCAAAATGCCGATGCATCGGTTATTCGCAATCTCCACTACTAGCGCCATTGACCTAATTTTCCTCTTTCTGAATCCGTTGCCATTATTGGGTTACTTGAAGCGTTCCAGCATATTCTGTAATCGCTTCAATCTCTTCCAGAGTGACCTCAAAAGGAGGGTAATACGGGTCACTATTGGACCATAGGGGGTAACCGGGCACACGAGCAAAGACCGGGTGGGGACGGCGCATATAAAAGGTCATAAATCGTTCCCGCCAATCATCACTTTTAACCATCCAGTTAAATGACGGAGAATTTCCAATGCCTCCGAGACGGTTAAAATCTCCAATAACATGACAGCGAGAACAGTATCTCACTGATAACTCAAACCCTTCTACAGCAGTATCTGTTTTCGCGGACTCAGTGGCTAGAAATAATAACCCTGTCGCCGCCACCGGCCGAAGAAGTTTCTTCATTGAGAGTTGTTTTGGGCTAGATTTTAACGGTCCATCCATGTGTGTCGGCTATGGTTCCATGTTGAATGCCCAAAATCGTATCCAGAAGTCTCTTGGAAAGTTCGGGCCCATTAGGTGCGTTAACGCTAAGCTCCTCGTCGTGAAGCGTAATTGATTGAATCGGTGCGATTACTGCCGCCGTTCCTGCTCCGAACATTTCATTCAGTATTCCTGCGTCAGACGCACTTTTTAACTCCTGAATCGACACCTGCCGGGTTGAGACTGTGTATCCCCAATCGGAAAGCAACTGAATCACGCTATCTCGAGTAACACCCGCCAAAATGGTTCCAGAAAGTTCAGGTGTTATCACCTCGTCGCCGATTCTGAAAAAGACATTCATTTGCCCAGCCTCTTCGGCGTATTGATGAGTCTGACCGTCCAGCCAAAGGATTTGATCGAATCCCTCTGTGATCGCCTCGGCCATTGGTTTAAGCGTTCCTGCATAATTCCCTGAGGTCTTAGCAGCGCCAGTACCCCCGGAAGCAGCGCGAGTGTAACGTGCTTCTGCCTTAAGGCGCAGTTTCGATCGCCCAGATGCGAAATACGGTTCAACCGGCCCCGCCACAATGACAAACGTGTAGGTCATCGCCGCTCGGACAGCAATATGTTGCTCGGACGCAAATATCAAGGGCCGAATATAGAGTGCCTCACCCTGTTCGCGAGGGACCCAACTTTTCTCAATCTCTACCAGCGCGCGAACGCACTCTACAAATTCATCAACAGGAATACCGGGAATCGCGAGACGCTCGCAGGAGCCCACAAGTCGGCGCCCGTTCGCTTCTGGTCGGAACAACTGGATCGATTGATCACCGATATTTCGATAGGCTTTCAACCCTTCAAATACGGCTTGCCCATAATGCAAAGCTAACGTCGTTGGATCAATTTGCATTGGTGCACGGGGAACGATATTCGCATCGCCCCAGTTCCCGTTCTCGAACTGCCGCACCAACATATGATCAGAAAAAATATTTCCAAAAACTAAGCGCTCCTCAGTAATCCGATGAACCGAGGAGTGGGTGATCTGATCAAAATTAATTTTCACATTCAGTATGTCGGTAGGAAGCGTTCAAACTCTGACTGACCGTTCACAAAGAAGCCCTCTTTTGGGGTAAATGAAGCAATACAACGGTTGATTTATAGCACGCGTCGACGACTGCGTCGCATGTGTCCACATTTTCGAATGCAAACAGGGTTTGACTGCGATGCCCAGGCCTTTGCAAACATCGAAACATAAGGTTCTTCCGTAAGGATATCGCTAAGCAATCTGTCGTTGATATTGTGATCATCATGGTCCTGTCCTGCCAACAGATACATCTGCCGCTCATCTTCCGAACCTTCGACCCAACAGCAAGCAGAGACCGCGCCAGTCGCAACAATATACGGTCTATTTTCATTTTCAGATTTACAGCTAATTCCAGGAATAACATCTGAAGCGGTAATAACCTCCTCAACCCCACTGCTATCCGCCGACTCGGCTTGAGCGCCAATGAATTGAGGGTCTGCCGGTTTTAGCGACCGTAAGGTGCCGTCCGGCATCTGATACCCAAACGCATTTTCTTTGCCAAAGCGGATGGTATCAATCACTTTAAAGTTAGCAAAACCCATTTCACGACTCAACTCAAGCGCGGCGTTGATTTGATGTTGATTGTGCTGAAAGGGTATAAAGTGCCATTCTCCTACGGACCCGGTTTCGAGATAAGCTGCTGCGTTTGCCATTATTTTGGTAAAACGAGTGTTAACGCGATATAAGTGATTGGTGTCCGCGAGGCCATCTATATGAAATTCAACCACCGAATTGTCTCTTGCGAATAATTCACCAAGCGATCTCCACCAGTCGACGCTTCGTAATCCAGCGTTGGTCGAAAGAATAAGTTTGACTCCCTGATCGACAAAATATTCACAGATCGAAAAGCAATCGCGAGCCGCTAAGGGATCGCCAAGCCCCCCACAAAGATCAATTTCGAGAATGTTCGCGCATAGCTCAGGGGTAAAGTTTCGCTTAATCGTCTCCAGATCAAGATCGATATTCTTAACCTTGGACATATCGGGTAGGCAGCGATTGCTTTGCTGGGTCCGCCCGCACATTGGGCAGGCTGCGTTACACTTATCGGTAATTTCCAAATGAAACTTCATTTGCCTATTGAGATCAAACATCGCTTTTGACTGCTTGTTCACAGACATTAGCTTCGCTCCTCGAACTTTCGATAAAGGAAATAACGCCCTTCGGAAACGCCATTAGGTAAATCTATAGAGCGCCACTGCCCAACGTGAAGCTCCTGATCAGAAAGAACCACCGCCCCTGATATCAAAAGATCATTCAGCGGGTAAGCGATCGCTCTGGCGAGCGCCCGGTCATTCTCTGAAACCCCGCTACCGATATCACAATGGGCGAAGGCGGCGGGAAGCTTGAGAGCACCGGTAGCCCCTGTTAAGGTGTCACGGAAATCACCCTCAAACAGGAATTGTGGCGCGGGCGTGCAGGAGGGATGAGCAGCTGGCTTTCTCTCAAAGACAAAAATCTCACGGCCTTTTGAATGTTCTCGGAGATGGTCGTAGGTGCGTCCGTTACCGAGTCCAAGCTCGAGAATAGGCCCGCCCAAGTCAGAAATGAGATCCAACGCGTAATGAATGCAGACCTTTTGCGCAGTAAGCCTTCGAATCATGCTATCCAGTCGACTCATCTTGCGCTCTCCTCAACAATAACATTCTGATCTACAGGGATGATCATGCGCTAACGATGCTCTGGGGTAGCGTTAAAGTCTGATGTAGGAAATGGTCGGGGCGAGAGGATTTGAACCTCCGACCACCGCAACCCCATTGCGGTGCGCTACCAGGCTGCGCTACGCCCCGAAAAAGCAGATTCTTGGCAATTATCTTAAATCTAGTTGGCAATCAAAAGCGTTGAAATTTTCTCCAGCTCGACGACGAGGTCATTGACATCTGACGCGCTAAGCGCGGAGTCAGTGGATGGTCGCTCGGGGACTGCAAGCTGGATGCTAGCTCCGCTAATTGTATACCCTTCGATATAGAGGAGGCGACGAATGGTGCGAATAAGTTCAACTTCATGCCGCTGGTAATACCGCCTGTTGCCTCGACGCTTTACGGGTTGCAGTTGCGGGAACTCTTGTTCCCAATAACGTAAGACGTGAGGCTTTACACAGCACAGCGTCCCGACCTCACCGATCGTAAAGTAACGTTTGCTAGGAATCGGAGGAAGATCTTCTGCGCCTGGATCCAGCATCGTCATAGCTCGACCTCAGGAGTATGCACCTGGGAGGCGATTACACTCGTGTTTGCGCTCACATCCTCTTTAACCTTCTGGCTCGCACGAAAAGTGACCACTCTGCGAGCGCTTACAGGAACCGTCTCGCCTGTTTTTGGGTTTCGACCCGGTCGACTGCTTTTCTCACGAATCGTAAAACCTCCAAAGCCCGAGAGCTTAACGCTTTCGCCGGACTCGAGAGACTCTCGAATTTTCTCAAAAAAAAGCTCAACAAACTCTTTCGCTTCCCGTTTGTTTAAACCCAATTGTTCAAAAAGTGTGTTGGCGATATCTGCCTTTGTTATTGTGCTAGTCATTCGTCGCTAACGCCTTTTCACTTGCTTCCAATTTAACATCTCAATCTACTATTCGAAATTTTACAAAATTCGCGGGATGGTGCTGATCAGCTTTAATTGCTTCGAAGCACCCCATCATGTTCAGCGTCAATATGACTGATGACCGAACGCGCTACAGCGTCTGCATCCTCGTCCTTAAGATTGCGGGAATTAGACTGTAAGGTCAAGCGAAAAGTCAGTGATTTTTTGGTTGACGTTTCGGGATTTTCTTTATATAGGTCAATCAGTTCAAGGTTGATTAACAGTTCACCAGCGGACTCCCTGATGGCATCTATAATGGTCTGGGAAGACACCTGGCAAGGAAAAATAAACGACAAATCACGACTCAATGATGGGTGCCGGGATGATGCTGTATAACTTGGAATCTTTATTTCCCGAATCAACCCAAAGTTGATCTCAAATCCATAAACCGGTCTCTCTAAGTCTAACTGCCGCAACAACTCGTAACTGACTCGGCCGATCTGACCCACCTTGATTCCCCCAAGAATTAAGTCTGCGCATTGCCCCGACTGATAAGCAGAATGCTCACTTTCAACAAAACGAAGTAATTTTCCAGAACGGGTTCCCGTTACCAGAGATTCGACGTGCCCCTTTACATCAAAAAAATCGATTTCCCGATTGCTCTGATCCCAACGTGTGCCCGTCGCCGAGCCTGTAATGACCCCACCGATATAGTGCTGCTCTTTGCGCTGTTTTAAGGTGCCTTGGAAAATATGGCCTGTTTCAAAGAGTCGAATATCGCGCACCTGTCTCCGTGCATTATTGGCAAGCGCGTTGAGCAGTCCGGGCAGTAACGTCAAACGCATCTCAGAAAACTGGGCCGCAATCGGATTTTGAAGTCCAATCCCCTTTTCGCCGCCGCTAACAAGTCCCTGTAATTCGCTGGAGACAAAACTGTAAGTGATAGCTTCGAAGTAGCCTAGGCCGACTAATAAGTCTTTAACTCGATCCAGATCAAGTATGCCCTCAGGTGCAAGCTGAGCGCCAACCCGAACACTGGGCGGATGACTGTCGAATTGATCATAACCGACCAATCGCGCAACCTCTTCAATCAGGTCATGCTCTCCTGTGAGATCATAACGATAAGACGGGGGCGTGACGGACCACCCCGAATTTACCGGAGCGCACTCAAACTGAGCCGCCTTGAAAACAGAATCTACGCTCTGCGTAGAAACGGTGGTACCAAGCATTCTTTTTAGACGCGCTTGTCTCAGAATGATCGAGCGACGCTCAGGGAGACATTGCGGAATTGTTTGGTCAATAAGCGGTCCAGGCGTACCCCCGCATAGTTCGATTACCAACGCACTTGCCCGCTCGATCGCTAACGCGGGAAGGTTGAAATCTACTCCCCTTTCGAATCGATGAGCCGCATCTGAATTAATGCTAAATTGTCTTGCGGTTCTTGCAATACAGTCCGGATTAAATGAAGCCGCTTCAAGGAATAATGAGGAAGTCCGCTCACTAATCATTGTGCTTGCACCCCCTTTTATTCCGCCGAGCGCGATTGGACCAGAACCATCTGTGATCACCAGATTATCTTCACTCAGCGTAAGCTCTTGTCCATCCAAAAGCGTCAATTGCTCGGAAGATGATGCACGCCGAACCACTATCCCACCCTTTAATCGATCGTTATCAAAAGCGTGCATCGGTTGACCAGTCTCAAGCATGAGATAGTTGGTGATATCAACTAACGCATCAACACTTCGAACGTCTGATCTTCGCAGACGTTCTCGGATGATGTCCGGACTACGGGTATTCGGTGAGACACCACTGAGCACGCGCCCAACATAACGTGGGCAATCGTCGGGCTGATCAAGTGTGATTGAGCGGGTCTTCTTTGATTCGGACTCAACTTTTTTTATCGTTGGTCCTTTTAAGGTCCCATGAGTGACCGTCGCGGTTTCTCTTGCGACACCAAGGATGCTTAAACAGTCGCCCCGGTTAGGGGTCAGCTCAACCTCAAAAACGCGATCCGGCAGCTGTAAATGCTTGTCGAGCATCTGACCGGGAGTTAGGTGAGGATCAAGCTCTAAAATTCCCGAGGACTGATCCTCTAAGCCCAACTCATTGCCTGAGCAAAGCATGCCTTCGGAGATCACCCCACGAAGATCCTGGTTTGAAATTTGTTGACCATTTGCCAGAACAGTATCAGGCGTGGCGAGCGCCGTGAGCATTCCGGCTCGAACGTTTTCTGCGCCACATACAATTTGATAATGTTTTTGACGGCCACCATCGACTTCACAAACCGATAGACCATCCGCATTGGGGTGTGGCGTTACGAGTTCAACCCGTGCAGCCACAATTCCCTCAGAGAGTGCGGGGACAATAGAGACCACACCCGTTTCTAGCCCGGCCTGAGTCAACAATGCAGGAAGGTCATCGAACGAAACATCAAAATCCACCCATTCACGCAACCAATTTTCGCTAATAATCATGGCTGGTTTCTTTAGGTAAACTGTCGAAGAAAGCTGACTTCGTTCTCAAAGAAAACCCTGAGATCATTAACGCCATATCGAAGCATTGTCAGCCGTTCGATTCCCAAACCGAAGGCATACCCGGTATATCGTTCATTATCAATTCCGACTTGCGCAAAGACTTCCGGGTGAACCATCCCACAGCCCAATACTTCTAGCCATCCGCTCTGTCCACATATCCGGCAGCCGGCCCCGTCACAAAAAACACAACCCATATCAACCTCGGCCGATGGCTCGGTAAATGGGAAAAATGATGGACGAAATCGCACCGGTAAATCGCGCTCAAAAAATTCTTGCAAAAAGAAGATCAATATACCTTTTAAGTCCCCAAAAGAAATGTCCGTATCAACCGCTAGCCCTTCAAGCTGGTGGAACATTGGCGTGTGCGTCACATCAGAGTCGCAGCGATAAACCCGGCCTGGCGCAATGACATTGACAGGCGGATGATTGTTCTCAAGATAGCGAACCTGGACCGGAGAGGTGTGCGTACGCAATACCGTCTCGGGGTCCAGATAGAACGTATCATGCATTGCCCGAGCGGGATGATTCTTTGGGATATTTAACGCCTCGAAATTATGAAAATCGTCTTCAATTTCAGGGCCGTAGGCGATATTAAACCCGGCGCGCAGGAAGATTCTTTCAATTTTCCGCAAAGTCCGGGTCACCGGATGCAGGCCGCCTGGCTCGAGACCACGACCGGGTAGCGTGACGTCAATCCTTTGAGATTCAATTTTGATCTGACGCTCGACCTCAACAATTGCGAGCGACCTGCTTTCAATTGCTGTCGTTAACTCCGCCCGGACTCGATTGACCGCCGCGCCAAAGGCGCTACGGTCTTCTGGCGCCAAAGAGCCAATAACCTTTAACTGGCTTGTTACAGATCCTTGTTTACCGAGCAGTTGAACCCGGACGGCTTCAAGATTCTTTGAGTTTTCCGCATGAGTAATATCGGACAACCCTGACTTGAGTAACCGATCGAGATCTGCGTTTGAATTTTTTTCCATGAATTAGAATTGACTGGAAATAAAAAAAGGGAAAGGTGGTAACCGCCTTTCCCTTTTTTTCAGCCCGTCTTGCGAGCCTTAATAAAGAAAGGGCTAGGCCGCCAGGGCAGCTTTCGCCTGGCCTGCCAATGCCGCAAACGATCCTTGATCGTTTACTGCCATGTCGGCAAGAATCTTACGGTCTACGATGATATTTGCTTTACTTAGACCATCGATCAGTCGGCTATAGTTGAGATCATGCATCCGAGCCGCTGCATTAATACGAACAATCCACAACGAACGAAACTGACGTTTACGCTGTCGACGATCTCGATAAGCGTACTGGTCTGCTTTCATTACCGCTTGATTAGCGACCCGAAATACGTTATTTCTCGCTCCTCGGTACCCTTTGGCCCGTGAGATCACTTTGTTGTGGCGCGCCCGTGCGGTCACACCTCTTTTTACTCTTGGCATTATTTAAGCTCTTTAAAGATTCGAAAGAATTATTCTTCGCTCTAGGCGTACGGCAGCATTCGCCGAACAGCTGCCTGATCTGACGCATCCACAATTAACCCTTCTCTCAACTGACGCTTACGCTTCGTCGATTTCTTGGTCAGAATGTGATTGAGATAGGCTTGGGAACGTTTAAATTTTCCGGACGCCGTACGCTTGAAACGCTTTGCAGCGCCGCGGTTCGTTTTCAGTTTAGGCATAAATGCTATTCTAATCTTGATAATTTTAAGTTGTTACGGTTTCAAGGAGGCAATAACCATCACCATCTGCCGCCCTTCCATTTTTGGCATCTGCTCCACGACGCCGACTTCTTTTAAATCTTCTTCTACTCGTTTCAGCATTTCCATTCCGAGCTCTTGGTGCGCCATTTCGCGCCCCCTGAAACGAAGCGTTACTTTTACTTTGTTACCAGTATCCAGGAACTCCGTCAGGCGACGAACTTTAATTCCGTAGTCCCCAACATCGGTACCGGGCCGGAACTTTATCTCCTTGACCGTGATCTGCTTTTGCTTCTTTTTGGACTCCTGCTTTTTTTTGGAATTAGCGTATAGAAACTTGCCGTAGTCCATGAGTCTGCAGACCGGAGGATCTGCATTTGGCGCGATCTCTACAAGATCGAGTCCTCTCTCCTCTGCCGCGGCGCGCGCTTCCTGAGCGTTAAGTATCCCTAACTGTTCACCGGTATCACTTACTAAACGAAGTTTTTCGTAAGTGATGTCTTCATTGAGCCGTTGCTCTTTTGATCCTGCTATTGCCGCATCCTCCAAAAATTAAAGCCGCGCGCTAGCGTCGAGATGAAGTAATTCCTGGTATAAATCAGAAACCTTAATGGTTCCGAGGTCTTCACCCTCTCGCGTACGCACGGCAACAGTACCTTCGGCTGTCTCTTTATCTCCCACCACCAGAAGGTAGGGAACTCGCCGAAGAGTTGACTGTCGGATTTTATAGCCTATTTTCTCGTTTCTCAAGTCACTTTCGATCCGGAGCCCCTGTTTTTTAAGGAATTTTTCAGTTTCGACGACAAAGTCCCGCTGTCGGTCGGTAATATTCATCAGAATCGCCTGAACGGGCGCAAGCCAAAACGGCATTTTACCTTCGGTATCTTCGATAAGAATGCCGATGAATCGCTCGAGCGAACCTAAGATAGCTCGATGAATCATCACAGGTACCTGCTTAGACCCATCCTCGGCAACAAAAGTCGCGCCTAACCGACCAGGCATTGAAAAGTCCACCTGAATTGTCCCGCATTGCCATCGCCTTCCGATCGAATCCCGAAGTACAAACTCATGTTTGGGTCCGTAAAATGCCCCTTCCCCAGGCTGAACCGTATACGGAATGTCTTTCTCTTCCAACGCTTTTGCAAGCGCCTCCTCGGCCCGATCCCATAACGCATCCTCACCCACCCTTTGCTTTGGTCGAGTCGACAGCGCTACTTCAATATCTGTAAATCCAAAATCTTTATACATCCGGTAAGTGAGCTCAATCAGGGTTGATACCTCCGCCTGAAGTTGGTCTTCTGTGCAAAACACATGAGCGTCATCCTGAGTAAACCGACGAGCTCGCAAAAGTCCATGCAATGTGCCAGATGGCTCATTGCGATGCACCATCCCGAATTCTGCAATCCGAATCGGTAAATCGCGATAGCTTCGCAACCCCTGATTAAAAAGCTGAACGTGTCCGGGACAATTCATTGGCTTGATGGCGTAATCACGACCATCCACATGAGTGGTAAACATGTTGTCTCGAAATTTATCCCAATGCCCGGAACGCTCCCAAAGGCTGCGATCCAGCATTTGAGGCGTGTGGACCTCTTGATAATCGTACTCTAAGAGTAGCTCCCGAACGTAGGCTTCAACGGCGGTATAAAGTGACCAGCCATCCCGATGCCAAAACACCATACCTGGCGCCTCTTCCTGAAAATGAAAAAGATCCAAATCTTTTCCGATTCGCCGATGATCTCGTTTTTCAGCTTCCGCGATTCGATGTAGATGGGCATCCAGTGTCTTCTTGTCAGGCCAAGCCGTGCCGTAGATTCGCTGCAGCATTTCATTTTCAGAATTGCCCCGCCAATAGGCGCCGGCAAGCTTCGTTAATTTAAATGCGCGGATTTGCTTCAGGTTAGCCACATGAGGGCCGCGACACAGATCTGTGAAATCGCCCTGGCGATACAACGACAACTCTTCTTCCGCCGGAATATCCTCAATGATCTTTGCCTTGTACTCCTCACCAATTCCCCGAAAAAAATCAATCGCGTCGTTTCTACTCATCGAAAGTCGTTCAACTTGCGCCCCTTCGGAGGCAAGCAATTCCATCTGCGCCTGTATACGCTCAAGATCCCCTTCTGAAAAACCGTCTGCGTAGGAAAAATCATAATAGAACCCATCTTCTATGACGGGGCCGATCGTCACCTGAGCGTCGGGAAAAAGCTGCTTGACTGCTTGCGCTAAAAGATGGGCACAAGAGTGCCTGATCACCTCAAGTCCTTCTGGATCTTTGCCGGTAATAATCCGAAGTTGCGCATCAGCATCCATCACGAAAGAGGCATCTACCAACCGGCCATCAACTTCGCCCGCGAGCGTCGCCTTCGCAAGCCCGGGGCCGATATCAGCCGCTACCTCGATCACGCTCAATGGCGCCGGATATTCGCGAACACTCTGATCGGGTAATGTAATTTTCATATTGAAATAATTTGACCTGAAACCTAAAACTTCTAACTTCTTTTATTTAGCGAATAAGACGAATCCTGTGACTCGCAATCGTCGAAAGTAAAACGACGCGTATTATAGTCAAGAAAAACCTTTATTGATTGTAAATGCTCAACTGATCGAAACCGGGACAAAAATAATAAGTCCGCCAAGACCGATCATGAAAAACCGCAGAACCCCCGAGCCTGGAGAAATTAACGCTCGCGAAATTAGCCATAAGCCAATGCCGGTTCTAAGCGCCATCAACATCGCCGCAACGGGCCTATCTGCAATCTGAATCAGCGCGATATCAGCCGCTAACGCCAGGGGAACAATATAGAGCCCAACCCCGAGTGACATGGCCGTCAAGGCGACCTTTAACCAGTTCGCGCCTATCATCCCGGAAGCAATAAAGACCGCGCCACAGACTGGTGGCGTAATCGTTGAAATTAATGCAAACCAGAATACGAATAAATGGGCTTGCAGCGGCGCCATCCCGAGATCAATCAATGCCGGGCCTGCAACAGAAACACAAATGATGTAAGCGCCAGTGGTTGGAATCTCCATTCCAAGAATCAAGCAAGCGATCGCCGTCAAGATAAGCGCAGGCCATAAAACGCCTCCGCTCCCCGACATAATCAGAGATGTAATTTTGACACCAAGACCCGTGATACCCAGCACGCCAATGACAATCGACGCGCAGAGAATAATTGAGGCAATCATGGCAATCTGTTTTGAAGCGGAGATAAGCGATATCTCGATACGACACCCCGCATCGCGCCATGAAAATTTGAGCTTGTTGTTTAACAAAAGCAGTGCCAAAGCGGCAAAGATTGCGACAACAGCGGAACGTTGCGGGGTGTAACCCACCGCCAGCAACAACCACATCAAAATCGAAAATGGGATAAGAAAGAAAATAGATGTGATCGCGACTTCTCGCAACGCGGGTTGGTCTTCGCGCGCCACAGGCTTCAACGAAAAACGATCGGCATAGGCATTAACCCCGACCCAAACCGCGATAAAGTACAGCACTGCGGGAAAGAGCGCTGCACTCATGACGCCGGTATACGGGGTGCCTGTGAGCTCAACCATGACAAAAGCCCCTGCGCCCATTAGGGGCGGCATAATCTGTCCGCCCGACGACGCAACGGCCTCAACTGCCGCTGTCAAACGTTTTGGATAACCCAGTTTTTGCATTGCAGGCATCGTGATTGCGCCGGTGGATGCCACATTGGCTGATGCCGAACCTGATATCGATCCAAATAGCGCTGAAGCCAGAATCGATACTTTTGCAGCTCCACCCTTTAAGCGGCCGGCCGCAGCGGAAGCGACATTCATGAAGCCTCGACCGGCCTCACCCGCGTTCAGGGTCGCCCCCAAAATTACAAAAATCGCGACAATCCCGACCGAGATCCCGGTGAGACTTCCCCACAGTCCGCCTTCGGCAATGGTTAATGTCCCCATAAAACTCGAAATGGGCGTGCCTGCGTGACCAAACTCTCCCGGAATATATTGTCCCGCCAGACCATAAACGATCGCGAGAAGCGCAACAATCGGCAGCGGCCAGCCTATCGATCGCCGAGCCGCCTCTAAAACAACCGTGAGCAGAACGATCGCCAGAATCAGCTGCGATGTTCCCTCTAAAAATCCATACTGGTCGGCAAGCGCATCCTCATGAGTCGCTACCCAGACGCAGGCCGCCACCCCGAGCACGCAAAGCGCAACTCCCGATACCCTCTGCCATCTCGATGAATGACCCACACAGAGCACCCAAGGCAGCGCGAGCGCCATATGAATAGGGCGACTAACAAGATTTGGAGTGAGCCCTGAAAAAACCAGCCCGATATGAAACACCACGGTCGTCGCCGCAAGCGTGAGCGCAGCCCAACGCCACCACGACGCGACCATGTTTCAGCTAAAAAGCAAGCGCCTAACGCTGTGCGTCGGTCAACGGGATGCCAATCTCATCATAAAAAATAGCGGCGCCTGGATGAATCTTTCCCGAGATATTTTCCATTAAACCCTCATTCACGCCATTCCACCAGGCCGCGCCTGCGCCCATCTCTTTCTTTTGTTCCCAGTATGTTTTGGTAAGCTCGTAGGCAATCTTCTCATCCATCTCGGTCGTGGTGTAAGCAACAACAGGTAGCGATGTGGTCACGATATCACTCCCCTGCCCCGCATAGGTACCGGCCGGAATCACAAGTCTTGCGCGTTTTGTTTTGGCGATGGCATCATCCGATAATGACAGTACCGTAACGCCAACGGATGCGGCGGCCTCAATGACATTTGGCGCCGGGAAAGAGCCAGCTGTTACAAAGCCGTCGATCTGTCCGTTCTTGAGTGCAGCAACAGCGTTAGAAAGTTCTGCGTCCGCCAGTTCGACTTTGCCTTCCAAGCCAAAAAGTTTGATGTACTTCGCACCCTCTTTTGCACCAAACGAACCTTTTCCGAGTAAGACTGTTTTACCTTCCATTCCGGAAAAGTCAGTGACGCCGCTTTTATTGCTCATCACAAAATGCATGGTAAGAGATGGAATTGGGAAAAGCGCCCGAATCTCATCAAATTTTGGATCACTCTTGTCCTTGAACATCGCTTTGCCACCCT
>Ga0233439_10001022_pt1 | contig 37665 bp, 33 predicted proteins | sample SI_123_September_6_FD_182713 | JGI IMG/M metagenome (GOLD analysis project Ga0233439, IMG submission 182713) | Seawater microbial communities from Saanich Inlet, British Columbia, Canada - SI_123_September2016_100_MG | ecosystem: Environmental > Aquatic > Marine > Inlet | place: Canada: British... | reverse complement strand
TTGAAGATCAGATCCTCCCGCTCATAAGAACGGGGGTGACGGGCGATCTCCTCACTGCCGCAGCCGATGATGACCTCATGGACATAGCCACGGATCCAGACCTCCTGATGGCCGAAGGCGACGGGTACAGAGTAATCATTGTTCCGATACCGCACCAGGGACAGGGAACTGACCCGCGTAGCGTGCTTATCACAGGCATCGAACGGAGCCGGAGGCAGCGCCGTCAGCAACGTCTGGTCGCGGGTAAGCCGCTCGCTGATACTCTCGCGGTGACCGCGCAATACATCTCGTTGTCGATTGCGGCATTGCTCCTCCAAGTGAGCATTGAGGGCATCCCAACTGGCAAACCGGGGCATGGGCACCATGAAGTTCCGTCGAGCGTAACCAACGACACCCTCCACGTTACCTTTGTCATTCCCCTTGCCGGGGCGGCCATAGCGATCCTCAAAAAGATAATGAGACTGAAGCCCACTGAAAGCCCGCGTTCGCTGCCGTGTGCCATCCGGCAATATCCGTGCTACCAGGCACTTGTCGTTGTCATACAGAATCGACAGGGGAACGCCGCCGAAGAAGGTGAAGGCCCTGTTGTGGCCGTCCAGCCAGGCTTCCGTCGTCGCCGCAGGGTAAGCCGCAACGAAGCAGGCATCGCTGTGGGGAAGGGTCAGGACAAAATAATGTGCACGATACTGGATACCGGCGATGGTCACATCCGCCTCGCCAAAATCCGCCTGGGCGTGCCCCGCAGGATGGCTCAGCGGCACGAACATCTCCCGCTGGCGTTGTCGGGCCGCAAAAATATAGTCCTTCACGATGGTGATGCCGCCGGCGAAGCCGTATTCATCGCGCAGCCGCTCAAAGATCCGCTTCGAGGTATGTCGCTGCTTCTTCAGACGCTTGGTATCGTCCTCAAGAATTTGGTCGATAATGCCAACATAGGGATCCAGCTTGGGGCGGGCTGGCGTCCTCTTGCGGCGATACCCCGGGGGCACCGAAAAGGCCAACATTTTGTCGACCGTACGTCGGTCAATCCCAAACACCCGTGCCGCTCCACGGCGGCTCATACCTTGAATCTTTACCGCATAACGTACGCGACCATACAGTTCCACTTGCTTCATCCCCGCCCTCTGCAAAAGCAGAAAGCTTACCACTGGCGGATTTTTACTCCGGCCAACAACCAGACAATCTGGCCGCTTCAGTGGTGGATTATTGCTCCGGCGTTCTCAGCGATTGTGTCAAACGCTCTTTCCCGTCCGGCATTATGAGACCTTCGAGCAGACTGTGCAGAATACCCGCAACTCTATCTGGCGCGACGTAGGTACCCAAAATTTTGACCAGATAGACATCGTCATCGTCACGACCATTATCTGTGGTCGATAAACCAAGGTTTGCCATTGATTTTCGTTTCGCAGCGGCCCGCTGGATCGCTGTGGGGCCATGACCGGAGGCCTGAATGCCAAGCGGGGCGTGCATGTTCGTCCAGATGGCCTGGTGTATGACTTCCACCAATTTCGGATTTAGGCGGAGGCTGCGTTGTGCATGCCGGCGCGCCTTGCCCTCGTCACCGTAGATGTTGTTGCATTGGGCTAAGCGGTGATGGGTAGGGCTATTTTCGCCCCGTTCGGCATGCCCGCGCTCGAACCACTGGATTGCGGCGGCCATCTCGCCAAGCTGTTGATAGAGCCGGCCAATGCGATAGGGAATATCGACAGTGATGCCCAGGGGATAGTGGTTGCCGCCGATTTTATCGAGGGCGTTCATAAGCGCATCCCTGAGAAGGCCGTGCCGCCAGGCTTTTCGGTTTTTCGTGATTGCCGGTACCAGAGCCATAAGCGTTACCGGATCCCAGTCACTGAGCTTAAGCGCGTATAGAATGGTTTCGGGGCCAAGCGAAGGCACAGCGTCTTCGTTGGTCAGCCCTGCCAATAGACCACAGACTTCTCGTGGCCCAAGATTGCGGATCTTCTGGTCTATAGCCTGGATCGTTTCGGACAAATCATTGGGTACAGCGCCATGGACAAAGACGCCGGTCACAAACCTGCTTTCCGGCTCGTCGCTCAACATCGCCAATCCGCCAGCCGCGTGGAAATATTTTTGCAGTGCGTTGAAGTTGTTGCCGTTAAGCCACGCGTAATTGTCTATCACCGTCATGAAATCGCCCCGCAAACCTTCAAGTTCGGCAACATCCCTGTAGCCCATGTCCCCGATAAGCGCGAGCAACGGTCCTTGCGACATATCGGTAAAGGCCTCAAGACAGCGGATCATGCCGACGGGCAGGAGAAAATCGGCGCTTTCCAACTCATCAACATAAGCCTTGAGAACGCCATCAATCGCGGCGTTGTCATAGTAGGGCAGCCCTATCGGTCTGTAGTCCCGCGTCAATTCAAGGTGCTTGACCGCACCGGCCTTTTTTAAGTTCCGTTTTCTCTTTGTGCCGACGGCGACCAGACATTCCGACAGTGTGCCGTCGGCAACCCGGAAATGGTCCTGATGCAGTGTATCGAGAACATAATTGGCGATGACCACAATCGGGCCGGTTGGTGAGGCCGCATTGATGCTGCCGCCTGATTTGATCAACTGCACGGTCGCAGGGTCGTGGGCATCAATCTCGGCAAAATCAACGATGCCCTGAACGACAAAATCATCGAACACGCCGGATTTATCCCAGGCATCGATATTCGCCCGTGCCAGGTCGGTCATTACGTAACGGAATAATGGACCTTCCACCGCTCGTGTAGTTTCCGGCAATAGTTCCAACAGATGCTTGATTACAAGGAAGGCAAGACGGCCAGAGCCGGAGCCAACTTCCAAAATTGTAATTTGCGCGGGGTGAGGGTTGTTATCGGCCTGATCGAGGGCCGAGACATCCCGCGCGAAGCCCTCAATGACAGCCGCATATCGGCGCGCAATGAAGGCATTGCTGCTCCAATGGGACGGCACTTCGCCGGAATCCCAGGCATCCATTCCGGCGCGTTGGTAAGCGTCTTTTAAAACGTCATAAATGATCGAATGGGACAGCCTGACCGGCTGCTCATAAAGATGCAAATGTCCGCTCCGTTTTGACTGTTACAAAGTGAATTGAATGCAGGATAGACCAAGTCATCGCCATCGACCATGTCGGACTTCCGTTCATTATGGTCGGGATCGAGATTGAGATCGGGGACCGGGAAGGAACAGGAATAGCAAAAGCGCACAAAGTGCCGAGAGCGCGCACAGGGTGAAGGTGAACCGGTAATCGCCCTCAGTATCCCGAAGGTAGCCCGCGACAGCCGGGCCCCATGCACCAAGGATACCGGCACCGCCAAAAATGAAGCCCCCGATAGCACCCGCATGTTCTCGGCCAAACAGGTCGCCGACGAAAGCCGGAAACAGAGAGGCGATGCCACCGTAGAAAAAGCCAAATGCGGCAGCACCAAAATAGAGCGCCGCTGCACTGTCAGCGCCAAGAAATATAAGGAATGCAGCGACCTGCAAGCAGAGTGCAAATACCATCGCCCGCTTGCGACCGATACGATCGGACAGCGCGCCAAGTGTGATACTGCCCAGCAAAGCGAATAACCCGGTGATGCTGATGGCAAATGCGCCACCTGTTGCGGACAAGCCAATATCACGGGCAAAATTCGGGATATGCACGAACGGCACCGTGACGGTCAGAAGCACGATGGCGAAGGCGAACAGAAACATCCACAGCGTTATCGTGGCCCGTGCTTCAATCAGGGTCCAGCCGGGCAAATCATCCGCGCCCGCCACGGCATCAGGAACGCCCGATGACGGTGACGCCGTTGCCCCGTCAGGCGATAGCCCCAGCACTTCGGGACTGCGCACCATGAAGTGGGCCGCGATATTGATTACGATGAACAGACCTGCACCCAAGACCAGCAATCCGGTACGCCAACCGGCATGCTCGATGATATAAGAGGCGAGCATTGGCATAACGAGAATGCCGCAACTGGCACCGCATGACGCGACGCCGAGTGCCAGACCCCGCTTTTCATGAAACCACCGGACCACCGTCATGTTGCAGGGAATGTAGGCGGTGCTCATACCGAGAGCGGCGACAAGACCATAGAAAAAATAAAGCTGCCATTGGGCCGATATCTGGCTGGTGGCCATAATACCGATACCCAGCAGTACACCGCCCAGCCCGATGACCCGCCGCGGTCCCAGGGAATCCGTAAGCCGTCCACTGACCAGGCTGAAGCCGGTATAGACCAGGCTGTATAATGAGAAGGCACCGCCCAAACTGGCACGCTGCCAGCCCAATTCGTCAGTCATTGCCGGCAGGAAGACGCCAAAGGAATATTGCACCCCATAAGCCAGGAACAGCACCAGAAACGCACAGCCGACGACGACCCAACCAAAAAAGGGAGTTTTCATTGCATGACAGGGAATGCCCAACCCGCCACGTCAATGGTCACGATGGCTGCCAGTCCATGTTGATTTCCATCCACCATGAGACAGAGCGTAGCATTCCGGGTCCGGGGAATCCATGTGCTGCATATGCGAGGCTAAACCGCGAAGTCCGATAAAACGCGGCTTTCAAGATTGTCGAGGCAGGCCAGCCATCCTTCACCATGCTGGGCGCGTATCTCCTCTGACGGGAACAAGGTGTGGGTGAGGGTGAATTCGGTTCGGTTCGTGGAGGTCTCCTTGAAGGCCAGGTCAACACGGGAATTACTGATCACCGGGGATGACCAGGTAAAGGCGATCTGACTATATCGGGTAATCGCCGTGTATTCGCCAAACAGACGCACATCACTGGACGGCATGTGCATGATGATTGAATATTTGCCGCCGACGGTAAAACTGTTCGTCACCGTGCTGTCGCAAAAGTCCTCACGCCGGGCAAATAGCCATTTGGCCATTATTGATGGCTGTGACCAGGCATCGAACAGGGTCCGTTTCGGACAATTGAAGGTGCGTTTGATAACTAAATCATCAAAATCAACGGCCATTTTTTTCTCCAAGCGCCTGCGTGTCGATATAGGATTCCAATTCGTTGAGGCGGCGTTCCCAGAATTTGGTCTGCATGGCAATGAATTTCGCAACGATGCGCCAGATGTCAAAGTTCATATGACAGTAGACCTGTCGACCACGTTTGCTTTTATGAATCAAACCCGCCTTTTCGAGGATTATGATGTTTTTGGAAACTGCGCCCATAGTCAAATCAAAGCTGTTGGCCAACTCACCAACTGATTTCGACTCCTCCGACAATTCGGTCAGAATTGAACGCCGCTTCGCATCCGAGAGGGCGAAAAAAATACGATCCAATTGATTGTCATTTTCCATATATAGAAAATATTATATGAAAAATTGGCTGTCAAATAGAATATATGTTATTATTCAATTACTTAATGAGTTTCCATTATGGTCGTATATTTATTATCAATCCTTGGGTGATCGCTACAATCAGGGATGGTTATTTAAACAGCCATGTCGAAAAGGAAACTGAAAATGGCGAACATTACCCACACAATTACGACCTCGGTTGATATTAGTGAGGCCATGGCGGCGATTACCACGCTGGCGGGACTAAACAGCTGGTGGACAACAGAGACTACTGGAGATCCCACCCAGGGCGGCGTCCTCGCCTTTCGATTTGGTGGTCACGGCGGACCGGATATGTCGGTCGAGACGGTGACGGAAGGGGAGGTCATCTGGAAATGCATTTCCGGCCCACCAGAATGGCTTGGCACGACGATCGAATTCAGCTTTCTGACGAACGACGGCGGAGACACGGCGCTCTACTTCACCCATCGGGGATGGGCTGAAGAAACCCCGTTCCACTATCATTGTTCGATGAAATGGGCCTCGTTCATGCTCAGTCTCAAGACCTATTTCGACCTTGGACAAGGCCGGCCATTTCCCGACGATATCCAGATCGATGGCCCGACGGTAAAGCAAGCCGCTTGATTTTATCGCAGTGAAAACCCGGCGATCCAATACTTCTGTCGCCGGGTGACGCCGGGTGACGCCGGGTGACGCCGGGAGACTGCGGGCAACAGAGACGCAAATTCTGCGTCGGGCCGCTCAAATCGAGACGAGATCCCCAGGGATAGATCGTAATGCCAGCCATAGATAGCCAGGGGATTTTGCTGCAACCGTGTCGCTGATCGTCAAACTCAACTGCCGGCTAGGTCCGAAGTATCGCTTTGCCTGAAAAGTGCCGGCGGCGAATCGTGCCCCTGTAGGACCTCCCGACAATCAATTTTAGAGATCAAGATTGTTTTAACGCGGTCGGTCGCGCGATCGATTGCAAGGTTGAGGCTGGCCTCGGCATGCTCCACTACCACATCCGGTGAACGCGTTAGCGTCACCCGTAAATGACAACGTTTGCGTGGACCGTTGGTGCCGGATTGCCACATGACAATCTGCTGAACCAGGCTCTCATAGCAAGACATGGCCGCGCGCACTCTCTCTTCAGATTGGCTTCGCAGGGCCTCGGATAGGAAAAAATCACTCGAGTGTACTGTAACTTGCATAACGTCCTCCATTGCACCGGTGTTATTGCCGTTCGATGCCTAAATTAGGTGGACTTGAAACATCATAAAAGTCGATTATAATGGTGAAATAATTCGAATATTTCGAAGTAAGGCTGACTCTATGATTAACTACAAACACCTGAACTACTTCTGGACGGTGGCCAGAGAGGGCAGTATAGCCCGGGCTGGGGAACGACTGCATTTGACCCCCCAAACGATCAGCGGGCAATTGAGTGTATTGGAAAAAAGCCTTGGGGTGGATCTCTTCACTAAGGTTGGACGCAATTTGGAACTGACCGAGACTGGGCGCTTGGTGCAGAGTTATGCCGATGAGATCTTCTCTCTTGGCGGTGAACTGGATGAAATGATACATCAATTGCCGCAAGACCGCCCGCAGCTGTTTCGGGTAGGTGTGGTCGATGTGGTGCCCAAATCCATCGCCCATCGCATTCTCCGGACCGCATTGCATATGCCCGATCCTGTGCGCATGATTTGCCGTGAATCCAGTCTCGAAACGTTGTTGGCGGAATTGGCGTTGCACCGTCTTGATCTGGTCTTGGCTGACCGTCCCATCCCACCCGCGATTAGCACACGAGGTTTCAGTCATAAGCTCGGTGAGAGCGCGGTCAGTTTCTTTGCCACAGCCAAAATAAGAGAAAGCCTGGAAGGCGATTTCCCCCACTGCCTCAATGGTGCGCCATTGTTACTTCCCAGCACAGGTAATCAGTTGCGCTCTGGCATTGACCAGTGGCTGGATACGCAGCGCATTCACCCGCGCAGAATTGCGGAATTCGAAGATAGCGCACTGATGAAGGCCTTTGGGCAGGAAGGCGCTGGGATATTTGTCGCACCAAGCGTTATCGCGGATGAAGTGGAGAGGCAATATCAAGTCACCGCGATTGGCCGTATTCATGAGGCCAATGAGCATTTCTATGCGATATCCGTCGAGCGTCAGGTAAAGCACCCTGTCGTTTCTGCTGTGGTGGAAGCCGCCCGCACCTCGTTGTTTGCCGTTAATTAGCCATAGCGGTCGACGGATAAATCAAAATTCAGCGGCGATCAATCATCGCCAAGATGTCGCATTAGCCGGGCCTTGGCGGTCGGGTCTTTATTTCCCTACGCCTTGATGCAAAGCGCAACTTGGTCAAATGCCGTCCAGGAATTTCCGCAATGCTGCGCTGCATTCCCCTGCGTGGGAGAATGGCAGGCCGTGTTTGGCATCGGGGAATACCTTTAGGTGCGCATTGGCAATGCGTGCGTGCAGGTCCGCCATGATGGGCACGGGAACGAAGGGGGAGTGGTCGGGATGCAGCAATAATGTCGGCATGGTGATCCCTGCCAGTTGGTCGGATAGGTCAGCATCGACCAATGTTCGCAACAAGGCCAGGACCGTGCCGCCGTCGGCGCTGGCTTGTTGCCCTTGATACCAGGACCAAACGGGTGTCTCTAAGACGCCGTCGAGAAACCGTCCCGCCATCATCTGGTCGGACCAGGCGTTCATGCCCTCACCATTGATCACCGCATCCCACGTATTCACGTTCTCGATAGAGCCGCCTATGTGGGCCCCGTTGCTGACGGTCAGGCTCAACAATCGGTCGGGATGATCGATGGCGAATTGCAACGCCACGGTGCCGCCGATGGACTCGCCGACCAGGTGAAATTTCGCACAATCCACTGCGTCCGCCAGGCTGACGAGGTTCTTGCTCAGGGCCGCAATGGTGATTTCAGCATCACCAGGCTGGGATTGGCCATGGCCCGGCATGTCAAAGGCCACGAGGCGGTAGCGATCCGTCAGGGCGGCTGCCCAACCCAGCCAGCAGCGCCAGTTGGCACCAACGCCATGGTGGAAAAATATCGTCTCCGGTGCCTCGATCCAGGGTGCCGTAAGATCAATGACTTCGTAATGAATGTTATGAGTGCCCGTATTCAGATCTGCCATGATTATCCCTTTACCAGTCCAGCCGCCGTCATGGGCAAGCTGTCATCGTTGGCCCACTCCGATAATGATGCATCATAGATGCCGACATCGTCATGGCCCAGCAGGGTTAGCGCGAAACTATCCACCGTCGCCGCGACCCCGCCGCCGCAATAGGTCAACACACGTTGATCCATGCCGATGCCGGTCTCGGCAAATTTCGCCTCCAACTCGCTACTTGTCAGGAATGTATTGTCCCCTGCCACAAGATCCAGTGCGGGCAGGCAGACGCTGCCCGTGATGCCCCCTGGCCGGCCATAATGGGCCTTGGATGTGCCCTCATGCTGGGCCTTGGTCAGGGCGTTGACCACCACGGCATGGTCATCGCCAAGGGCTGCCAGTACCGCATCCCGGTCAATGATGCGCCCAGGCTGATGAGACGGCATAAAGGTGGCGGGGCTGTAGGTGCAATCATCCGTACTGACCGCGCGCCCCTCTGCCTGCCATTTCTGCCAGCCGCCGTTCAAAATCGCGGCATTCTCAAACCCATAGGCATAAAGCATCCACCAAATCCGCGTGGCCCAGGACACGGCGGCGGTGGAATACAACACCACCCTGTAATCATCGCCCAGGCCCTTGGCACCCAATGCGGCGGCAAATGCCTCCGGCCCCGGTGTCGTGAAGCGGTAAGTCCCCGCAGGATCGGACAAATCCGCCTGCAGATCCAAATAACCCGCGCCCGGTATATGCCCGGCCTGGTAGTCCGCCAATCCGCTTTCCACCCGGAAGACCTTATCGGGATCAGGGACCAGGTGGGTCGTGCAATCAAATATCCGCACCTTTGGGTCATCCAGATGGTTGGCCAACCATTCAGTCTCCACCAAAAATTCGCCTCGTTTATAGTCGTTCACGGCTCGCCTCCTGCATCATTTGCGCCTACCATAGCGCAAAAGGAGTGTGAGAAATGAAGATTTGCATTATCGGTGCCGGTGCCATGGGCGCGTTGTATGGCGGTCGTCTGCTTTTGGCGGGGGGAGATGTTCAGTTTATCGAGATCCGACAGGCGGCGGTGGATGCCCTTAACGATGGCAGTTATCTCTACGACGGCCTTGATGGGGAACACCGTTTGCAGGCCCCGGCATCGACGACCGCCGATGGCATGTCGCCAGCCGACATCGCCTTCATCCACACGGACACCAACAATACCAGGGCGGCGGCAGAACACGCCAGGGCGGTGCTAAAGCCGGAAGGTTGGGCGGTGACCTTCCAAAACGGCGTCGGCAATGTGGAGATATTAACGGAAATTCTGGGTGCGGAGCGGGTGGTCGGCGGTATAAGCTATCACAGTGCCGCATCGCCGAAGGCCGGGCACGCGACCCATACCAATGCCAACAAAACCTGGATTGGTGAACTATCGGGGGGCGGCAGTGCGCGGGTGGAACAATTGCGCGACATGCTAGCCGGCGCGGGTTTTGATCCGCATATCGCGGACAGTATCCAATCGGTGATATGGACCAAATTCATGCTGAACTGCGCCGTCAATCCCCTATGCGCCATTACCGGATTACGTTCGGGGGAGGTTGGCCAGGACCCTTCCGCTATGGAAATGCAAGGCCTGATCCTGGATGAAACCCTGGCCGTTATCGCCGCCAAGGGCATCACTTTGACGGACCCGGACCCCAAGGCTTCGATCGTGAAGATCCTGGGCCGGGCCTATAACAAGCCGTCCATGTTGCAACATATGGAGGCGGGCCTGCAGACGGAGATTGACAGCCTGAACGGTGCCGTGGTGCGCGAGGGTGCAGCCCATGGCGTGCCCACGCCCTACAGTCATGCCCTGACCATGATGATTAAGGCACGCAACGCCAACGTCATTCGGCAAATGCATGAACCCCCCATCGACTATGCAGCGTTGGAGGCCGCGAACCGGCGTTAGTGTGCTAGATTTCCTCGCCCTTAACCTTGCGTTTTAAGCGCTTAATCTCTGCCTTGGCTTGGCCCAGATGGGGGTTGACCAATAAAGCGCGTTCATAGGCCTCCAACGCGCCGGCATTGTCTTTCAGACGGGTATAAATCAGGCCCAGGCCACTCAGGGCACCAAAATGGCGCGGCTCCAGGTCCAGGGTACGCTCCACATCGGCAATAGAGGCTTTGTAGTCTCCCATCATGAAATAGACGGTGGCCCGTTTGTTCCAGCCCTCTGCATAGTCAGGGGCAACCGCGACCACGCTGTGCAACAACTCTAACGCCTGCGCTAATTTCCGCTGTGCCATGGCTTTGATGACGCGGCCCATCAACAATTGCAGCGTGGGGCTTTTGCTTTCCAGCCAAACGCCCCAGATCAATTGCTCAATGATGCGGGCCTGCCGGGGATCTTCCAGCGCATGCAGTTTTCCAAAAAGGTCACCCAGGCGCGGGTCCGTTTGATCCGCCCGTGCGCCGCCGCTCCCCATCACGCTTCCCCAAACCATCAGGGGTAGAAGCATGACAAGCATATAGGTCAACCGTTTCATGGCATGATGATAGATAGTGCAGTTGGGACAAGCCAGGGGCCAGCTAAGCGCCGAACATCATTTTGTCGTGAAGGTGTTCTAGTGGTGCGACTTAAAAGGGGGCCAACTTGGCGATCAGGCTATCGGGTTTGCCCGCGACAAGGTCCGGATAACGCCCCCGACAACGTTCAATCAGCTCATTCTGGAATGCCTCCCGGCCCTCGGTGCTGTCAGGGTCGGGAATGCCGCTGCGAAGGTCTTTGGCATTTGTGACGACTTCGGCAACGGCACGGGGCAATTTAGCGGCCTTACACAAAGCGGCCACGCTTTTCGCGTCGACATTGGCGATCAAGGCGCGGGCATTGTCGGGATCAATCCCGGCGCGTCGCGCGGCTGCTGTTTCGAAAAAACCGAAATGTCCGGTGCAAAGCGAGCGAATGATCAAGGCCGGTGTCAGCCGCCCCTTCACATCCAATTGCCGCACCAATTGGTCCAGATGGGGTTGGCGCTCGGGCGAATCCTGGGTCCCAATATCCAGGGTCATGGTTTCCTGCCCGCGTGTGACCAGTTGATTTGCGATCGCAGGGGCAAGATCCGTCATTGCCGCCAAACGCTGACGTAAGGCTTCTGAAACCACAGTAAGCAGGCGTTCGGCCAATTGGGGTGAGAAATTGGGCCGGCGGACCAGGCCGGTCATAACATCTTCACTGTTGGGAAACCGGTCGATCACTTTGTTTGACGTATCGTCGGAAATTTCCGCGCCCTGATTGCGGACCAATGTGACAACGACGTTTTCGTTGCCCGCTTCTACTAAGGCGTCAGAAACAGGGGCCGAGATTTTTTCCCGACGTGCGACCGCCTGTTGCCAGGCTTCGGGTTGGCTGCGCGCGATTTCGATCAATTCCTGCTCTGTGAAGACCAGGGAATAGTGCAGCATGGGTGTGGCGACTTCGGCGACGTCCTTGGCCAATGTCATGGCCAAATCGGATGGCACCTCGGGGCTGTCTTTCAGACCCTCCGCCAGGGCACGGCGCACGGCAACGTCAGTGTCCCGGGCCATAATGCGAAAAATCGACTCCGCCAATCGCTGTTCGCTTGGCAGGGCATCAGGCGCGCAAAACTCATTCGTCAATAAGGCTACGGTTTCCCGGCGCACCTCAGGAGAGCCCTCTTCACGAAGGCGGGTGATTAAATCCGCAGTTAGCTGTGCCATATTCATGCTCCAAATTGCGGCGACCCAACCGGAGCGCATTAATTCAGAATGCGCTTAGACTTTTAGGAATCGAGCCATTGAAGCAATAACTCAATTCCGCCAAAGCTGTCGGTCGCCTCAAGAATGCTTAAATAGACACGGGTAATGTTAATATTTTCTCAAGAAAGCGGCAGATTCACTGGGCTGTCGACAATCTGGCGGCGGGGCGTTCATCAATGGGCAGATGAACAAGCGCGGCAAATAGCCCCAAGGCAATGCCCAACCACCAGATCACGTCGTAGGAGCCGGTCTGATCGAACAATTTCCCCCCCAGCCAGACACCAAGGAACGATCCAAGCTGGTGCGAGAGGAAGACAAACCCGAACAAGGTTCCCATATAACGGGGGCCAAATACCTGGGCCACAATGCCGGAGGTCAGGGGAACAGTGGAAAGCCAGGTAAGTCCCATGGCAGCCGAGAATATCAATACGGTCGTCGGTGTAATCGGCAACATAATGAACAGGGCAATAAAGACGGCGCGCGCCAAATAGATCCAGCTCAACAAATTCTTCTTTTTGTATCGATTGCCCAGAACACCGGCCAGTATGGCACCAAAGAGGTTAAACAGCCCGACCATTGCCAGGGCCTGGGCACCCAATTCCGGCGCCAGACCTTTGTCGGTGATGTAGGCCGGAAAATGGGTGCCGATGAACGAGATGTGGAAGCCGCAAACGAAAAACCCCGCTGTCAGATAGATGTATCCGGAATGCTGCCGGGCCTCGGTCAATGCCTGACCCATGGATTGTTTTGCCGCGCCGGGTTGGGCGACTGGACGGCCACGCATGGCGGTACTTAATGGAATTATCATTGCGACCATAAGGGCCAGCAGCATCAGGGCCGTGGGCCAGCCATAGGCAGCCAGAAATGCCTGGCCGATGGGGACCAGAAAAAACTGCCCCAATGACCCGGCTGCCGTGCAAACGCCAAACACCAGGTTACGGCGTTCTTCGGAAACCATGCGGCCAAGGGCTGCAAGAACCAGGGAAAATGACGCGCCCGACATGCCCAGCCCGACCATAAATCCGCCCGTGATGTGGAACATTCCAGGGGTTGAAGCGTGCGCCATACCATAAATGCCCAGGGCATACAGCAGACCACCTGCTGCCAGAACCCGGCCCGTGCCATAGCGATCCGCGATCATTCCCGCGATTGGCTGGCCCAGGCCCCACATCAAATTCTGAATGGCCATGGACAGGGCAAAGACTTCACGCCCCCAGCCCAGATCGGCGGACATCGGGGCCAGAAACAGGCCAAAATTGGCCCGAATGCCGAACCCCAGCATGGAGATCAGGCCACCCATGATCACAAGAAACCATATGTTACGCCGTAGCGATCCCGTCTGCCCCATTCTGGTCCCCACCAAATCTATATGTGATGAAATAAACTGCTGCCCCAAGCGCCGTATTTCCAGGATTGTACCCGAAGCGGCAGCCTTTTATATGTGGACTGTACAGCTTCCTGGGTCAAGTCTCTGTCAGATGTGTCATGAAGCGGTGCTGCGTTGAGTTGACGAAGTGGAGCATAGAATGGCGGGCATATTAGTAACCAATTCCGAAGGCACCCCTGGGGTTGGACGGACGGCAGAGATGCTGGCGGCGGGCGCAGGCGGCCTTGATGCGATTGAGGCGGGCATCCGCTTGGTGGAGGCGGATACATCGATCCGAACTGTAGGACGTGGCGGTTGGCCAAATCTGTTGGGGGAGGTTGAACTGGATGCCGCCATGATCGATGGCAATACTTTCCGCAGTGGCGCTGTCGGTGCCCTGAAAGGCTTCCTGCACCCGATCACCATTGCCCGACAGGTCCTGGAACAACTGCCCCATGAAATGCTGGTCGGTGAGGGTGCCGCGCGCTTTGCCCGTGAAATCGGTGCCGCGACAAGCGACAATTTGATCCCGGATTCAGAACGTGTCTGGCGGGAATGGTTTGCGGCGAATGTGTCGGAGGAAGATCGGGAAAAATGGCCCGATGTCCCCTTGGCGGACTTATGCCAACAAGCCATCGACCCGGAAAAAGGCATGGACACCACCGTGTTTCTGTCTTTGGACGAGCAGGCGGAAATCATGGCCGGTGTCTCTACCTCCGGCTGGGCCTGGAAGTATCCCGGCCGCTTGGGTGATAGCCCTATTATTGGGGCCGGTTGCTATGCCGATAGCCGCTTTGGCGCTGCGGCGTGTACGGGCGCTGGTGAAATGACCATCCGGGCGGGCACCTCACGGGCCATCGTGTTATATATGAAGATGGGTTTGTCGTTGGAGAAGGCGGTGGATGAGGCGATTGACGATTTGCGGCAGCTACGCGGTGGCCTGATCCAACGGGTTACGATACATGCCATTGATAAGACCGGTGCCCATCGTGTTGTCGCCGTCAATGCAACCGAGCAATTGACCTACTGGCTGTGGCGGGAAGGCGACGACGCCCCACATGCCGAACCAGTGGAATTAGTCGCCCTATAGGCCCCGCATGTGCTTTGAACCAACTTCCGTAATTCTTAGCCGCCGGCAGGTGCTGGCTGGTTTGGCCAGTGGTGCCGCCCTGGTTGGGACCGCAGGTTGCCTCGACACCAATGCCGCCTCGGGTCGGGACAGTTTTACCGGCTTTCAAAGCATCCAGGATGACATCGCGGAAGGCCAGGCAAACCATCCGAAAATTCTGAAAGCCTTTGGCGGCGTTTATGAACACAGACGCCTGACCGGATATGTGACGCGTATTGGCGGCACTCTGGCGAAATATACGGAATATCAGCAATATCCCTATCGCTTTACCATTTTGAACACGCCTATTGTCAACGCCCTTGCCCTGCCGGGCGGATATATTTATGTCACCCGTGGCCTGCTGGCCCTGGCGTCCAGCGAGGCGGAATTGGCGGGGGTGTTGAGCCATGAACTGGCCCATGTCACGGCCCGCCATGGGGCGGAAAGGCGTGGTGCCCAGCAAGTGGCGCAAATTGGCCTGTTGCTGGGGGCCATTGGGCTTCGTGCCGCCGGCCTGCCTTCGGGCCTGATGCAGCTGGGGCAGACCGCGGCGATCGCCGCCATCAAAGGGTATTCCCGGGAGCACGAGTTGGAGGCTGATACCCTGGGCATCCGCTATATGAGCCGGGCTGGCTACCATCCCGAGGCGATGGTTTCCTTCCTGCGCAGCCTGCGAGCCCATTCAAAGGTGGAGGCGCAGTTGCAGGGTCTGCCCCCCGGTGAAGTCGATCAATTCAATATCATGGCGACCCATCCCCGCACGGTGGAACGGGTTCGCCAAGCCCAGGGCCAGGCAGCCGGTACAGGCAACGGCGCAAAAAAATGGGGGCGCTGGGGCCGGGAAAAATATTTGACCCAGATCGACGGCATGATGTTTGGTGATGATCCAAAGCAGGGTTTGATTAGGGGCAATAAATTCATTCACCCCGGCCTGCGATTTGAATTTCGTGCGCCCAAAGATTTCATTTTGCGCAATGGTGCCAAGCGCGTGACCGGACAGCACCCATCGGGTGCCGCGATGGTCTTCGATATGAGCGCGGTCATACGGCGCGGTCCGGCGGCGGACTATCTGCAATTCGGCTGGGCCGCCAACACCCAACTACAGGATTTGGAAAGCCTGACCATTGATGGTCTTGAAGGTGCCACGGCCTGGGCGGAGGGACAAAACCAAACCGGTCCCGTACGTATTCGCGCCCTGGCAATCCGCCGTGAAGATGGCCGGTTCTATCGCTTCATGTATATTTCGCCCCTGGCCAAGGCCGGGCGCTGGGAAGCGCCGTTTCGAAGATCAGGGCTATCATTCCGCCGCCTTGATGTGCGATCCGCCGCGCGCATCAAGGCACAGCGATTGCTTGTGGTCACGGCCCGGCCCGAGGATACGATAGCGGGATTGGCCAAGACATTGCCTTATGGCCGCTTCAACGACGCATGGTTTCGGGTCCTGAACGATCTGGCACCCGGCCAGGCCCTCACGGCCAAACAGCGTTTGAAAGTCATCGCCAGCTAAATCCAAGGTGCGATGATCTCATCACAATCTGGCATTGCCTTCAATCTGGTAAAAGGCTGCCAGGGTGAAGCATGATTGCACCAGAATGCCTGTCGCGGTCATCGGGTTGAGAGACCGACCACCGCCGAATTGGCAGCGCTCCGCATGGCCCTTGATGGTCATGCCCAGGCCCAGGACGTCCCAGACGATGTTGGCACCCGGTGTGCCGATCCCGCCCAAGGCGCACATGGCCAGCCATACCCCGTCACGGGCGGCGAGGACGTTGTGGGGGGCTGATATACCCCCGTTACCTGTGCCTTTTGCGCCGGGTGGGACGCGAATGTCCCGTGTGGCGTATCCGTTCAAGCTGGCATACTGGAACATCATTTCAAATTTTCGCGCACCTAACGCGGCTTTGTCATCAATACGGCCCTTTTTTAACAAGGCATCGATGGTATCAGCGGCACGCATTGGGTAGCTGGGCGGAGCGTCGTCTTGCACATCATCTATGCGCGTACGGGTTAGCGCCGGGCTGTCTTCTCCCAATGGGTGGTGTTGCATCCGCCAATTAAGGGGTCCACTCTCCCCATCGTTCGGCTGCGCATTAGGTTGGCGAAGTTTCCGCGTCCGGCGGCGCTTGCGGACGCTACTACGCGCCCCCTTGCCTAGGCTGCTATCCGGCCCCCGGAGTTTCAGGACCTCTTTCGGTGCGCCCTTGCTCATCTATTCTTCATCCGGTGGCGGCAAGTTGCGCAGGTCTGACTCGCATTCCGCCTGTTCTTCCAAAAACCTCTCATCACCAATGGGATTGATGCTACGGCGATGATGTTCGGCGCAATAGGAGCGGTTGGGCAATTGCGGCCTTTGGCAATAGGACCAATCCGATGACCGGACATCGCCGTCGATCCAACGGCAGCCGAATATTTGATGTTTCGCCAGGCGAAAGTGCCGGGCTTCCGATGTATTTTCCAAAGTATCGGGCTGATCCGTTTTTTCTTGCTTCGGCGGCGCGGATGAAAATTGGTGCAGTGCAATGTGGGGAGGTTGTTCTGTCATAAGATGAAAATATACGAAAACGTATTTTATGCAAGAAAAAAATGCGTTTTCGTATTTGCATTCGTATATTATACGTTGTACCTTGACCTCATGGTCAATTGGGCAGAAACAGTCCGTCGCCTGCGGCAGCAGCGGCGGCAAACGCAGGCGCAGTTCGCAGCGTCCCTGGGGACAACCCAGGCGACCGTCTCTCGTTGGGAGGCCGGGCGTCAGGGTCCCGATCGGGAACAATCCCGTGCCATTGCCGCCCTGGCCAGCCAGTCTGATGGGGCCGGTGGGGCCGAACAGCCGATGGCGTCATATGCTGAACAAATGGATCGGCCCTGGCCGGCACCGGGGATCTCTGATCACCTTGTGGCAACGGAAATTCCAGGACCTCCCGGACGGGTACAGGATCTACCCATTATGGGTCATGCGGAGGCTGGGGAAGACGGGACATTCCTAGATAACGGCATGATTACCGGCTATGCGGGCCGTCCGGCAAGTTTGATTGGGGTCACGGGGGCCTACGCCCTGATCGTGCATAACTCCTCCATGCGGCCGCGCTATGAACCGCGCGAAATTGTTGAGGTGGATCCGAATATTCCGGTTCAGCCCAATGACTATGTCGTCGTCCAGACCACAGACGACCGCGCCTTTATCAAATTGCTGCGGCGGCGGACCCAGCGGGCAATTATTCTGGAACAGTATAATCCACCCAAGGAAATCCGTTTCGCACCTGAAGAGGTCGCCGCCATGCATCTTATTGTCGGGGCCCATCGGGTTTATCGTTAAAGGGGCCGATCTCACCGTGCATTGCTATGGCGGGCGTATAATTATGCGCAACATCGTATTTTGTTGAAAAAAAATATGCGAAGGCGTATAATTCCGCATCAAACAATGAAGGGATGCGGCTGTGTCTTATGATGTTGCGAATTTAATCTGTGTGGCGGGAAACAGCCGGGCCTCTCAATGGGCCTATAGCACCACCGATCGACCGGTCGAAGTTCTGACGCCGGGTTATTTCCCTGATGATAGCATGCGGAATTTCATGCATCCGGGCGAAGTGTTGACATTGACCTGTCTGTCGTCGAAACCATCGCCGCGCAGGGCCAGTAATCCAGTCGCCATACTACAGGCGGCAACCGTTCGGACCCGGGCCGGCGTTTGGCTGGTCCTGCCTTTGACGCCAATTGTGCGGCCGGGGGAATACGACAACTCTGCTAAATAATCTCAAAATAGCGCTTTAGTTGCCAATCGGTTATAGCGCGACGGCTTTCCCGTTCTTCCCATTTTCTTGTTGCCGCAAAATGCTCGACAAAGGCATCGCCGAACAGGGCGCGGGCGGCTTTTGAGCGTTCCAGCTTGTCGGCTGCTTCGCCCAGACTTTGCGGCAGGGACAGGCGCTTTGGTATGGCCTGGTCATAGGCATTGCCGACAATGGGCGCGGTCGGCTCGATCTTTTGTTCGATGCCCCAAAGTCCCGCTCCCAGGGCGGCGGCAAGGGCAAGGTAGGGGTTACCGTCCGCTGCCGCGACCCTGAATTCCACGCGCTGTGAATGCTCGCCGCCACCGATAACCCGCAAGGCACAGGTGCGGTTGTCCACACCCCAGGTGGCATCCGTTGGGGCCCAGAAGCCTGGGATCAGCCGGGTATAGGCATTCACGGTCGGTGCGATCATGGCCAGTAACTCAGGCATCAGGGCCTGCTGGCCACCAAGGAAATGTCGCATGGTGTTGGAAATGCCGTCTGCCGCAGATTTGTCGTAAAACACCGACTTGCCATTTTTGCCGCTATTTAAGGACAGGTGTATGTGGCCCGATTGGCCCGGATAATCCGGCGACCATTTCGCCATGAAGGTCGCCATCAGGCCGTGACGCTGGGCCTCAACCTTGGCGAATGTCTTGAACAATGCGGCCTTGTCCGCCGCTGCCAGGGCCAGATCCTTGTCGATGCTGGCTTCCAACACACCAGGCCCCGTTTCCGTATGCAGGCCTTCCAGGGGGAAGTCCATAGTCGTGCAGATATCCAGCAGCGCGCAGTGGAAATCTGCCCACGTAGACGCGCGCAGAACGGAATAGCCGAAGTTGCCAGGGCTTATCGGGATTAGGTCACGGTATCCTTTGGCCGCCGCACTGTCGGGGGTTTCATCGAATAAAAAGAATTCGTATTCAAATGCCGCCGTCGCAGCCAAACCCATGTCTTTGGCGCGGGCCACCACTTTGCGCAATAGGCCACGGGGACAGATCGCTTCCGCCTCCGCCACGAACTCCCCCAGAAACAACAGCCCCCGGCCATCGAAATCGCCTGGTTGGTCGCGGCAGCTATCGGGCAGGATGCGCACCTGGGCGTCGGGATAACCGGTGTGCCAGCCCGTGTAGGCCGTGTTGTCGAAAAGCTGGTCGTTGCTGTCCCAACCCAAGACCACGTCGCAAAAGCCAAAGCCTTTGTCGAGGGCGGCAAAGAATTTGTCCCGCCCCATGAACTTGCCGCGCAATATGCCATCGCCATCAAAGACCCCTACTTTGACGTAGTCTAAACCTCGTTGGGAGACAATTCGACGTGCCTGGGCCGCGGTGCGTACCGACCGGGCAGGGATAGCAGGAATCTTTGTGCCGTCCCTGGTGTTATGGCTCGCCATCAGAAGCGGTAGCCGACCATGACCGAGCCCGTGACGAAGGTGTCACTTTCGGTGATCGGGCTGTCAGCGGCCTGTGGCATCATTAAAGTGCCCCGTAATTCGGTGGCTACATACAGGGATTGGGTGAAATCATAGACCAGTTGCGCATATGCATTGACGTCACGAAAGCCGGCGACCGCCGCATAGGCCGCTCTTGTCGATGTTGCATCCGTGCCGGATACCGAGAAATAGCTCGCCGCATAGCTATCATCCATGAATGTGGTGCGCATACCAAAAATCAGGGAGGCGTCCTTTGACCACCGATTGCCCCACGCCGCCTCGCCATTCATCAACAGGCCGCCATGACCACTGCCAATTTCCTGCCGTATATCAGCCTTGAAACGCCAGGAGGCGATAAAGCTTTCAAAGAACACCCCTAACTCGGTGCCGAATTCAATATCGGGCAGGCCGGAGAGGGCAGGAGAATCCGCTGCCTGACGTCCAAAATCAAAGGTAATCCTGGGGCCCAGCCGCAAGGTCCGTTTGCGCCACATATTCCAACCCACACCTTGCTGGGTGGAAAGGAACAACGTCCCGGCATAGTTGACATCCAGCAGCGGCAGCGGTTTTGCTTCTAAAGTGTCAGAACCGAAATACTCCGGTGCCGCAACAGCGCCCAGCGCGACATTCATGCGAAATGGTCCGGCAGCGCCTCGTTTGGCCGGCAGTACTGCATTGGCTGTGGAACTCCAAAGCTCCCAGTCGTTGTATTTGGTTTCGGCACCAGGCTGGGCTATGGGCAGGGCCAGAACGAAAAATACGGCGGAAAAAAGACTGCGCCCCTGTCTGCCAAAAATACCTTTACCCAAAACACCGTTCGCCAAAATACCGTTCATTGAAACCCGTCCATTCTCGTTCCTAACCTTGCCTCTGCGCAAACTATCCCATGCTTCGTCGGGGCTGCAAGCCGTCGTCAATCTGACAACATGGTGCCGACATGTTCAGCGATGGCGAGAGATGATGTCAGACCCGGCGATTCAATGCCATAGAGGTTAATCAGACCGGCCACGCCATGTTCTCCTGGCCCCTGGATCATAAAATCTTCGACGCCGCCGCCGGGACGCTGCAATTTGGGGCGCATGCCACTATAGGCCGGTTGCAGCGAATCATCGGGCAGGCCGGGGTAATAGCGTCGCACCGCATCATAAAAGACATCCGAGCGGCTGGGTTCCACAAGATAATCGATCTCGCCATCCAGGCCTTCGACGGCACCGTCCAGCCATTCTTGATCCGGGCCAAAGCGGGCCTGGCCGCCAAGATCCACCGTCAGGTGAACACCAAGAGAGGCCGAGGCCGGAACCGGATAAATCAGCCGGGAAAACGGCTGCGCCCCGGCCAGAGAAAAGTAATTGCCCTTGCAATAATACAATTCCGGTACGGTGGCCGGATCCAACCCCTCAATCGTTCGGGCCAGCGGTTGGGCATAAAGGCCCGCCGCATTGATCAGGCGGGTGCAGGCCAACTCCATTTCGCTCCCCCCCCTGCCGTTCCTGCCGCCACGGCTAACATCTTCAATCCGCAAGGATATGCCGTCCGCCAGAACCTGCCCGCCAACAGCCCGGCTGTTAAAGGCGATGACCGCACCATGATCCTCCGCCTCCCCCTGATAGGCCAGCATCAGACCGTGGCTGTCGATGATCCCGGTGGAGGGGGAGACGAGCGCACCCGTGCACTGCAATGCAGGTTCCTGGGCCATGGCCTCGGCCGCACTGATTTCATACAAATCATCAACGCCGTTGGCGGCCGCCTTGGCCTTGATGCCGGCCAGGATTTCCAGTTCTTCATTTGATGTGGCAACGATCAACTTGCCGCAATTGCGATGATCAACGCCTCGGGAGGCGCAATATTCATACAGCATCTTTTTGCCCGCGACGCAGAACCGTGCTTTCAGGCTGTCCCGGGCGTAGTAGATGCCCGCATGGATGACCTCGCTGTTGCGTGACGAGGTGCCGCTGCCGATGATGTCGGCGCTTTCCAGAACAATGACCTCATCACCGGCCAAAGCCAATTTTCGGGCGATGGCCAAGCCAACGACGCCGGCCCCCACCACAATGCTGTCTACACGATCAATCATGGCGGGGAACTTGGCCTGCAATCCGGTTCCGGTCAAGAAGCTGTGATTTGCACCCCGTCATCAGGTTAGGGACCATAGGATACTAGAGCCATTGGGCATCCGAAAAGGAGTGGCAGTCATGAGAGCATTTTTGACCATTGCGGCGGTGGCGGGGCTTGCCCTATTCCTGTTGCCCAATGTCATGCGGGCTGATCCCGCGCAGTTGATCGCTGGCTGGGCCAGTGAATGGCCCAAGACAGATTTCACCAAACATTCGATTGCTCTGGACCAGATTACGTCCGGCGGAGTTCGTAAGGACCAGATCCCATCAATCGATAAGCCGAAGTATATTACAGTGTCCGAGGCAACATCGCTGGCACCGACGGAACCGGTGGTTGGCCTGACCATTGATGGAAAAAGTAGGGCTTATCCGTTATCCGTGCTGATTTGGCACGAAATCGTCAATGATGTCCTGGCCGGTGTGCCGGTCGCCGTTACTTTTTGCCCCCTATGCAATGCTGCAGTGGTGTTTGACCGCAGGGTTAATGGGCAGACATTGGAATTCGGCACGACGGGCAAATTGCGCTTTTCCGATTTGGTGATGTATGACCGGCAAAGTGAAAGCTGGTGGCAACAGTTTACCGGCGAGGCCATTGTGGGCTCGCGAACCGGAGAGACGTTGCGGTTTTTGCCGGCGCGGTTGGAATCGTTTGCCAAATTCAGGGTCCGGGCCCCAAAGGGCGAAGTGCTGGTCCCGACCAATCCCAATATGCGCCGCTATGGTATGAACCCTTATGGCGGTTATGATAGTGCGCATACGCCGTTCCTGTATCGCGGTAAAATGCCGGAAGTGGTGGCACCCCTGGCACGGGTCGTCGCCGTGGGTGATCGGGCCTGGTCAGTGGATTTTCTGCAAATCAAACAGCGTATAGAGACCAAGGATGGATTGATCCTTACATGGGAAAAAGGGCAGAATTCAGCCCTTGATAGCCGGGTTATTGCGGAGGGTCGTGACGTGGGTAATGTCCTGGTGCAACGGCGGAATGGCGACGGAAAACTGGTGGATGCGCAATACAGGGTGGATTTCGCCTTTGCATTTTATGCTTTCAACCCGCAGGCAAAGATCGTCGTCGAATAGTGCTGGATACAACCATCGTCGCCTTGGCACTGGACAAGTTGGCATCGCATACAATGTAATGTGGAGATGGCAAAAGATAAGCGCGACATATCAGCAAAAAGCGGCAACGCAGGTGTTCAGGATTTTCTGAACAAATTGGCCGCAACACCAACCGCACATGCTGCGGGGGGGCGTGGCCGGCTGCTGTTCGCCATGGATGCGACTGCCAGCCGGGAGCCGTCCTGGGATGCCGCCTGTCAGATCCAGGGGGATATGTTCGCCCAGACCGCAACTTTGGGCGGCCTGGATGTGCAATTGGCCTATTATCGCGGCTATAAAGATTTTCGCGCCACGCCCTGGGTCTCAACCTCAGCCGATCTGATCCCCTTTATGACCCGTGTGCGATGCCTGGGTGGGCAGACCCAAATTGAGCGCCTGTTGCGCTATGCGGTGCGTGAAACCACCAAACAGCGGATCAATGCCCTGGTCTTCGTCGGTGACTGTTTGGAGGAAGATGTGGACCAGGTCTGCGCGGTGGCGGGGGAACTGGGTATGTTGGGGGTGCCCTGCTTTTTGTTCCACGAGGGGCAGGAACCGACGACGCGTCGCGCCTTTAAACAAATCGCCACTTTGACCCAGGGTGCCTATTGCAGCTTTGATGCTTCTTCAGCTGCGCAGTTACGGGATCTGTTGTCAGCCGTGGCGGTATACGCTGCGGGTGGACGCAAGGCATTGGCGGACTTCTCCAAAGGCAAGGCGGCCGTCCTGCAAATCGCCCATCAGATGGGCGGCAAGGCTAAATAGGGTCATGTAAGGGTATGATTGGATATTTCTTTTGGGCGTCTGCTTGTTGGGCGCTCTGGCTTTGGTAGCCCGGTTGCTGCTCAACACGGACCCGAAGGTCCTGGCTAAGATCGTGCGCTATGGCGGTTTCGGCATCTGCGCATCGGTGGCTTTGTTCTTTCTGCTGACGGGACGGTTCGCCCTTGGACTGCCCTTGGCATTTGCAGCTGCCGCCATGTTGCGCCGTTGGGCTTTACCCAAATTGGGGCCGCGGATGAGCGGTGGCATCGGTGGCGGTGGGCCGTCAGGTGGCCGCAGTTCCGATGTGGAGACTGAATATCTGCGGATGAGCCTGGATCATGACAGTGGTGCCATGCGGGGCGAAGTGCTGCAGGGGACTTTTGCGGGCCGGGATCTGAACGATTTAAGCTTGGACCAATTGCTCGACCTGCTGGGCGAATGCCAACGCCACGACAGTGAAGCGGCCCAGATACTGGAGGCCTATTTAGACCGCAGCCAGGGCCCTGAGTGGCGGCAGAACGGTGGTGGCGGCAATTACGAAGATGCATCGCGCCCAAGTTCGGCGGGCGGCAGCATGTCGGTGGATGAGGCCCGCGAGGTTCTGGGCCTTGATATTAATCCCTCCCCCCATGAGATCCGCGAGGCCCACAAGCGGTTGATGTTAAAATACCACCCCGACAAGGGCGGGTCGTCCTATCTGGCGGCGAAAATCAATCAAGCCAAGGACATATTGCTCAAGGTGTGATCCCCGTACCTTGCGTGACTGCCCCAGCCATGGCAAAAGCGCGTCACAGTAATGTCACATAACAGCAGATAGGTTGGTCAATATGCGGATACGCAAGGCGGTATTTCCGGTTGGTGGTTTGGGCACGCGGTTTTTGCCGGCGACCAAGGCGTTGCCGAAAGAGATGTTGCCCATTGTGGACAAGCCCTTGATCCAATACGCGGTTGAGGAAGCTGCCGCTGCCGGTGTCGAAGAATTCATCTTCGTCACGGGCCGGGGCAAAACAGCCATCGAGGATCATTTTGATCATTCCTATGAGTTGGAGGATCTGCTGTCCTCCCGCGATAAGATCGATGCGTTGGAGGCATTGCGGGCAGCGGTGCCAGGCGCGGGCCAGGTCGCCTATACCCGGCAGCAGGAGCCTCTCGGTCTGGGCCACGCGGTCTGGTGCGCCCGTAATCTGGTGGGGAACGAGCCGTTTGCGGTGTTGTTGGCGGATGATCTGATCCAAAGCCAGACGCCGTGCCTGAAACAAATGGCGGATGCTGCGGCTGAAACGGGCGGCAACATGGTGGCCGTGATGGACGTGCCGCGCGAACATACCTCCCGCTACGGTATCCTGGATGTGGGCCACGACGATGGCCGCCTGGCGGAAGTCCAAGGCCTGGTGGAAAAGCCCGATCCGGCAGAGGCACCCTCAACGCTCTCTGTCATTGGCCGCTATATACTGATGCCGGAAGTCTTTGATTATCTTGGTAAAAAAGAACTTGGCGCTGGTGGTGAGATCCAATTGACCGACGCCATGGCCAAGATGATCGGCAAACAGCCCTTCCACGGCCTGCGCTTTGAAGGCACCCGATTTGATTGTGGAGATAAACTGGGCTTTTTGCAGGCCACAGTGGCATTTGGCCTGGCCCGCGATGATTTGCGGGAAGGTCTTGGTAACTATTTGTCCCATATAACTGAAAACCTATAACTAAAAACCTTTAAAGCCATCAACGAAGGCAATTTGAACTATGCACGTCACTATGATCGGCACCGGCTATGTGGGCCTGGTATCGGGCGCTTGTTTTTCCGAGTTCGGCCATACGGTCACCTGTGTCGATAAGGACGCGGGCAAGATCGAGGCTCTGCAGGCGGGCCGTATCCCGATATTTGAGCCGGGCCTGGAAAAGCTGGTGCAAAGCAATGTGGCCGCAGGCCGTCTGTTCTTTACCACAGACCTAAAACAGCCTGTGGCAAATGCAGATGCGGTGTTTATTGCCGTGGGGACGCCCTCGCGGCGTGGCGATGGTCATGCTGATTTATCCTATGTTTATGCCGCCGCCGCTGAGGTGGCAGAAGCGTTAGATGGCTATACGGTAATTGTGACCAAATCCACGGTGCCCGTGGGCACGGGCGCGGAAGTGCAAAAGGTCGTCAGCGAGACCAGGCCCGATGCGGAATTCGATGTCGCCTCGAACCCGGAGTTCCTACGTGAGGGCGCTGCCATCTCCGACTTTATGCGCCCGGACCGGGTTGTCGTGGGCACGGATAGTGAGCGGGCCCGCGATGTTATGCGAGAGTTGTATCGGTCATTGTTCCTGAACGAGACGCCTGTCATGTTCACGGCCCGGCAGACGGCGGAATTGATCAAATACGCCGCCAACGCTTTTTTGGCCACCAAGATCACTTTTATCAACGAGATCGCCAATCTGTGCGAACAGGTAGACGCGGACGTGCAGGACGTGGCCAGGGGCATCGGCCTTGATGGCCGTATCGGCAGCAAGTTCCTGCACGCCGGTCCCGGCTATGGCGGCTCATGCTTCCCGAAAGATACCTTGGCGTTGTTGCGCACGGCAGAGGATTTAGGCCAACCGATGGAGATCGTCAAAGCGACCGTCGCAGTCAACGATCAACGTAAAAAAGATATGGCGCAAAAGGTCGTCGATGCCTGCGGCGGCTCCCTACAGGGCAAAACAGTCGCGGTCCTGGGTCTGACGTTCAAACCGAACACCGATGATATGCGTGATTCCCCGTCTCTGGATATTATTCCGGCGTTATTGGCAGCAGGCGCCACAGTCCGCGCCTATGATCCCGAGGGGATGGAAGAAGCGCGCCAGATGCTGGATGGTGTTGAATTCTGCGACGATGCCTACGACACCCTGCCAGGTGCCGACGCCCTGGCCATCGTAACGGAATGGAACGCCTTCCGGGCCCTTGATATGCCGCGTGTGAAGGACCTGATGCGGTCACCTGTTCTGGTTGATATGCGCAATATCTATGACCCCGAACATATGCGGGGCCTTGGCTTTCGCTATATCTCAATTGGCCGCCCGGCGGTAAATCCTTAATTTTGGGCCCTAAATCGGAACAACAATAAAATGACACAGAAGCATGAATTTCACCCTTCGGTCCTGCGGGAATATGATGTGCGCGGCATCGTTGGCGACACCTTATCTGCGGCGGATGCCTATGCGGTTGGCCGCTCCTTTGGCTCTGTGGTGCGTCGGGGCGGCGGCAGCCGTGTCGCGGTTGGCTATGACGGTCGCCTGACCTCGGTGGAAATGGCGGAAAACGTCGTCCGGGGCCTGAACGATGCGGGCATAAACGCCTTGCAGATTGGTCGCGGGCCGACGCCCATGCTGTATTTTTCTGTCTATAATCTGAAGGCCGATGCAGGCGTGATGATCACCGGCTCTCATAACCCGTCAGACTACAACGGCTTCAAAATGATGCTCGGCGGCAAAGCTTTTTTTGGCGATCAGATCCAGGAACTGGGCACGATGGCCGCTGCCGGTGATTGGGCGGTAGGCGAAGGTGGTATTGAAGACCACGATGTGCGCCCGGACTACCTTGATGAATTGGTCGCCGCCTATACCACGGATGTGCCCCTGTCGGTGGCCTGGGACTGTGGCAATGGCGTGGCGGGGGATATTTTGCCCGACTTGATTGCCCGTTTGCCGGGCCGGCATGTGCCCTTGAACGAAGTGGTGGATGGGACCTTTCCGGCCCATCACCCGGACCCCACGGTCGCGGAAAATCTGGTGCAATTGCAGGCAGTTGTTCGGGCTGATGGCCTGGACCTGGGCATCGGTTTTGACGGCGATGCAGATCGTATTGGCGTTATTGACGGGCAGGAGCGGGTTTTGTGGGGCGATCACTTGCTGGCGCTATTGGCGCGCGATGTCCTCGCCGAACGTCCCGGCAGCACCATTATTGCAGATGTGAAAGCCTCGCAAGTGCTGTTTGATGAAGTGGCCCGCCTGGGCGGTGAACCTTTGATGTACAAGACCGGGCATTCGCTGATCAAAAGCAAGATGGCGGAGACGAATTCGCCTCTGGCGGGCGAGATGAGTGGGCATATATTCTTTGCCGATAAATACTACGGCTTTGATGATGCCCTTTATGTGGCTGTCCGGTTTTTGGACTCGGTGGCTAAATCCGGGCAAAGCGTGGCCGCATTGCGCGACAGCCTGCCGCAAATGGTCAATACGCCTGAAGTCCGCTTCGACTGCGATGACACGCGGAAGTTCCAGGTAGTGGACGAGGTTGTCGCCGCCCTGCGTGCTGCGGGCACAGATTTCTCCGATGTGGATGGTGCCCGTGTCTCTACCCCCGATGGCTGGTGGCTGCTGCGCGCCTCCAACACCCAGCCGGTTTTAGTCGCCCGTTGCGAGGCGTCGGACGAGGCCGGGCTGGAGCGCCTGAAAACAGCCGTGAAAGAGGCCCTGGCCCCCTGCGGTGTGACACCGCCCAGTAATTTTTAGGGATGACTTTTAGCCCGCGTGATTAACACGGAATCGTGTTCCGCTCTGCCGTGATATTTCCACGATAGGACCTATGTATTTCTACATAGATCTTATCTGTGGAGAGCAAAATGATAAGCCGCGAAATTCTGCTGGCCCTCGCCTGCGCAGCTCTCCTGGCCGCCTGCCAGACAAGTACCTCCGGCTATGCCGAGCGGGCCTGTAAAGCCGAGGGCCGGACAAAAGACAGCCACGCCTACAAAAACTGCGTCGATACCACCTATGCCCGTGACCGGGCTATTTCCAACCGGTACGCCAGCGGCGGGCCGTAGTTTTCATTGCGGCGGCAAAGTGTGACGCTGCCCCTCGACCCGTCTAATAAACAAACTTAAGTGTTCCCTGCCAAAATACAGTAGTCGCCCCGTCTTACGTTCATGGATGAATTTGGCCTCACCCTTTCGCGGCATAGGGCGGGGGGGCGAAGTAGCGGGGGAAGGGGCCTATGGCGGTCATGTCCACTTCGACCAGGGCGGGGCCTGCAATGGCGATGGCTTCAGCGACGGTGGTGCCAAAATCCTCCACCGTGCTGACTTTGAAATAGGGCATGCCCGTGGCCGTGGCCATGACTTCCAGGTTGACGCCGCGCACATCACCGAAGAATTTTCGTCCGCCATACATGGCATCCTGAATATGGCCGATGACGCCATAGCCGCCGTCGTTCATAACCAGGAAGGTAATGTCGGCACCTTCCTGCACGGCGGTGGGCAGCTCGGCCAAGCCAAGGTTAAAGCCGCCGTCGCCGCACATGGCAACCGTCTTGCGGCCATCCGATGCGGCAATGGCGGCACCGATGCCCAGGGCGGAACCGGGACCAATGGCGGCCCCGACCGGATAGACGCTGTCCCGGGGGCCATAAAGCGGGAAGATCCGATTGCCCCAGGTGGAGTTGTTCAAGGTGATGTCACGCACGAACAGAGCATCCCGTGGCATGGCCGCGCGTAAAGCGGCCGGGAAGGGGGCGTATTGACCCATGACTTCCAGATAGGCCGCCGTGGCATCCGCCTTTAATTTGGTGAATTCCGCGCCATAGCCAGGCTCGATAGACAGCTTGCCAGTAGACCGATTGGCCAGGCGGTCGGCCAGGGCATCCAGGGTCAGGGCTGCATCGGCGCAGATGAATTGCTCACAATCATAGGTCCGGCCATTGGCCATAGGGTCCACATCGATCTGGATGCGATGGCTGGGCAGGGTCATGGTCATATCCCGGGTTTCATGGCCCCGCAGACGGGAACCCGCGACCACCATTAGATCCACGGTCTCGTAAAACGTTTCGATCATCGGGCTGCCGTTGCCGTTCAGGCCGCCCAGGGTCAGGGGATGATCTTCCGCCAATACGCCACGGCCCTGCCACGACGTCACCACGGGGATGCCCATGTCTACAAGGCGCGCCACTGCCGCGCCTGCTTCCCGTGCGCCACCGCCGCACCACAGGATGGGCCGCTTGGCATTGGCCAGGGCCTCTGCCGCGCGGTCCAGGTCGCTCTCGCTTGGGACACGGGCGCCTGGGATGGGCAGCACCAAATTATCCAAGGCATCCGGGCGCTCGATCTCTGTCTGCTGGATATCGATGGGGACTTCAACGCTGACCGGGCCCATGGGCGGCGTCTGCGCCACGGCTGCGGCCTCACACAGGGTGGCAAAAGCCGTTTGCGCCGAGGTTATGCGATAGGCCTCCTTTGAAACTGATTTCAGCATGCCCAATTGATCGGCCACGTCATGCACTGTGCCCTGACCGGTGCCCAGGTTCGCGGTCGCGCTTTGCCCCGTCAGATGCAGCATCGGCGTGGCGGCAAAACGCGCCTCAACCAAGGCACCGGGCGTGTTCGCCGCACCTGGCCCGGTGGAGGAAAACAATACGCCCATGGTTCCGGTCACGCGGGCATGGGCATCCGCCATATGGCCGCCGCCCGCTTCACCCCGGCTGGGAACAAAGCGGATGGCATTGCGCCGTCCGATCCCGTCCAGCATGGGAATGTTGTGCACAGAAACAATGCCATAGGCGGTGGTGACGCCGCATTGTTGCAAAAACTCGGCGACCAGATCGCCAACGGTATAAGTCTCGGACATGTGTTTCCCCTAAATTCATCTGTTGCCGTTGATCCTACCCCGCCCGTGCGACAATAGAAATGCTGGGGAAATGCGAGGGAAGCGTGGGGAAAAAGCGGGGCAGTTTATTCGCGCAAAAACTCTCGGGTTTGCTCAATTGCCTCCGCCAGGCCGAGGCGTTGGATCTCTACGCCATCGGGGAAGGCGGTGGTCAGGCGGGTGGGCAACATGCCGTCCAGCATGACGAATACGCCCTTATCCTCAGCCCGGCGCAACAGGCGGCCATAGGCCTGTTTCAGGCGCAGGCGGGCGATCATGTCGTCGTAGCCCTTGCCGAAATTCTGTTTGCGCGCCCGGTGCAGGATATCCGGGCGTGGCCAGGGCACCCGGTCAAAGACGATCAGGCGCAGGGAGCGCCCCGGCACATCGACGCCATCGCGCACCGCATCCGTCCCCAACAGGCAGGTATTTTCCTCCGCCCGGAAGATGTCCACCAGGGTACCGGTGTCCATGGCATCCACATGCTGGGCCAGCAGGGGTATGCCCGCCTCGTCAAGAGGTGCTGCAATACGTTCGTGGATGGCGCGCAGACGCTGAATGGCGGTGAACAGGCCCAAACCGCCACCACCCGCGGCCAGAAAAAGCTGACGATAGGCGGCGGCCACCTGATCGGGCCTGTTGCGGTTCACATCGCGTACCACCAATATCCGCGTCGCGGCGGGATAATCAAAAGGTGACGGCAGGCTGACCCGGGCTGCCGGCAGGGCCAGATGTAAGGCCCCGGTGCGAACCTCGGCGGCCGACCAATCGTCGGGGGTATCGGGCGGGTTGTCGCGCAATGTGGCCGAGGTAATGACCACGCCATGGGCTTGCCGCAGCACAGCCTCAGCGAACGGTTGTGATGGATCGACCCAATGGCGATGCATGCCGATGTCTCTATCCCGGCCCGCGAAACGCTCAATAGCGAACCAGTCCACGAAATGCTCCGGCGTCTCCTGGCCCAGATCAAGCAACATGGCACGCCAGGCCTGAACCATATCGGCGCGCCTTTTCAATGTGCGGGAAGCGGCCTCTATGCGCATACGGGTTGGGGTGTCCAGATCATCGGCCTCATCATCCAGGCGCGCCATCAGATGGCGTCCCAGCTCCAACAACGGGCGGCGCAGGGCCTCGAAAGCGGCAGCCGCTTCTGACGCGGCGTGCAGCAACTCTCCCTCCGGCTCTTCAACTGAGACTTCAAGGCCATAGGGTGAGCGGTCGTTGTCCACACGGGCCAGGACCACATGCCGGGCCCGGGCCAAAAATGCTTCCATGGGCCCGTGCGCGTCGCCTTCCGCCACCCGTTGCAACCAACCTGGTGCGGCCAGGGCAGCGGCGCAGCGCAGGACGTTTTGCACGATGGCCAGGCCGTCATCATCACCGATCAAATCGCCGATCCGTGCCTCCAACCCGCGCGCTCTGCCCCTTCCTCCCCCACGTCCCTTGGGTCCGGACTCATTGCCCAGCAGCCAACGGCGCAGCTCCGCCCCCTCGCTGCCCGCCACATGGGCGGCAAAGGCGCTGTCGGCGGCGTCAAATACATGGTGGCCCTCGTCGAAAACATAGCGCAGGGGCAATTGTCCGCTACCGGATTCCAATACCGCCCGGATCATCACCAGGGCATGGTTGGCGACAACGATTTCGGCTTTCTCTGAATCCCGCCGGCTGCGTTCAATGAAGCATTTGGAATAATGCCGGCAGGCGGAATAGACGCATTCGCCCCGCCGGTCGGTCAGGCCCGCGATGGTGCCACCGCCAAACAGGGTGCTCAACCAACTGGGAAAATCACCTCCCACCATATCGCCGTCCCGGCTGTATTCGATCCAGCGGGCGATCAGGCCCAGGGCAACGGTGCCGCCAGGTGACGTCGCCAGCGCCTTGGTGGCGTCTTCATAATTCAGCAGGCACAGATAATTCTCCCGGCCCTTGCGGACCACCACATTGCGGCGTTTTTGGGCCGGGTCCGGATACAGACGGTCCAGCTCCCCATCAATCTGTCGTTGCAGGTTGCGGGTATAGGTGGACAGCCAGACCGTACCGCCGTTCTTGCGGGCCCACAGACTGGCCGGTGCGATATAACCCAATGTCTTACCCACGCCTGTCCCCGCTTCGGCCAGGACCAGACGCGGCATATCAACTTCCTGGCGGGGAATAAATGCATGCGCTGTGGCGGCGGCATAGTCGAATTGCTGTGGCCGGGCTTCCGCCCCTGCACCAACCAATTCAGCCAACTGATCCCGCGCTGCTTCTTCACTGATGGCATGGTCGCTGGGCGCGGGGGGTGGTGCGCCGTCTTCCCTCTCGGGCAGGCGTTGCCAGGCCGCCAATGCGCCCGCGCCATTGCCGTCCGCAGGGATGCCCAGGGCGGCCAAGACAGCCGGCCCCCAGCGCCAGCCTCCCTGGGCCATTGTCATGGCGATGGCACCCAGACGATCGCGATGTTCGAGAGTTGCCGCGAGTTCCTTTAATAACGCCTTGGCTGATTGTTGCAGGATCAGGGCGGCATCCACCGCATCGCCTGGTGGGGCAAGGTTCAGGGCGGCTGCCAACCCCCCCGGTGTGGGCAGGCAAAACTGTGCCGGCCTGGAAAAGGCATACAGCTCCAACACATCCAACGCGACCAAAGATCGTGTGTTGAGGCGTCGTGCTGTGGCCAATGTATGGCAAACAATGGGGGTGGTCTCGCGCGCCTTCGTCAGGGCCGCGGGGCTGGATAATTCCTCTACTTCACCATCCACGCTCAACCATGTGGTCAGGCGCGTACCCGCCACCATGCTGGGCGCGGAAAAGGAAATGGCTTGAGGCTCTGGTGTGTTCATCTTGGCCGCACTATAAGCCCACAGATGCAGGCCCACCACCGGTTGACGTAACGAAATAATTGCCTAATGTCCCACTCCCCCCGGCAAGGCCCTCGTTGGGGTCCCGCAAGGAATTGAGTATCATGGCGAAAAACACAGAACTGGCGACAGAAAGTAAGGCTTGGCCCTTTCAAGAGGCCCGTAACCTGTTGAAACGGGTTAACGGCAAGACGCCGGATAAAGGTCATGTGCTGTTCGAGACCGGTTATGGCCCCTCGGGCCTGCCGCATATCGGGACTTTCGGTGAGGTGGCGCGAACCTCCATGGTGCGCCGGGCCTTCCACGAGCTGTGCGATATTCCAACCCGCCTGGTGGCGTTTTCTGACGACATGGATGGCCTGCGCAAAGTGCCCGACAATGTCCCCAATCAGGAAATGTTGACCGGGCATCTGGAGATGCCCTTGACACAGGTGCCTGATCCGTTTGGCACCCATGACAGCTTTGGCGCCCATAATAACGCGCGCCTGCAGACATTTTTGGATCAATTCGGCTTTGAGTATGAGTTCGTCAGTTCCACGGATTGTTATAAATCCGGACAGTTTGATGCTGCCTTGCTGGCCGTATTGCGGCAATACGACAAGGTCATGGGCGTTATCCTGCCGACCTTGGGCAAAGAGCGTCAGGCCACCTACAGCCCGTTTTTACCTCTTTGTCCGGATACGGGACGTGTTTTGCAGGTGCCGATTATTGCGCGGGATCTGGATGCGGGCACGATTGTCTATGAGAACGAGGCCGGCGGACAGGTTGAGGTGCCGGTGACGGGGGGACATTGCAAGCTGCAATGGAAGGCGGATTGGGCCATGCGCTGGTTCGCCCTAGATGTGGACTATGAGATGTCGGGCAAGGATCTGATCGAATCCGTGCGCCTGTCTTCCAAGATCTGCCGCATTTTGGGTGCCCGACCGCCTGAAAGCTTCACCTATGAGCTGTTCCTGGATGAAAACGGCGAGAAAATCTCGAAATCCCGTGGCAATGGTCTGACCATCGATGAATGGTTGCGCTATGCCACGCCGGAAAGCCTGTCGCTATATATGTTCCAGCAACCGCGCCGGGCCAAGCGCCTGTTTTTTGATGTTATCCCCCGGGCGGTGGACGACTATCTGCGGTTTCTCGATAGCTTTCACGGCCAGGAAGAGTCTGAGAAACTGGCCAACCCCGCCTGGCACATTCATGGCGGCACCCCACCCCAGGAAGACGTACCGCTCACCTTCGCGTTGTTGATGAACCTGGCCGGGGCCTGCCATTCAGAGGATCCAAGCGTGCTCTGGGGCTTCATCACCCGCTATGCCCCTGGCGCCACGCCGGAAAATCACCCCACCCTGGATGCCTTGGTGGGTTATGCCATCAATTATTACCGGGATTTCGTGAAGCCCTTTAAGATCTATCGCCAACCGACCGATCAGGAACGGGCGGCGATGGAGGATCTGTTAGCAGCACTGGAGGCCATGGACCCAGGGCTTTCGGGCACAGATATTCAGAACCAGGTTTACGAGATCGGTAAAACCCACGAATTCGAGAACCTGCGCGATTGGTTCAAAGCCCTGTACGAGGTTCTGTTCGGGCAAAGCCAGGGGCCGCGCTTTGGTTCCTTCGCCGCGCTTTATGGTGTCTCCGAGACTGCGGCCCTTGTGCGCCGGGCCCTGGCGGGGGATGATCTCTCAGCGGAATAAATATCTATATAGGAGACGCCATCATGGAAACTTTGGCCACGGGCTACACATTGATCGAAGGGCCGGTGTGGGATGATAAACGGGGCTTAATTTTCTCCGACGTCATTGATGGCGGGGCCTTTTGTCTGGCCCCTGACGGCAGCATCTCCCAAGTCATCGAACATCGCCGGGGCATTGGCGGTATGGCCTTGCATGAAAACGGCGGCATCGTCGTCTCTGGACGCAATATCTCTCTCAAGCCCGCGGATGGTGGCCCCACCCAGGTTTTACTGCCTGACAACCCTGACGGCGGCTGGATCGGTTTCAACGATATTACCACGGATGCCAAGGGCCGCATTTACGCGGGTGCATTGTCCTTCCGTCCCGTGGGCAGCGATGATACGCCCAAGCCGGCCACCCTGTTCTGTATTGACCTGGACGGTAGTTACCGGGTGGTCGGGCATGACATCATGTTGACCAATGGCATGGGATTTTCCCCCGACGGCACAAAGTTATACCATTCGGAATCCCGGCGCAGCCTGATCCGTGTTTACGATGTGGAAGAGAACGGCGACCTGAGCCCCCATCGCACCTTCGCCGAGATTGCGGGTGCGACCCCCGATGGCCTGAAGGTGGCCGTAGACGGCAGCGTCTGGGTTGCCATGGCGCACGGCTCAAGGGTTGATGTTTTTGAGCCGGACGGCAGTCTGCGAAAATCAATTCCCGTGGAATTACCCATGGTCACGTCTGTCTGTTTCGGCGGCGACGACCTGATGGATCTATATATCGTTACTGGTTCAGGCGGCACGGACAGTGATCATTCCGGTACGGTCTATCGCATGCGCGCCGACGTTGCCGGATTACCCGTGGCACCGGCGAATATTCCCATGCCCTGATTGGCTGACTTAAGACGCTAGCCGCGACACGCTCTAACGCAGGCGGATGATCATGTATTTGATGAAGGCCCGGTCCACGGTGGCTTGCGCCGCGCCGCGCCAGACGTTGAAGGCGGCCTCGTAGGAGGGAAAGACGCCGCAGATATCCAGGGCGGACAGGTCAACGAATTCGGCCCCGCGCGGATCATGGACTTCACCGCCCATGACCATGAACATGGGTTGTTCTTCCTGGTCGAACTGACGATCGCCAATATTGGCGTCTATGTTTAAATCTGGGATGCTCATGGCGGCCTTATAGCAGCATTTTATTGCCAGTCTATGAATTTTGCCGGCTTGGTGACGTTTTGTCGCGGCGCGGCAAAATTGATAGGGCGGCGGCGAAAATTGCCCCGGCGATGACATAGAATGCCAGGCTGTAACCATCGCTTATGGCGACCAGGGCGGCAAAAACCAATGGCCCCACCACCAGCCCGAAATAAGTAAAGAAAATCGTCCCTCCGGTTGCCGCACTAACCTGATCTGGGGGCGCTGTACGGATAACCTCGGCCATGAAGACACCGTTCCAGCTGGCCACCGTGGCGCCAATGGCGGCGGCAACGGTAACGATAAGCCAGAACGGCCACTCGCCATTGAACTGCGCCGCGACGGCCACGAGCAGGGCCGATGCAAGGCCCAGACCCGCCAGCACAATCGAAGCACGGACAAAGCGGTCGGCGATCCAGCCCCAGCCAATGCGGGCACCGACACCCATCAATTGCATACAGGCATAGGCGAACCCGGCGCGGATCAAATCCAGCCCCACATGATCCACCAGAAAGCTGACCAGATAGGCGAACAAACAGGCCTGAACGCCGGCGAAAATAAAGCTCGCCAGGGTTAGTTTGCGCAATGCCGCATTCCCCGCCAACAGACGCAATTGCTGGCCCACCCCGTGCGCCGACAATGGCAGGCCCGGTTGGCGGTCGTCATCAGATTTGGTGCGCAAGGGTTGGACCATGAACACAGCGATCAGGCCCAGGCCACCGGAAACCATCAGGGCTGCCTGCCAGCCGGCGCTGATGACAATCCAGGGCACCAATATTCCGGCCAGAAATCCACCCAGGGGCGCGCCACTTTGCTTAATGGAAAAAACCAGGGGGCGGTCCTTGGGCTTGGTGATGCGGGCCAGGATATGGGCGGCACCCGGGGTATTGGGGCCGTAACCCATACCAAGAAGAAAACCACAGATCAGGATAACGGGCAGCAGGCCGGTGGTTGATATCAACAGAGCGGTGGCAGAGAGCACCATGCCGCACTGCATCACCCGAAGCGCACCAAAACGGTTGGTCAGGGCACCCATGACCAGGGAAATGGGCATGGCACCCAGAAACACCAGAGCCGTATACAAACCCACGTGGCTAGCCTGGAGGCCCACATCATCTGCCAGGGCGGGGGCCAGCACGGGCACTGTCAGAAACATCATGGCAGTGACGGTCTGCATCCAGGTGGTGCCAACAAGGGGCCAAAATACAGTGCGCATGGCGCCGGGGAACCTTTACTATGAAGGGGATACTCGCCCACTATAATAACCTGGATAAGCATGGGAGGTAACTGTGACATGGCGACGGATAAATTTCACCTGACACCGGGAGATCTGGGCACTTATGGTGCCGGACTAACCAGGCCGGAATGCGTTCTGTGCCTGGCGGACGGCACGGTCATCACCTCACATTGGGAGGGCGGTGTCAGTGTCATCGCGCCTGATGGTTCACGCCGGGACATTCTGGGTCAACGGGCTGATGGCCTGCCCCCCGTCGCCACCAACGGCTTTGCCCTGACCAAGGACGGCGATTTCCTGGCCGCCGATCTGCATGGCGAGGGGGGTGGTGCCTGGCGGC
>Ga0233439_10001021_pt1 | contig 37691 bp, 29 predicted proteins | sample SI_123_September_6_FD_182713 | JGI IMG/M metagenome (GOLD analysis project Ga0233439, IMG submission 182713) | Seawater microbial communities from Saanich Inlet, British Columbia, Canada - SI_123_September2016_100_MG | ecosystem: Environmental > Aquatic > Marine > Inlet | place: Canada: British... | reverse complement strand
ACACCGCTGGCCCATCGTACGGGTTTTGGCCGCCTTGCCAACGCGCTGACTCTGGGCGCGACCATCGTCGTCATGGAAAGCTTCGATGCGCCAAAGGCCGTGGCATTGATCGAAGCCCACGGTGTGACGGTGATGGGTATGGTGCCCACGGTCTGCCGCATGATGATCCCTGAGATCACCAAGGATCCAGGTCGTTGCCATACGTTGCGCCGGGTCCTGGTCACGGGGGAAGCATTTCCCGTCAGCTTAAAAGAACAATTCATCAAGTTGCTGCCGCAGGCCCGATTGGTATCCTTCTTTGCCATGACCGAAGCCGGCGGCGTCACATCGTTGTCCCATGAAGAACAATTTACCCATCCGAAATCCGTCGGCCGGCCAACGCCTGGGATCGAAGTCCGGGTGGTGAATGAAGCCGGGGCAGAGGCGGCGATCGGCGATGTGGGGGAATTACTCGTTCGCTCCGGCCCGCCTGGCGCTTTCACAGTGATGAAAGGCTATTTGAACAGACCCGAGGAGACGGTCGCAACCCTGCGCGATGGTTGGCTTTATACCGGGGATCTTGGCTATCGGGACAGCGATGGCTATCTCTATATCGCGGACCGGAAGAAGGACATGATCCTGTCGGGCGGGTTCAATATCTATTCCAAGGAGGTGGAGGGTGCCTTGATCAGCCATCCTTCCGTGGTTGATGCCGCAGCCATCGGTGTGCAGGATGAAATGTATGGCGAGGCGGTTGCTGCCTTTGTCGAGGTGGCGCAGGATGATCTACCGTCGGAAGAGGACTTGATTGCCCACTGCCGGAAGATGATCGCCTCGTACAAAAAGCCGAAATATATTGTTTTTGTGAACGACCTGCCGCGCAATGCCATAGGCAAAATTCTGAAGCGGGAATTGAGGGCCATGGCCCCTGATGCCTTGCAACCATTAATGAAGAGGGGCGCATGAGCACCATCAATAAAGCAGCGGCACCATCTGCCAATCATTGCAGCCGGGATCTGCGTGAATGGCTGACCCATCTGGCAGCGACCGACCGCCTGGCGGTGGCCAAGCCGGGCCTGGACCTAACGCACGAACTGGCTGCCGTCTCTGATCGCCTGGAACTGGATAAGGCTTTGATTGCACCCAGCCCCAGCGGCCATGCGGTGCCGGTGGTCGCCAACTTGTTGGCCAGTCGGGCATGGATCGGTGATTGTCTGGGCGTCAGCGAGGATGATTTGATCGCCCGCTATCAGGATGCAGTGCAAAACCCTGTCCCTTGGGTGGAGGTTGATGCGGGCCCGGTTCAGGATGTGGTGCACCGGGAGGTAGACATCAACGGACAACTCCCCGTGCCAACGCATAACGAGCTGGACAGCGGGCCTTATATCTCCGCCGGTCTGATGATTTCCCGCAATCCCAGCAATGGCATCCAGAACGTCTCTATCCATCGTTGTCAGATCAGTGGCAAGGATCGTATTGGTGTACTGCTGTTACCCCGACATACCTGGACATACGCCCGCATGGCGGAGGAGGCGGGACAGGCGCTTGAGGTCGCCATCGTGATCGGTATTGATCCAGCCTCTCTTCTGGCCAGCCAGGCCATCGTGCCCATGGATTTTGACGAGATGGAGATCGTTGGCGCGCTGCATGGTGCGCCCGTTGAAATGGTCAAATGCAAGACCAACAATGTCCGGGTGCCTGCCAAGGCGGAGATTGTGCTGGAGGGCCGGGTGCTGGCGAATGTGCAGGAACCTGAGGGGCCGTTTGGGGAGTTCCCGCAATACTACGGCCGTCAGGCCAATCGCCATGTAATACAAGTGGACGCCATCACCCATCGCAAAAAACCCATTTTCCATACGATTGTTGGCGGCGGGATGGAGCATTTGCTGCTGGGTGGCCTGCCCAGAGAGGCGACCTTGCTGGAAACCCTGCAGCGTAACGACCCATCCGTATTGGATGTGCATCTCTCCCGCGGTGGGACCTGCCGCTATCATCTGGTGGTCAAGATCCGCAAAAAGCAGGAAGGTCAGGCCAAGAACATCATGATGGGTGCTTTCGCCGGTCACTACGACATCAAGCAGGTGATCGTGGTCGATGAAGATGTCAATATTCACGATCCTGAATCCGTGGAGTGGGCCGTGGCCACACGCTTTCAGGCGGATCAGGACCTGTTGGTTGTGGCTAACACCCAAGCCTCCAAACTGGATCCAACCACGACCGACGACGGCGTTGGCGCGAAGATGGGGATCGATGCGACCATACCTTTGGCGGCGGACGACTTCACCTTTACAGTGATCAAGGTGCCGGGCGCCGACGATGTTGATCTGAATGCAGTGCTTGATGATCCGGGTGCTGCAACGGCAATTATTTCGAGTGACGATTAGGGGAGCGATAGGATGAGCGATAACACAACAGTGGGCCACGCCCTGCTGGCCCGGCTGAAAGCTGCGGGCATAGAATATTTTCTGGCCAACGCGGGTACGGATTTCCCTCCCATTATTGAAGCTATAGCCCAAATGAGTGGTGGGGCCGGCGACGATGACGGCCCCACCGCCATGGTCATTCCCCATGAAAACGTCGCTGTTTCCATGGCCCATGGCTATGCCATGGTGGCGCGTAAGCCGTTGGCGGTGATGTTGCATGTGAATGTCGGCACCTCCAACGCCATCTGCGCCCTGACCAACGCCTATCGCACCAATGTGCCCCTGGTCCTGATGGCCGGGCGGACGCCATGGTCGGAACATGCGCCTTTGTCCGAAGGCACCCGTAGCCGGCACATTCACTGGGCCCAGGAGATGTTCGATCAGGCCGGCATGCTGCGGGAGTTGGTCAAATGGGACTATGAACTGCGCGCGCCGGCGGAAGTTGATGTGGTTATCGACAGGGCGATTACCATCGCGGAGTCCGATATCCAGGGCCCGGTTTATCTGTCTATCCCGCGGGAGGTTCTGGCGGCCCCGGCGGTGCCGTCGTCCGCCCCGCGCCGGTCGGCACCCACGGGCATCGCCCACCCGGACCCGGATCAAATCGCCCAGGCGGCGGACATTCTCATGGCGGCGGAAAACCCCCTGATCATTACGGCGGATGTGGGCAAGAACCCCACCGCTGCGGGCTATCTGGCCGATCTGGCGGAACGTTATGCTATTCCCGTCATCACTCATGTGCCGCGCTATCTTTGCCTGGGCAACGATCATCCCATGCATCTTGATTATGAGGCCTCGCCCCATCTGGCGAATGCCGATGCGGTGTTGGTGCTGGATTGCGACGTGCCCTGGATCCCGGCGACGGACCCGGTTTTTCCTGACGCAAAAGTCATCCATCTGGCCCAGGACCCATTGTTCAGCCGCTATCCTATCCGCAGTTTCCCCTCGAACCTGTCTATTGCCGCCGACAGCGTTGCGGCCTTACCGAAACTGGCAGACGCCATGGGGACCATGGATGAAGGCCTATCGCGGCCCGGCGCGAGAAGGTCGCCCATGCCCGCCAGGAAGTGCGTAACAAATGGCAGGGTATCCGGGACAATGCGCGCAAGGCTGATCCCATCCATCCCGCCTGGCTGGCCCAGTCGGTGGGCGAACATCTGGGCGACGATACGGTGCTGGTGAACGAAATGGGTGTGGTGCCCCAACATGCGGGCATCAACAATCCCGGTCGCTATTTCGGGCCCAGCCCGGCGGGTGGTCTTGGCTGGGGTCTCGGCGCGGCTCTAGGCGCAAAACTGGCCGCACCTGATGATTTGATCATCGCCACCATCGGCGACGGCTCCTACTTCTTCGGCAATCCCATGGCGGCACACTATTGCGCCCGGGCCTATGACCTGCCGATCCTGTTCATCGTCGTCAACAACCATGGCTGGGGTGCCGTGCGCCGGGCCACCAAGGCCATGTACCCGGACGGCAAAGCGTTAACCGGCAATGACATCCCACTATCCCGCATTGACCCGGCCCCTGATTACGAAATGATCATCGAAGCTTGCGGCGGTTACGGCGAACGGGTGACGGACCCCGATGCCTTGCCCGATGCCCTGGCCCGTGCCGTGAAGATGGTTCGTGAAGAACGGCGACAGGTCTTGTTGAACGTCGTTGTGTCTGAAGTTGTGTAGTTTTAACGTGTTGGAGTTTTAGAATGACAGAAACCGGCAGCGTCCTCCCCTCCATGCGGGTTGATGGCCAGATCGCCCTGGTTACCGGCGCGGGTCGTGGCATTGGCAAGGGCTGTGCCTTGGCCCTGGCGGAAGCGGGGGCGGAAGTGATCGCCATGGCCCGGACCGCTTCGGAAATCGACGACGTGGTGGCCGAGATCCAGGCCAAGGGCGGCAAAGCCCGCGCCGTGGTCTGCGATGTCGCTGACCAGGCGGCTATGACGGCTGCCTTCGCTGGTATCGACCGCCTGGATATCCTGGTCAACAACGCGGGCACCAATGTTCCCGTCGGGTTTCTGAAAGCGGAAGTGGAAACCTTGGATTTGATGATTAATCTGAACATCCGTGCGGCTTTCTTGGTCGCCCAGGCCGCAGCGCGGATCATGGCCGAACAGGGTGGTGGGGTGATCATTCATCTATCGTCGACCTTTGGCAAAGTTGGCCGTCCCGGTGCCTCGATCTATTCCGGCACCAAGCATTTCATCGAAGGGTTGACCAAATCCACCGCTGTAGAGCTGGCGTCCCGCAACATCCGTGTTGTCGCCGTGGGCCCCACGGCCATCGAGACGCCCATGCTGGCGGAGCGGTTGAAAGACCCCGCCGTGGCGGAGGATCTGCGGGGAAAAATCCCCCTGGGCCGGTTGGGAAAGATCGAAGATGTGCTTGGCGCGGTGGTCTTTCTGGCCTCACCCGCCGCAGCCCTGATTACCGGCACGACCATCATGGTCGATGGCGGTTGGACGGCACCGTAGAACCATGCCCGATCGCATATTAATAGCCGGGGCAGGGCCGGCAGGATTAAGCGCCGCGGCCTATCTGACGAGCAAGGGCATTCCCGTCACCGTGTTTGAGGCAGAGGCGCAATTGCCTGAAAACCTTCGGGCCTCCACCTTTCACCCGCCGACCCTGGATATGCTGGCGCCCTTTGGGGCCACGCAAGGCCTGATCGACCAGGGGTTGGTGGCACCGAAGTTTCAGTTCCGTGACCGGGTACAGGGCTGTCTGGCGGAGTTTGATTTTGCCGTACTGGCGGATGACACGGAACATCCCTATAGGGTGCAGTGTGAACAGTTCAAGCTGAACCATCTGCTGTACAATTGGTTGCAGACCCAGGGTGGCGCGGACGTCCGGTTTAATCATGCCATAACCGGTGTGCGTCAGGGCGATGCAGGGGTAACGGCGATCATCGATACCCCGGATGGGGAACAGAACTTTCAGGGACGATGGTTGATCGGTGCCGAGGGCGCCAACAGCATTGTTAGGCAGACTTTGGACATTCCGTTCGAGGGCTTTACCTGGGACGAGCGCTTCTTGGTCGTCTCCACCCCGTTTGATTTTGCCACCGCCCTGCCTGATATGTCTCGGGTGAATTATTTTCCCGATCCCGAGCAATGGTTCTTTCTGTTGCAGGTGCCAGGTCTGTGGCGGGCTATGTTCCCAACCAGGTCGGAGGAGACGGAGGAAGAAATATTCGACCCGGACCGGATTGAAACCCGCATGCAATGGGCCCATGCCAATGATCTTCCCTACGAATGCATGCACACCACATTGTATCGGGTGCATCAGCGCGTGGCGGAGCAATACCGAAAGGGCCGGATTTTCATTGCCGGCGATGCGGCCCACATCAACAATCCACTGGGCGGCATGGGCATGAACGGCGGCATCCACGATGCCTTTAACCTGGCTGCGAAGATGGCCGATGTATGGCATGGTGAGGCTGACGAGGCGCTGCTGGCGCTTTATGAAAAACAGCGCCGCCCCATTGCCTTGGAGTATGTCAATAATCAGACCATCCGTAACAAACAGAACCTGGAAGCCGCCACGCCGGAGGCGCAGAAAGCCTTTCGCGACAGCCTGGATGATGCGCTTTCAAGCCGCGAGAAGACCCGCGACTATCTGTTGCGTACATCCATGATCGCCAGCCTGCGCGCTGCCGCCCAGGTAACGGAGTAGGAGGAAGGTTTTGCCAGTTGCCGCAGCAATCGACGAATTTCTACGCGGTGAACTATCCGTCCAGGAGGCACCTGACGAGGGGGCCTGGCACAAGGCCTGGCATGATCTTGGTCTGCATACTCTGCCGCCGTTGGAAAGCGCCCTGCGCGGCGGCATAGGCGCTGATCGGTTGAGCTGGGCGTTCGTCGCCGGTTATCAAGGCGCGATCCGCTATGTCTTTCCCTCTGTGCCGCACCAGGGCTGGGCAGCTTACGCTGCGACCGAGGATAAATCCAAGCCCGCCACAGCTTTGACAACCCAGGGCGATGGATTTCTCTTAAACGGCCACAAATCCTGGGTCGGACAATCCCGGCACCTGGATCACCTGCTGGTCACGGCTGGCGATCAATGCGTCCTGGTCCCGGCCCAGGCATCCGGTGTGCATCTTAGTCATCGGGAAAATTCAAAATTCCTGAATGCCATGAGCCAGGGTTATGGCGACTTCGAAGCCGTCGAGGTTGCGGCGGGGGCTGTGTTTGATAGCGATCACATGCGTGAATTTGGCCGGCGGGAGCCGCGTTTTGTCATGCTGGCGGGCACTGGGTATTTGCTGGCCCACCTAAAGGGCGCTGATCAAACCCTGGAACAGGATCTGATCAGCCTTGCCCTGGCATTGGCAATGGTCTGTGAGAGCCAGCATGTGGTGCCAAAGACTTTGGCAGCCTTGGACCGGGCTCTACAAACCGCTGTTGCGCGTTTCGCAAATGCCGTTGATTGCAACGCCCTGCCGGACTGGCAGGCAGACCATCGCCTATTGTCCATGTATTCCGCCCGCATTCAGGAACGTGCCGCGCGTTAGAGATTTATTTCCCCAGGCGCTCAGCCTCTTCATTCATGACCACGGCAACCCGGCCTTTCGAGAGGCGGCCCAGAACCACGGCCATGGCGTCCTGGAAGTCAGCCAGGGCAAATACGTCAGAGACCCGGGGGTTCAATTTACCTTCTTCGAACCAGGCAAACAGCTGGGCCAGCAGGGCCTGCATGCGGGGGCCGTATTCGTGACGCACGTCATCGGGGCTCCAGCCGAAGTAATAGCCCATGTTCAGACCGACGACGGAGATGTTCTTGACCAGCAACAGATTGGCGGGGATCTGCTGAATAGTGCCGCCGGCAAAGCCCACGGGCATGATCCGCCCCTCAGGTGCGATACAGCGTAGGGATTGCTCGAACACTTCGCCACCCACCGGGTCATAGATGGCGTTGGCGCCCCGGCCGCCCGTGATCTCCAGCACTTTTTCGCGGAACGGACCTTCACGGTAGTTGATCACGTGATCGGCACCATGCTCCTTGGCGATGGCGATCTTTTCATCGGAACCAACCGTGGCGATGACCGTTGCGCCCAGGATCTTGCCGATCTCTATTGCTGCAATACCAACGCCACCCGCGCCGCCGTGCACCAATAAAGTCTCGCCGGCCTTTACATTCAACAGGTGATCCCATGTCAACGCGGCGCAGGACGTGGAATAGGAATTGGTGAAACAAATGGCGCGATAGAATTCCAGGCTGTCGGGTATTGGGAAGGTATTGACCTCAAACGCCACGGTTTCATTGGCCAGGCCGCCCCAGTCCAGGACGGATGCCACCCGGTCGCCAACCTTCAGGCGCTCAACCTCCGGCGTGATTTCGGTGACAATGCCAACTGCTTCCGTACCGGGCACAAACGGCAGCGGCGGTTTGCGTTGATAGCGCCCGGCGACCATCAGGGAGGTGGCGAAGCTGACGCCGGCTGCCTGGGTTTTGATGCGGACCTGTCCCGGTGCTAACTCCGGTACGGGACAATCCTGGACCTTTAGATTCTGAAATTCGGTATATTCTGCAACCAGGACACCACGCATGGCAAACTCCCCCATTTTACGGTTTATCATTTTGACTAGTCCGCATAATCTTAGAGCCAGATTCAAAGATGGAAAGAAAAGACTTATGAGCAGCGAAAAAATTCGTGTCGGCGTAATTGGCGCAGGCGGCAATACGACGAAACTCCACATTCCCGGCCTGCAGGCCCAGGAAGGGGTGGAGATCGTCACCGTCGTCAATCGCACCGCCGCATCCTCACAGCGGGTTGCGGATGAATTCGGTATCCCAAATATTTCCCCTGACTGGCAGGCGGTTATTGAGGACCCCGATATCGACGCGGTTTGCATCGGTACTTGGCCCTATATGCACGCGCCCATGACCATCTCCGCCTTGGTGGAGGAAAAACACGTATTGTGCGAGGCACGCATGGCCCTGAATGCAGATGAAGGCCATGCCATGCTGGATGCCGCCCGGCAATCCCCCCGCTGTGTGGCGCAAATCGTGCCCGCGCCCCATACCTTGGCCTTTGACCAGACCATTATCGATATGATCGCGGATGGTTATATTGGCGAGCTGATCACCCTGGATGCCCGGATCGCGGCGGGCAGTAATTTTCCCAACCCCAATTCGCCGACCCATTGGCGTCAGGACCGGGACCTGTCGGGCAACAATATCATGTCCATGGGCATCTGGTATGAAGCCATGATGCGTTGGGTTGGCCCCATGGCGAATGTCTTTGCCAGCGGCCAGGCCGTTGTCAATCACCGGGTCAATGAGGCCGGACACCGGGTTGCCATGACCATCCCCGACCATGTGGATATCATGGGAAAAATGGAACAGGGCGGGCAGATCCGTTTCAATGTCTCAACCGTCATTGGCCATGTGCCAGCGACTGTTGATGTGTGCATTTTCGGAACCGAAGGCACCTTGCGTCTGTATATGGCAGGGTCCGACCCAATGGCCTTGTTCGCGGGCAAGCGCGGTGATGCGGGCCTGTCGGAAGTAGCCATCGACCCGGCCAAAAAAGGCGGCTGGCGGGTGGAGGAAGAATTCATCAACGCCATTCGTGGGGTTGAGGACATCACCCACACGGACCTGACGACGGCGGTGAAATACATGGAATGGACCGACGCGGTGACAATGTCGTTGCGTACGGGGCAATCGGTCACGCTGCCGCTAATGGGATGATGATGGGATAATGCGTCCCGGCCTCTATTCGAAGTTCAGGCAACACATGATCACATCAACCGTATTGCCGTCCGATGACATTGGTAGGGTCAGGACGCTATAGCGTTTGTAGTCTTTCGGTGACCAGGTCATTGGCTGGTTGGTATAAAAGCTGGGCTTGCCGCTTTTGACGGCCGCACCGGCACGCGCTATCGCCTCTTCGGTACCCGTTGTTTCGTCATAATAATCGCCCGTGGCGTCAAGGCCGCGGGCCTCTGTGATGGCGGTGCCCACCAGTCGCGCCCGATAGCGTACGGGATCCTGCTCCACGTCGACCAACACGAGGTGTTGCAGGCTGGTAGGGAAGTCAAGAGGTTCGAAATCGGCCCGGGACGGCAATGTATCTCGTTCGCTAAAGGTGGTGAACCAGGCATACAGACTGCGATGGCTATCGCTGATTAAATCCTCAATCGTAAAATCGACATTGCCTGCCATGCCCAGCTCCCCGTCAGGACGCCGGCCAATATTCAGATAAACCGACCGCCAACCAATGGCATAATACGCCGTTGACCTCCACTGGTTTTTCCTGCGCCATCCAATGGCCGCTGTCGACGACGGCTGTCGTCAGGTCTTTGCACAAACCCGCCATGGGCTTTGGCAAATCGGATGTGATGGATTCACATGTGTAGTCATAGCGCGCGGCGATAAATAACGCAGGCATCTCCAGGATGCCGCCCCCCTGGGCGGTTTCAGCATAGGCGGCGTTGCGTTCGTGGTTCATGTAATAGGAATCAGCGCCAAAAAATCCGGTCCGTTCCATCGCGGCCGCATAGGTGGATAGATCCGTCGCGCTCACCACCGCATCGTCGCGGGGGACATCGGGGGCAACATTGTCCGGTCCGAACCAACCCCCATTCTGGCGAACAAAGGCGGTGCGTGATGGTTTGCCCCGACCGCTGGGATCGCCGCGTCGGAACAGTGCCTTGGCGGTGTTGTAGGGATTGGCTTCGAACCCGGCGGTGGCATGGGAGAAGTTTTCTTCATAAAAGCGCATGTACTCCCACTGTCCGGCCGGGAATTCATCTTCGGGATAGACGGATCGATCAACCAGATCGATCATTCCGTCCAAGCCCCGCTCCAACGGGCCATAGGGTACGCACAGGCTGGCGACCGCCCTGACCCGATCAGGGTGATGCGAGGCGATATTCCAAACAACAGGGCTGCCCCAATCATGGCCGATCCAGACCGCTTGTTCCCGGCCAAGCGCATCAAGCAGTTCGATCATATCGGCAACGATCTCAACCTGGGCATAGTCTTCATGACGGCCCGGCACGGATGAGCGGCCATAGCCGCGCATGTCAGGTGCCACACAGCGAAAGCCCAGGGCAGCAAAGCTAGGTAATTGATGACGCCAACTAATCGACAACTCCGGCCAGCCGTGAACAAAAATCAATAACGGCCCGTCCTCGGGCCCAGCGGCGAGGTAGAACGTTGTGTGGCGTTCGTTCTTGACCACATGTTCGGTGATTGCGCTGTCCATTCGCGTCTCCAATCCTATAAAGCGTCTCGAACTTTTGGGAATACCTCTTCCGCCATGAGCTGGAATGTATCCAGTACCTGGCCCTGGGGCATGCCAACGCCTTGCACACTCATGATAATGTGGTTCACGCCAAGGGCGTTGTGATAACGCAACATCTCCGCTGCCACTTCATCCGGGTCGCCGACGATAAAGCGGTCCCGGGCCAGGTCTTCATAGTCCATGGCGATATCCTGATCGCCCTTTGCCATTGCCTTGTCCTGACCCCAGGTTTTGTACAAGTCGTATTGTTTCTTTATGTACGGCGCAGCGATCTTGATCGCCTCATCATGGCTACGGGCACAGAAAACTTCCCGGCGCATGGGGAACTCGTCCGGGAACGGTTTGCCCAGGCGATCCAACTCGCCGCGATAAATCTCCATCTGACGCACGAAGGTTTCAAGTTTCTGGTGCGGGTTCAGGTACCAACAATCCCCCAGACGCGCCGCCCGGCGAATGGCGTTGTCCGCATTGGCACCAATCCAAATCGGCGGATGTGGCCTTTGCACCAGTGGCAGGGAGACCACGGCCTCGTCCAGTTCGAAGTGGGAGCCGGTCATGCTGACGCGTTCCTCTGTCCACAGGCGTTTTACGGCCTCCAGATTTTCCTCGAACCTCGCGACGCCTTCGCCTTTCTTGACGCCGAAGCCTTTGTATTCCACATCCCGATAGCCCAGGGCGCAGCCGAAAATAATCCGGCCACCGGACATGACGTCCATGGCGGCGAAATTTTCCGCTACCTCCAACGGGTTATGCAGCGAGAGCAGGACAATGCCCGCATTCAGGCGCAGGTTCGGTGCCTCCGCCATGACCCGGCAAAGGTAAGGTACCTGCATGAATTCCCGATGCGGATAGGTGGAGAAATGGGAGCCCGTGGTGATGCTGTCATAACCCAATTTATCCAGCACCTGGGCCTGTTCCATCAATTCGGAAAAATGCGCCCCCATATCATCGTCCCACTCAAACACGCCCCGTTGCATCACGCCGAACTGCATGGTCGGATCTGATGTGGACGCCATATTAGTTGCCCTTGAAGGTTGGCGGCTCCTTCGCCAGATAGGCGGACACGGCAATGGCTGCGTCCTCCGTCTCGCGGTTCAACAAATGCTGGTCCACATCCATGTGCATGACGGAACGGTCCAAGGCGGACGATATGGCATTCACACTGCGCTTGATCATTTGCGCTGCGACGGGCGCTTGCGATGCATAAAGGCGGGCCCATTCCATGGCCTTGTCCATAACCTCATCCGCCTCCACCATTTCGTCCAGGGCACCCCATTCCAATAATGTCGGGCCGTGAATATGTTCGCCGGAGATGACCAACCGTTTGGCCCGCGCCGGTCCCACCAACTGCACGCACAGGGGCAGGCTCTGCCACATCAAATTGACGCCGATCAGAACTTCCGGATAGGACATAAAGCAATCCCGTGCACCGATACGGAAGTCTACGGCGGTGGCGATGCAGGCCCCGCCGCCCATGGCGGCTCCCTTCCAGGCCGCGATGGTGATCTGATCCATTTCACGAATGGCGTGGATGCAGCGCTCACCAATACGACGCTGCCGTCGGCGCATGGTCAGCAAGGGATGGGGCGGCTCGTTTCCCGTCAGATCAGCGCCGGAATTGAAATGCTTGCCCGCGCCGGTGAAGACCACCACGCGGGCGTTCTCATCATCGCGAAAGCTTAACGCCGCATGCTCAATCTCCTGAATATGCCGATCATTCAAGGCATTGGCCTTTTCCGGCCGATTGAAGGTGATCGTCGCGATCTCACCGCCACGCTCCACCTTAATATGTTGGTAGTCCATGAAATGTCCTTTGTTAGGCGTCGGCCATGGCCGGGGTTTCGGCGCTTGATAGTGTGAAGCCTTCATAATTATTCGCCGCGACTTCATCGCACCTCAGTTTATAGCGGTCAAAACCGCCCACATAGGGCATGAAGATGCGTGGTTTGCCGGGGATATTGGCGCCCATGTACCAGGAATTGGCCAGGGGATAGAGGGTGCTGTCCGCGACTTCGTTGTTGTGCTGTACCCAGGCATCCTCGGCTGCCTGACTGGTTTCGATCCGCGACATACGGGCGGATTTCATATGCGTCAGACAATCAACGATCCAGTCCGTATGCTGTTCACAGGCCAGGATCATCTGCGCCTTCACGGACGGGCTTTGCGGCCCGGTAATCAGGAACATGTTGGGGAAGTCCGCCATGGTCAGCCCCAGATAGGAACGGGGGCCATCAGCCCATTTATCACGCAGCCGTGTGCCGTTTGTACCCTGGAGGTCAATATCCAGCAGGGCGCCAGTCATGGCATCAAAGCCGGTGGCAAAGACGATGGCATCAAATTCGTATTCGGCCTCCGTCGTGCGGATACCGTTGGGCGTAATGCCTTCGATGGGCGCGCTTCTGGCATCAACCAGGGTCACGTTGTCACGGTTATAGGTCTCGTAATAGTGGCTATCCAGGATCAGACGTTTGGTGCCGATGGGATGATCCTTGGGTGCCAACAGTTCAGCCACCACTTGATCCTTTACCGTGGCACGGATCTTGTTGCGGACGAACTCGGATGCTGTGTCATTGGCCGTTTTGTTCACCAGCAAATCGTTATAGGCGTATAGGAAGGAGATCGACCCGCCTTCGCCCCATTTTGCTTCATATGCCGCCTCCCGCTCCTCGGCACTGGCCTCCAACGCGGATTTTGTCGGTGGGGGAAAACCGGCGATGCCAAACGGCGTGTCAAAGGCGGCAAGGCGATGGGCGGCGTAAGTCGCCTTATGCTTGCGCTCAACCTCCGGGTCCAGGGGGGCATTTCGCGCCGGTAGGCTGAAATTCGCGGTGCGTTGGAAAACATGCAGGTGCTTGGCCTGTTGTGCAATCAACGGGATCGACTGCACCCCGGACGACCCGGTGCCGATAATGCCGACCCGTTGGCCGGTGAAGTCCACGCCTTCATGTGGCCATAGGCCGGTGTGATACGATTTGCCTTTGAAATCATCCAGGCCGGGGAAATCCGGTACCCGGGGCAGGGAGAGATTGCCCGTCGCCATAATGCAAAACTGGGCCGATATGTCACCGCCGTTGTCGGTCTTCAGGGCCCATTGGTTGTTTTCCGTATCGAATTTCGCGGCCAGGACCCGCGTGTCAAACGGATATCCCGGCGCAAATCAAAGCGGTCGGCGACATGATTGATATAGCGAAGAATTTCGGGCTGGGTGCCGTAGCGTTCGGGCCATTTCCATTCCTGCTGCAAATCTTCGGCAAAGGAATAGGAATATTCCATGCTTTCCACATCGCAGCGGCAGCCGGGGTATCTATTCCAATACCAGGTGCCGCCCACATCGTCGGCAGCCTCCAGGATGATGACCTTTAGGCCCAGGCCGCGCAGACGATGCAGAGCATAAAGGCCGCCCACGCCCGCGCCGACAATGACTGCGTCAAATTCGGCTGTAGCGCCCTTTTGTGCTGATGAAACAGATGATTGCGACATGGTTTCTTCCTCCAAGGCGATTATTATCTATCATATTGGTAGCATATTCGGTCCGCAGCGGCGAATCCAGGCCACCCGGCAACGTTGTTATGATAGGCTGGTGGGGCATCGCCGTTGATCCAGTCGTCGAAAGTTAAAATCCCCAATATGAGTGTTGAAAACCGGGTGCTCCTGGCCATGTGCGGGCTGATCACCGTCAATCAACTTGGCTTTGGCGCGGTGATCCCGGTGCTGCCCTTGTACGCGCAGTCCTTTGGTGTGCCGGCATCGGCTATTGGCATGGCGGTCGCAATATATGGTCTGGCACGGTTTTTTGTTGCCGTACCCTCGGGCCAGATGTCTGACTGGCTGGGTCGGCGGCCCACGCTGGCGATCGGTGGGGTCATCTCCTCTGCGGGCAGTTTCTGGTGCGCGGCAGCGACGGAATATCCGGAATTCATTGTCGCGCGCTTCGTCTCGGGCTTCGGCGCGGGCATTATCCTGACCACGGGGCAGGTGGTGTTGGCGGATATCTCAACGCCGGAGCGCCGGGGCCGTATCATCGCCATTTACCAGGGCTGTTTTCTGTTCGCGGTGGGCATCGGGCCGCTGCCGGGCGGTTTGTTGGCAACCCACTATGGCCTTGCCGCACCGTTTCAGGCCTATGGCGCGGCCTCGTTCCTGGCAATGATCGTGGCTTGGTTTGCCGTGAAGGAGACCAAGGGCCTGGGCACAAGCGTCGGCCTGGGCGCGGGCGCAAGTATCTCGTTTCTCCGGCAGATAAAATTGTTGATGGGGCAGGTCGGCTTTGTCCTGGTTTCCATCATATCCCTGGTCAACGCTGTCACGCGAACGGGAGGATTGTTTACGATTGTGCCGGTCTTTGCCGCTGTGCATTTGGCACTCTCCGTCGCCGAAATCGGCACCGGCATGGCCTTGGGCAGTGTTTTCGGTCTGCTGGCGGCCTATCCCACGGGCATGTTGGTGGACCGGTTCGGGCGAAAAGCCGTAATTGTGCCGGCAACCCTGATCACCGGGGCGGCGATGCTACTGTTCATGGTGGCCCCTGGATATGCCTGGTTTGTCGTTGCCTGCGTCGTCTGGGGGATCGCGGCCACTGTTGGCGGGACGGCACCCGCGGCCTATGCCGCCGACAGCGCACCGCCGGGTATGAACGCTGCCGCCATGAGCACATTTCGCATGGTCGGTGATATTGGTTATGTCATTGGCCCCATCGCCTTGGGCTTTCTGGTCGATACCCAAGGGGCGGAGACTGCCCTGGTGGTGACGGCGGCCCTGAGCGTCGTCGCTGGTATGCTGTTCCTGAAATTCGCACCGGAAAGCTATAGCGGTAGTGCCAGACAGCGCGACTGATCGGGATGGGCCGGGGATGGGCCGGGGATGGGCCGGGGCAATGCAGCGGCGCTGGATTATGTAATCATTGCCTGTAATAATACACGCTGGCCCAAGGCGGGCCTGGATGACGGCACCATGGTCTATGTGAATGGTAATATGAAAACGCAACCGTCAGGAATAAAGGGGAAACGTCCGTGAACATTCAAAGTAAGAGTGCGCCTGTCGATTATGGTCCCGCGCGGGAGGAAATGGCCGCTTACCTAAAGGCCGGTGAGGAAAAAGCCTATGCTTTGGGTAATCGTGGCCCCATTCGCTATGACGACAATGGTGCCGTGGCCCAGGATATTCTGGATGCCTATTGGCGCTGTGGCTTTTACGTCTTCGAGGGGGTGTTGGGCGCGGAGGAACTGGCCGATATCGAAGTTGATTTAAAAGAGATCCTGACCCGCCTGCCGAAAGAAAAAGACGCCCCCCTTGATGCCCAGGGCCGACCTGCCCTGGGGGCGGATTGTCAGGCCCCGACGTTATTTTGGTCCAAGCCCCTGGGCGATCCATTCGGCGGTACGGACCTCGCGAATGGCCGCCATCCGGTCAAGATGACGGAACCCACCCCGGCCCAGGATGCCCCCGATGAAGTGGTTTATCTGATCCTTGGCTCCCTGCAATTCTCTGATGCCTGTTTGCGCACATACGCTCACCCGGATTTGCTGGCCGTTGCCGCAGCGGTAAACGGCGATGATTTCGTCCCCTTCTCGGATGCGATATTCATCAAGGAACCCGGCATGGGTGCCTCCGTTGCCTGGCACCAGGACGGCACCACCTTATGGGACAGCCCGACTTGGGATCAGGGCAGCCATGGCTTTAACTTCATGGGCCAGCTCTATGGCTGTACACCCGCAAATGGCGTTTGGGTGCTGCCCGGCTCCCACAAATTGGGTCAGGTCGATATTAAGGCCTTGGTGGCCGAGGCCGGGTCAGAGCGTCTGACCGACGCCGTGCCCATGGTCTGTGCGCCCGGCGATGTGGCGATCAGCAATCGCCAGGCCTTGCATGGATCCTTTGCCAATACTTCGACCGATTGGCGGGTGACCCTGAATATGGGCTTTCATCGTCGGGCATCGGTTATGGGCGTTATGGGCGGCGGTATTCATAGCGCCCCTGCCGTCTATGATGATGCGCGGATCAAGGAACGTTCCCGCATAATCGGCTATGCTATAGATGCCCGCAAGCAACGCTTCCCCGATGAAACACCGTTTGCCTACAAACCGTTTGCAGACGCAGACGAGGGCCACCGTTGGGACGATGCCGCCCGCGAAAGCCTGAAAGACTATAATCTGCTGGATTTGAGCATCTGAGCCTTCTGGTTTAGTCGTTACCGCATTACAACATCTCAGAAACTCTCTAGGCTTCGCCTAGGTAGAACAAAGACAATGTCGTCAGTATTCATTAGTGGGAAGCAGAAGCTATGAGCAGGAAAACTGTGGTCGGTACGGGTGGTGAGGTGCTGATGCATCAGTTGGTGGCACAGGGCGTGGAATATGCCTTCACCAACACAGGCAGTGCGGAAGCCGGCTTTTTTGATGCCTTTTTGACCGTTCCCGGCGTGCAGCCGATCCTGTTGCTATCGGAATCCCTGGTTCTCTCGGCTGCGGATGGCTATGCCAAGGCGGCGAAAAAACCGGCCTTCGTGAATGTGCATTTGGCCGCCGGCACCCGCCAGGGCTCCGGCCAGTTGCAGAACGCCTACTTTGACGGCACCCCCATGGTGGTGACGGCGGCCATGCGGGACAATGGCTCCTTCGGCGATCACAACACCCTGGGGGCCTCAGGCGGCTTCTCGCAAATGGGTGCGGTGGAGGATATCACCAAGAACAGGTGGGAGGTGACGGACGCCCGCGGCGTTGCCATGGCAACGCGACGCGCCTTTAAGGAGGCGATGACCATGCCGACCGGCCCGGTCTATCTGGCCTTTTCATCGCCGGCCCTGGACGCGACCGGGGTTGAGGCGACAATCCAGGCCGCCGCTGGGTTGGAGATGGCCCAGGTGCCAAACGGTGCCACCATGGAAAAGATCCACGATGCCCTGTTGAATGCGGAAAACCCTTTGGTCGTCGTTGGACCGGATGTGCGCACTTCGGGCGGGCAGAACGAATTGTTGGAATTGGTGGAGAATTACGCCTTGCCCGTGGCGGTAGGGTTTTACGACTATGGCGGCTTCCCAATGCAGCACCCGAACTATGTCGGCATGATCGATGCTATTTCGGACAAGGGCTATGACGTGGTCTGCTGCATCGGTTATCGCCAGAACACCCGCGCCAGTGTCGAAGATATCAAGTTCCCTGATGCGGGCACGATCATCGGCATTGGCCAGGATGCGGCCCTGATGGGCAATACATTTGCCCTGGACCTGGATGTTTTGGGCAAGGTCGATCATACCATGCGCGCCCTGAACAGTTTGTGGAAGCCGGACCATTCGAACCTGGCGCACATTCAAAAACGTAAAATGGCTTTGCTGGAACAAAGCCAGGCGCGCTTGGCCAAACAGGCCGACGACGCCGTTACGCGTTCTACTGACAATCCCATCCACCCTCTGTATCTGGGCGATGTCATGTCGCGCACCCTGGCGGGAAACTCCGTCGTGGTGTCGGAGAACTTCCGCGCTTTTGATCATTTCCTGCCCTTCGGCTATGGCGACAATGATATGAGCATGGTGCGCACCGCGGGGGGCAGCCTTGGTTATGGCGTCGGCGGTGCCGTTGGGGCCCAGCTTGGTGCGCCGGACCGGCCCGTGGTGTTATCAATTGGCGATGGCTCGGTGATGTACAGCTCATCGGGCTTCTGGACCATGGCGCGCTACAGCCTGCCGATCCTGACCGTCGTCTGGAACAACATGAATTATCAGACCGTGCGCACGAACTTTGCCGCCTGGGGTGGCAATGTGAAGGACCAGAACAAATATCCGGAGACCTTTTTGGGCGACCCGGCCATTGATTTCGTCATGCTGGCCAAGGCCCAGGGCATCGAGGGGGAACATGTGCATGAACCTTCCGATCTGGAAGGGGCCTTGCAACGGGGCCGGGACGCCCAGGCGGCGGGGGAGCCATATGTCTTGGACGTCCACATCACCAACGTGGGCGCAGGCGCGGATTCCAAATGGCACAAGGCCATCGCCGCGAATTCATAAACTTCGGCTGAAAAGTAGATGATCTGCCCGACTTTAGGGTACCAGCGGAAATTGACCTGAGGCCGGATGTGGCCCGGTTGGTGCCAACGGCTGCCGTTGCCGTATCTAGCTTTCCCCACCAGATCGGATAGTATTCCGTTGACCCGAGGAAAACGTCTCGGAACGCCGACCTGTCGACATATTAGCCGCCGATGCGCTGGACTGATAGAGGGATTATCGTGATGATCCATCCTTACTCATATTATCTTGGTCGCGCGGCACAGCGCTATCCAGACCGGGTCGCGGTCATCGACGGTGACATTCGTCTGACCTATCGCGCGTTGAATGCGCGGATCGACAGCCTGGCCTTGGCGCTGCGCGCCTTAGGGGTCGGGCGTGGCGACCGTGTGGCGGTGCTACAGGCCAACAATCACCAGTTTATGGAGGCCCTGGTCGGCATCGCCCGCGTTGGCGCGGCCTTCGTTCCCATGCTGGGAATTCTGACCGAAGCAGATCACGCCTATATGCTGGAGGATACTGACGCGGAGGTATTGATCGTCCCCGCTGCGGCGCTTAAGGCGCGCGGCGCGGCGCTTAAGGCAAGCGTGGCAAAACTACGCCACCTGATTGTCGTGGACGGTGGCGATGACGCGCATGACTATGAGGCGTTGTTGCAGGCCCATGCGGGCATGGCCCCGCTGGTGCGCGGAGATGAACAGGACCTGGCCCAAATCCTCTATACGTCTGGCACCACCGGCAAGCCCAAGGGGGTGGCCCACACCTATGCCAGTACCCAGGCATCAATGATCAACTGGGTCTCCATGGCCAATCGGCAGCCCGGCGACGTTGGCCTGCTTTACATGCCGATGAGCCATTTTGCGGCGCGGCTGATGGATTCGGGATGGGTTACCGGCAGTACAGCGGTCATTCTCCCAACGCCTGACCCGGTGCAATCCTTCGCTGCCATCGCCCAGTACAGGGTCAGCCATATACTGGCCATCCCGACGCTTATGCAAATGTTCCTGGAGCACCCGGAAATCGATCAGTATGACCTATCAAGCCTGCGTTTCATTTGTTATGCGGCGGCACCCGCGTCTTCGACCCTTGTGCGCCGCGCGATAGAGCGCTTCGGCTCAATTCTGCATACCGGGTGGGGCGGAACCGAGGCTTATGGTCTGAATATCCACATGTCGCCGGAGGACCATTTGGCGGCTATTGACGGCCACGAACAACGTCTGCTGTCATGCGGTACGGAAAATTCCCTCGGCGGAAGAGTGCGCATTCTCGACGACGACGGGTATGATGTCGCGCCTGGCGATGTTGGAGAGCTTTGCGTCCGGGCACCGTGGATGATGGATCGCTATTGGAACCTGCCCGCGCTTACAGCACAGACCATCGTTGATGGCTGGCTTCATTTTGGAGATTTGGGACGCCAGGATGAAGACGGCTATACCTATCTGGTTGATCGCAAGGGTGACATGATCATTACCGGCGGTCTGAACGTCTATCCCCGTGAGATCGAAGAAGCTTTGTATCAACATCCGGCGATCCTTGAAGCAGCTGTGTTCGGCGTTCCGGACGAAAAATGGGGCGAGGCGGTCAAGGCAGTCGTCGCCCTGCGCGAGGGAGAGAGCGTCGGCGAAGCGGCAGTCATTGCCTTCATCAAAGAGCGGCTGGCGGCGTTTATGGCGCCCAAGTCGGTTGATTTCCTCGACCAACTTCCCAAGACGCCCGTCGGCAAGATCTCACGCCGCGACGTCAAGGCGATGTACTGGGGAGAGGGCGGACGCATGATCCATGGCGCAGGAGAACATTCATGAGCAACGCCGGCAACCCATTCGATGGCTATTGGACAACCAAAATCAGTTCAGCAAGCAAGGGGCGCGTCTTAGTCCGCGGCTATCCTGCCGAAGAACTTATCGAACGGCTGAAATTCGCCGAGACGACATATTTGATAATCAAGGGTGAGCTGCCGACAACGGCCCAAGCCGAGGCGCTGGATGCCGTGCTGCGCTCGGGCCTGGATCAGCAATTCATAAGCTCGGCGGTGCCAGCGGCCCGATTTGCCGCTTCCGCCGCGCCCGAAGCCCCCGCCGCGGCCATTGCGGCGGGTGTTATTGCCTTTGGTTCTGTTACGGGATCGCCGGCGAAATGCGGCGAAATGCTGTTGGCCGGCCAGCAAATGGCCGTGGCGGAAGGCCTTGATATAAGTGAAACGGCACACCGAATACTGCAGCAATACAGCGACGCCGGGCAAAAGGTTCCGGGCCTGGGTCATCCCATGCACAAGCAGGTTGAGCCAAGAGCCCAGGCATTACGCGAAATTGCCTTACGGCACGACGCCTGGGGGACATCGGGGCAACTGCTTGCGGCGTTGGAAAGCCAGTCGGAAGCGCGTTTCGCCCGGCATTTGCCGTTCAATCTCGCCGCCGCAGTTGCCGCCGTGCTCGCTGAAATCGGCTTCGCGCCGATAGAAATGACGGGCATTGCGATAATGGGCTATATACCCGCGCTGATCGCTCATACTGTTGAAGAAGTCCGCGAGGGTGTGCCGCTTCGGATTATCCCAGACGAATTGGGCGCGCGCTATGCCGGTCCACCGGAACGAACGATCCCGGATAGCTTTGGCCAAGGTCGTGATGGTGAGGCGAAGACAACAACCAAAGAATAGAATTGATTGTGACGAAAAACCTGCGCGGTTCGCCATTGCCGACCGGTGCCGCGATCCTGCCACCCTAACCCGTCACCGTCATCAACATTGCCAAGCGGAGAGAAAAATGAGCGAGTCGAGCAGATTCTGGGATTGGATCGCGAAGCGTTATGCGAAAACGCCCGTGGCCGATGAAGCGGCTTACCAGACAAAATTACAGGTGACGCGTGATTATCTGCGGCCGGATATGGAGGTCCTGGAGTTCGGTTGCGGCACCGGATCGACGGCAGTCGCTCACGCACCCAATGTGAAGCACATTCAAGCCATTGACATCTCGGCGAAGATGGTTGCAATCGCCCAAGAAAAAGTTGCGGCAAACAACATCACGAACGTTACGTTGGAACAGTCAAGCATCAGTGAATTCACAGCACATGATCAAACCTTCGATGCTGTATTCGGACTAAGCATCTTGCATCTGCTCAATGACAGGGAAGCAGCCATCGCCAAAGTATATAAGATGCTGAAGCCGGGTGGCGTGTTTGTCAGCAGAACGGCATGCCTTGGCGGAACCATGCCCATTCTATCGATCATTTTGCGAATGGGGCGGTTTTTGGGTCTGCTGCCATTAGTGCGGTTCTTCACCAAAAAGGAATTGGAAGACAATTTGACCGACGCTGGGTTCCATATTGATCATCTATGGCAACCGGGTGAAGACAAGGCCGTGTTCATTGTGGCAAAGAAGCCGGGTTAGCGCTTGGGGCGGGTTGCCGTGCTGCCGAGGGCCATTTTGTCGTTCTTGACGAATTTGATTATAGATTACGGTGACGATTACGACGACAGTTACCTAATAGGCATGCGACCGGGGTGGGAGCGAGTTAAGTGAAGTGCCACCGTAACCGGGACATCGAGACGTACTCGCCAAGTTGATGGAGAAACGACCGCTCGATTGCTAAACTAAGCAATGGCGCTGCCTTCAGGGCCAGGCACACGTAGTGGAGGAAGCGAGGCGTCACAATGCTAAATGCGCAGACGTTATACGATAAAATATGGGAAAGCCACGTCGTCCACGAGCCCCGAGAAGGCTTTTGGAATCTCTACATTGATCGCCACCTTGTACATGAGTTCACCAGCCCGCAGGCTTTCGAAGGGCTGCGGGCAGCGGGTCGCAAGGTGCGGCGCCCCGACGCAACACTGGCCGTGGCCGATCACACCGTGCCGACGACCAATCGCATCCAAGTCATAGATGACAAGGGAAGTCGGATCCTGGTCGAAACACTGAGAGAAAACTGCAAAGCCTTCGGCGTCCCTCTCTTCGACATGAACGATCCACGCCAGGGTATCGTTCACGTCATCGGCCCGGAGCAAGGCTTCACCCAACCTGGCACCACCATCGTCTGCGGCGACGCCCACGCCGCCACGCATGGTGCCTTCGGCGCGCTTACCTTTGCGATTGGCATAACGGAGGTGGAGAATGTGCTAGCAACACAGACGCTGTTCCGACAGCGCTCGCGAAACATGAAGGTTACCGTCGAAGGAAATTTGCCGATAGGTTGCTCGGCGAAGGATCTAATTCTGTCGATTGTTGGCAAGATTGGCACCGCAGGAGGCGCTGGGCATGTGATCGAGTATACCGGCCCGGCGATCAGCGCTCTCTCGATGGAAGGCCGAATGACGGTGTGCAATATGAGCATTGAAATGGGTGCGCGGGCCGGCCTTATCGCGCCTGACGAGACCACGTTCGCTTACATGAAGGGCCGGCCCATGACGCCCCAAGGTGCCGATTTCGACGCCGCCGTCGAATACTGGAAGACACTGTCGAGCGATACCGGAGCGCATTACGATACCGAATTGACGCTCGACGCCGGCGAGATAGTGCCCCACGTCACTTGGGGCACCAGTCCCGAGGATGTGTTGCCGATCACGGCCTCCATTCCCGATCCCTCAGCAGTATCCGAACCCGATAAACGGGCTTCGATGGAGCGCGCACTGACCTATATGGGTCTCGAAGTCGGCGAGCCAATAGCTGGGATCACCATCGACCGGGTTTTTATCGGCTCCTGCACCAACGGTCGGATCGAGGATTTGAGGGTTGCCGCCGAGGTCGCCAAGGGTCGCAAGGTCGCTGCAAACGTCAACGCCATGGTCGTGCCGGGCTCTGGCCTGGTCAAGACTGAGGCTGAGTCAGAGGGTCTGGACAAGATCTTTCGCGAGGCTGGATTCGAATGGCGCGAACCTGGCTGTTCGATGTGCATAGCGATGAACGCTGATCACCTGGAACCGGGCGAACGCTGTGCCTCAACTTCGAACCGGAACTTCGCGGGTTGGCAGGGGTTCGGCGGGAGGACCCACTTGATAAGCCCCGCGATGGCCGCCGCCGCCGCCGTAACAGGCCGCCTGACCGACGTGCGCAAACTGATCTGAGGAGACAGATATATAGAAAACTCCGGCACATTCGACGAACTGTTTTAAACCCGGAAAGCAGAATTTTTGATGTCATGGTCACTACTGGGGGATTAGAGGAAATAGACCTGATTACGGCGACAGTTTATTGAATAGGAATGCGACCGGGATGGGAGCGAGTTAAATAGACTGCCACCGGAATGAAATGGCACAAGGCCATCGCCGCGCATTCATAGGATAGGTTCGATAGGAGCTATTTCCGGGCCCGGTTGAAGGCCTCTGCCAATGCCGTCAGGTTGGCGGCGGATGGTTGTTGCGCCTTTTTTTGACTGCTCTTTTGAGGTCGCCCACCGCTCTTGCCTTTGTCTTTGACCTTGTTTTGTGGCTTGGCCACTTTTGCGGGGCGCTGTTGTTTGTCAGGTTTCGGACGGGAGGAATTTGACGTCTTGTGGCTTTCGCCCATTTTCATGGTCAGTGAAATGCGTTTTCGGGGCAGATCGATTTCCTGCACCTTCACCTTGACCACATCGCCGGGTTTGGCCACGTCGCGGGGGTCTTTCACGAACGTATCGGATAGTTGCGAGATGTGAACCAGGCCGTCCTGGTGCACGCCAACATCCACGAAGGCCCCGAAATTGGCCACATTGGTGACGACGCCTTCCAAAATCATGCCCGGCTCCAGATCCGAGACTTTCTCAACGCCATCCTTGAAGGCGGCGGTTTTGAATTCCGGCCTGGGGTCGCGCCCGGGCTTTTTCAATTCGTTGATAATATCCCGTACGGTGACTTCGCCGAATGTGTCGTCGGTGAAATCGCCGGGCTCAATATCATTCAGGGTATGGCTATCACCAATCAGCTGGCGGACATCCGCCTTGGTCGCCTGCAGAATGCGTTCCACTACAGCGTAGGCCTCCGGATGCACGGTGGATCGATCCAGGGGATTATCGCCTTCCATGATGCGGAGGAAGCCGGCGCATTGTTCAAACGTCTTATCACCCAGCAGGGGTACCTTCTTTAGATCTTCGCGGCAGGCAAAGGCACCATAGGCGTCCCGGTACTCGACAATATTCCGGGCCAGGGCACTGCCCAGGCCGGAAACCCGGGCCAGCAGGGGCGATGAGGCCATGTTCAGATCTACCCCGACCGCATTGACGCAATCCTCCACCACCGCATCCAGGGCATGGCCCAGGCGGTATTCGGACAGATCATGTTGATATTGCCCGACGCCAATGGCTTTCGGCTCAATCTTGACCAGCTCCGCCAGCGGGTCCTGCAGGCGACGCCCGATGGAGGCCGCACCGCGCAGAGACACATCGACATCGGGGAATTCGCTGGAGGCATATTCAGATGCCGAATAAACAGAGGCACCTGCTTCGGACACCATAACCTTGGTCAGGGGTAAATCGCCGTGCAGCTTCATCACCTCGGCTGCCAGCTTGTCGGTCTCCCTTGATGCAGTACCGTTGCCGATGGAGATCAATTCCACCTTATGACGCTTACACAGGGTCGCGATTTCCGCGATGGCCTGATCCCATTTGCGCTGTGGTTCGTGGGGATAGATGGTTGTGGTGTCCACCAGCTTGCCGGTGCCATTCACAACGGCAATTTTGACGCCGCTGCGATAGCCCGGATCCAACGCGATGGTGGCCCGCGGGCCGGCAGGTGCGGCCAGCAATAAATCCCGCAGGTTTTCGGCAAAGACGTGGATGCCCTCTTCCTCGGCCGCCGTCCACAGGCGGCTCATCAATTCCAGCTCCACATGCATGGCGGCCTTGACCCGCCAGGTCCAACCAGCGACGGACAGCAACCAGGCATCGCCTGGGCGACCCTGATCGGCAATGGCGAAATGATTGGCGATTTTCTGCTCGCACGGGTGGGGACGGGGCGGTGCGTCCGGATCACCAATGGCCAGGCTGACCCGCAAGATTTCTTCCTTACGACCGCGAAAAACCGCCAGGGCCCGGTGGGAAGGGACCTTTTTGACCGCCTCGCCATAATCGAAATAGTCCTTGAATTTGGCCCCGGCCGCCTCCTGCCCCTCAATCACGCGGGATACAAGTTGGGCGTTGTCCCAGATGTATTCCCGCAGGGTACCGATCAACTCCGCATCCTCGGCGAATTGTTCCACCAGGATCTGCTTGGCCCCATCCAGGGCCGCCTCCACATCCACAACCTTGGTGTCGTCGTCCACATCCGGGCGCAGATAGTTGGCCGCCTCGTCCGAAGGCGTCAGACTTGGATCGGCCAACAGGGCCTCCGCCAAGGGTGCCAGGCCCGCCTCCCGGGCGATCTGCGCCTTGGTCCGCCGCTTTGGCTTATAGGGCAGATACAGATCCTCCAACCGCGCCTTGCTATCTGCGGCATTGAGCGACAGACGCAGGGCATCGGTCATCTTGTCCTGATCTTCGATGGAGGAAATGATCGCGGCTCGGCGGTCTTCCAACTCCCGCAAGTAGCGCAGGCGCTCCTCCAGGGTGCGCAGCTGGATATCATCCAGGCCCCCCGTCGCCTCCTTGCGATAACGCGCCACAAACGGCACCGTGGCCCCGCCATCCAACAGATCGACAGTGGCAACGACCTGGGCCTCCTGAACGGTCAGTTCCTCGGCTATACGAGCGGAAATCGTTTTCATCAAAGACCTCGGTTACTATTTGGCAGGCAACGGGGCGGCCCTTGTATCCCCGCAGCAAAGCCCCCGCAAGGTCACTCTTACAAGCCGTTAAAACCGCCAATTTTCACACCAAGGCGGGGTGTGGGCAATGCGGCGTCTGGCGAATCATGCGCCACAGACTGGTACAAGATAACGACACGTGGGGACCGTTCTGTTTGGCAGCATTCATGTCAGGGGCGTCCATAACTCGACTATGGGGCGGTAGATTTTCTTTATTGGCCGTTATCAGGTTCCATCAGTCGTTTATTGCCATTTTGACTTTGTATCAGGCCGCTACATATTGAGGCTGGGGGCACTGTTAAAGTTAACGGGACGCATGGCGTCTATGTGATGATATACAACGCGGATATTGACGTGGTATGGCACCAAAATTGGGGCTTAACATACCCGTGTGGGGACTTGGGGAATGAAGAAAAATGACAAGACGCAATAATTTGTTGCTTGTGATTGGCGGCATGCTGCTGTTTGCCTCGGCGATTGCCTATTTCGCTGGCGTACCCAAGTGGTCGGCGCGGTTAGCGCATAACTGGTCATGGACATCACAATATTCCGGAACTGTTGCCTGGGCCGACACGACAGGACAATTCGCCGAGAGGAAATCCCCCACGGACGCGAAACGCGAATTCACCATCGAAGAGATCGATAGCGCGAAAGGCATCGTAAAAATCAAAGACCATTATCAAACAGTAGACCCGAAATCGGGTGAAGTTAATTGGGAATCCGTGCTCTATTTCTCCGTCAATCGAAATACCGGTCGCTCGGAAGATTCTAAAGAAGGTGAAGTATTTGGGCTGTTCCCTCGCTTTACTGAAAAACGGAACTATCTTATCGACATGAGCTACCTGAACCCGATTGAGATGAAATATCTCCAGCAGGAGAAAGTTGGCAATTTAACCGCATATCTTTTCGAATACCGGGGTGGAGCCGAATACACTGAAAGTTATTTGGGCACAAAAGATTATCAGGGCATCAAAGTTAAGCCCGGGCAGCAGGTTCTTTGCACGGAAGAGAGCTATATATTCACCTTATGGATCGAACCGGTCACGGGGGAAATCATCAAATGGCGGGAAGGTTGTTATGCGGGCGATGCGCTTTTTGACATGGCTGCGGGGCAAAAACTTTATAACCTTTCACAGTGGGATGGCGAAATGTCTACCGCGAGCACCGACGCAACCGTAGACCGCTTACAGTGGGAACGGTTGCGGCTGCTCTTCCTCGTTCGCTACCTTTGGCCGGGTTTAGCGATTATGGGCGTTGTTATTGCTTGTCTTGGACTTGTGCTACAGAAACGGCACGGCGTTTCGAGCCGCGCCTGAACCAGCAGACATGAATTTTTTTGCCAAACAATCCCTCACCTTTAAATGCCTGAGCATTTTCATCGCATTGTTTGCCCTGCTTTTGTTGGTCGTCATATTGTTCCAGGCGCGGCAAAATCAGCATGCCCTCGAAAACCAGAACCGCCGCAACGTTGAAAGCCTGTTTGCCTTTACCGCCGATGTTCTGGCCGTTAATCCGGAATTGTTTCGAAGTGACGGTCTGCAGGATATCATTCGTCGTTTCGCGAAGAACGGCAGTGGCTTCGGTCGGATCAGCATCGTTGATCACAATCTGATCGTCATTGCGGATTCGGAGCGAGCGGCAATCGGTCAAACAAGTGAATTCGAAGGGCCCGCAACGGTGCTTCAGACCGGACGGGCCGGACACATACATCCCGGTCCGAACAGTGGGGATGGCTCCCATGACAGTGTTGGTACTCATGAAGATAGCCGCGCAATTTTTGGCGCCTACGATCCAGTTCGAAAATCGAATGTGATCGGCGTCATGACGATCTCCTATCAGGTAACGCCGCCATTCTTCAATGTGACGCCAGCGCTGTTCTGGTTCATGTTGCTGGTGTCCTTTTCTGTTGTCATCTGCGGGCTTGTCGTTTGGTACGCGCTGTGGCGATTGTTGGTACGTCCCATGAACCAGCTGATGGTGGGGATACAGCGGTTCGGCACGGGCGGGTTATCCTACCGATTGGATATGGACGTGGACGGCGCGTTTGGCGACATGACGCGGGCCATAAATGATATGGCGGACAATTTGGAACAGGGACAGCGGGATAGCGAGACGTCCCAGGCCCACATTCGAAATAACGAAATACTACTGCGAAGCATAATTGATCAGATGCCGGCACTCGTCTCATTGAAAGACCTTCAAGGACGATACCTCATGGCCAACAAGGGGTTCGAAACCATCATCGGCACGCGCCGTGAAGATGTTATTGGCAAAACCTCATTTGAAATTGGCCTTGATAAAGCCGCCGCTCAATCCATTACTCTGCAGGATCGTCGGGTTCTTGAAACCGGCGTTGCACAATTCGAGGAGCGAAAGTTCGAGACGGAAAGTGGTTCGTATTTTCGAAATGGCGTGAAATTTCCAGTGTTCGATGCAAACGGCGTGATGACAGGGATTGGCACAGTTTCAGTCGACATTGCCGAGCGAAAGGCCATCGAAGACCAGTTGCGACAGGCCCAGAAGATGGAGGTCGTGGGCCAATTGACCGGCGGCGTCGCGCATGATTTCAACAATCTGCTTGGCGTCATCATCGGAAACCTGGATTTTCTTGGAGAGGAAATCGATGGCAATAAAGATCAAGAAGAATATGTTGCAATAGCAACACGCGCTTCGTTGCAGGCGGCGGAATTGACGAACCGCCTTCTTGCCTTCTCGCGTCGACAGGCTCTGAGCCCGAAAATTGTTGATTTAAACGCGCTGATCCACGGAATGACGGATTTGCTGGAGCGGACCCTCGGAGAGACGATAAGTATACGTGCTATTCTGCCGGCTGATTTGAAATTGGTGCTCGTCGATGCAAGCCAACTCGAAACCGCATTACTTAATCTGGCGGTGAATGCGCTTCATGCAATGCCCGGCGGTGGGCTGTTGACCATCGAGACCTGCAATACCGAACTCGACCGCGAATATACTGAACGGCACGACGAAGTCGCGGCTGGCGATTATGTGATGATGGCAATATCCGACACCGGAGTAGGGATGTCTTCGGATGTTTTGGACCAGGTGTTTGAGCCGTTTTTCACGACCAAGGATGTGGGCGAAGGAAGCGGACTCGGTTTGAGCATGGTGTTCGGCTTTCTAAAACAATCAGGCGGTCACATATCGATATACAGCGAAGAAGGCGAAGGAACGACCGTGAAACTGTATTTTCCGGTCTCTAAGGTTGATACGCAGCCGTCAATCGCGGACTCCGAGCCGGCCGCCATTCCATTGGGTTCAGGGGAAACTGTTCTTATCGTCGAAGACAACTTGGATCTGTTGAACATGGCGGTGAAATGTGTCTCCAGCCTTGGATACAAGACCTTAACCGCGTTAAATGCACAGGAAGCGCTCACAGTATTTGGTGACGGAGCAGGCATTGACGTACTTTTCACCGATGTTGTGCTGCCAGGGGGGGTGAATGGCGTTGCGCTCGCAAAAGCGGCGTTGGAACGGCGGCCAACTCTGCGCGTCCTATACACATCGGGATATACCGAAAACGCAATTGTACATAACGGCGTTATCGATGACGACATAGTGCTTGTTGAAAAGCCATATCGTCGGGAAACGTTGTCATATCGGCTACGCGAAATACTCGGAGGAAATTGACGGGACCGCCGGTCAAGGGATGATTTCTGGCCTCCAGCCCGAAATGTCTATCTGTAATTATGCAGTCAGGTTGCGCAATTCGGCAGTTCTGAATGGCTTCCAAATAACCGAGACATCCGATCCATTAATTCTCTCTGACGCTGCGCCCATCCTGTGTGCGCATGTCGTAAACAATAAAGCCTTGAGAATTTAGGCGTCGGGCCAGTCTTCCACGTCGAGAATTTGGAAGCGGGCAGGCTCATCACCGGCCAGATATTTCTCCCAGATAATCTCATAGCCGCGTTCCAGGTTTCGAACCCACCTATCCGTTTGCAGCAACACAACGTCATCGCGTTGATCATGCATGCGCTGGCGCAATGCCTGCAGACGGGCCGGGTCGTGAAACAGTGCCACGGCGGTTTCAACATAAGCTTCGAGATCATGTACGAACAATTCAGGTGTGCCGCCGGCTTTGAGGAGGGCCAGGTTTGGTTGCGGTAAGGGGAAGGAAACCTTCGCACTCACGGTCGGTGTGCCTGCAATGATGGAGTCCACCGTGGTGACACCACCTGGATGATAATAAGTATCAAGCAGCAGATCGCACAATTGAACCCGGCGTAGATGGTCCGTACGGCTGTAAAAACTTCCGAATATAATCCTGTCCGGATCAACACCCTGTTCTTGTGCCATTTTAAAGATGTTGGCCTTTGCATCAGGGATCCATTCCATCAACAGCAGCTTGCTACCGGGCGTTCGTTTGAGAATTTCCATCCAGGCGGCAAAGCATTCCGGATCATACTTACAAGAATGATTGAAATACGCAAAAAGGAAGCAATCATCAGGCAGCAAAAAATCTTGTCGCCTTGCGGTTGGCAACCCGACCTCCAGCATTTCAGCGGGCATGGCCACATGCGGCATATAAAATGGTTTCTCCACATACAACGATGCGAATTCTTCATTTAGGTAGGCTGTATCATTGTGGGAATAGTCATAGAATTCTGCCCCGCCGATAATTTGAAAGCCACTGGGCCCGTGCAGGATAATTGGTGCCGGGCGCAACGCTGCCACATCCATGCAGTGGCGGGCAAAATGCCCGGTCGTGTCGATCAGGATATCAACGTCATCCCGATAGATCATTTGCGCCGTAAGTACCGCCTCATCCATTGAGAAGGAGGCGAATTTGTCGAAATGATCTATAAAATCATGGTTGTTACCGTCGGACGTCTGTGGGCTGACGGAATAACCGTATAGTTCAAATCTGCTTTTGTCGTGACGACTGACAAACGAGCGCACCGCCGCAGTGTGACTGTTTGCGTGGCTATAGGGAAGCATGATGCCAAGTCGGATTTTTTTCCGCCGTGTCTTGTTGAACGTGAAATTGGCGCGGGCCCGCTCCTCTGCATAGCGCTGGTAAATTTCCGCGCTTTTGTATCTGGCCGCGCGGGCGATTTGTGCATAGTCGAGACCGAGCGGGAACAAATTCCATACATCAATTTTCAACGGCTGGCCCGCTTCCATCACCGCGTCGATCTCACGCAGCATATCCTCACAGATAGCGTTCTTTTCGCCCCATTTGCAGAGCGACAATTGAGTCTCAAGCAAGAGTGAGCGTGAGGTATAATCGCCTGGGTCAAGTTCTAGGATACGGCTATACAATTGGTTGGCCAGTTCATGAAGCATGGCTTCGTGTGCGGCGAAGGCAATCTGCTTTAGCCGCTCCGCGTCATCATCAAGAATTTCTGCGGCTTCTGAGCAAAGCCGGTTCATCATTTCTCTTGATAAGACGGATCGCCTTAGCTGAACGACATGGATGAGGTCGTCCGGGGATAAAGCTTTTAAGTTCTGGAAAGATTTTTCCAAATACTGCTCTGCCCGGTCATGCTGGTCCATTTCCCTGGCAAAGGCGCTGGCCAGGAAATTGGACTTTGGGTTTTCCGGGTCTAACGACAGCATGCGCTCAAAAATGTCTTCGTGATTTGTTGCTTCTTCATGCTCAATCAAGGCGGACGCCGCGTCATGAAAGATGTCGGGATCACTGGAAAGCGTGCAGAGTTTTAAATGGACCTCCCTTGCTGCAGGCCAGTCGTTCCTGAACCCATGCACCACGGCTTGGACAGTCCAGAATTTTTCATTGTCGGGTTCAAGCGTACAGGCGTGGGTAATCGATTGTACCGCCGCTGTGATGCTGTTCGCCCTTAACTCGAACTGTGCCAGGTCAAACCATAGTTCGGCTTTATCGGGGTTGGCTTCGGCGGTTTTGCGCATTACGGATGCCGCAGCGCCGTAATTTCTTTCCTCATGAAGAATACTTGCTAAACCGACGGCTGCGTCGATGAATTCGGGGTGTTTTCGGGCCGTATGTTCCAAAATAATACGCCCGATCTCCGGTCGTTCTGCCCCCAAATAAATTGCGGCAAGGCGCAACAGAGCGACTTCGCTGATTGGAAATGCGGTAATATCAGCGATCAACTCATGTGTTTCAGAACCGAAAAGCGTCCTGCAAAATTCCAGTGCGTCATCTTCCCGATCCTGTTCAAGCAGAAGGTCGCAGAGTTGTATCAGTGTTGCGATATGGAATGGGTCAGCTTCAAGTATTTGCTCATATTGCTGCAATGCCTTCGGAATATCACCCTGCCGTTCCAGATCACGGCCTTGGCGAAATGCTGTTGCGACATTTTCGTTGAATTCGGTTTGAGATGCTCCGACGATCATCATGCCACCTATAAATTGCCGCTTAGCGGATGCAATTGGCGGGATGCGATATATGACCGGCCCCACCAACCGACATCCATATGGCGTAGGAATTTCCAATCGGATTGCGCCTGGAAATCCAGAAACGCCTTCGCAATGCCCTCGGTGGTCACGCTGTGGTACCCGGCAAAGAGATCGTCGATATAAATGATGCAGCCGTCTTGCAGCAGAGGCTCCATAAACTCGAACACCGGTACGGCGGATTCATAAAGATCGCAGTCGATGCAAGCCAAAGCGATCTTCCGGCCTTCGCTCTGCAGCCGTTCTTGCAAATTTGTCGTCAGGCTGTCGTCATAGAAACCCTTTATGGGCACGACCCGGTCTGCATAAATGCCGTGGGCTTCTATCATTGCCATAAAATCGGCTTCTGATGTCGTCAATGCGCCACCCTGACGCCACAATTCATAATCGGGCTGATTATTCACCTCCGGCAGGCCGGCAAAACTGTCGAAGGCGTAGAACTTGCTGTCGTCACGATTGTGACGCCGGGCCTCGGACAAGGCCATGCGCATGGTGCGTCCACGATGGCAGCCGTATTCATGGTAGTCGCCTTCGATCTGGTTCCCCGTCAGATAGTCGAACGCTTTCACGAAGAAACGGTATTTCTCATGCTGGCGATTTTGCTGGTTGTAGGCGATGGCGCGCGCCTCATCCCAGTTGGCGATGGCCCCCGCATCCGGCAGACGGACCCATGGCTCCGCACTTAGTGGATCCGCGAAGTTAAAATCAGAGAATTTTCGATTGTCCGGGTTCATATCTCATCTATTTTTTGCAATGCTTCATCAGTAACCAGGCCGATGTCCATATAACGGTAGTTCCCGAGCCGGCCGACGGAGAGCACTTTGTCCGATCTGATTTCGTCGATATACTTTTGCGCCCGGGCTTGCTCTGCCTTGATGGGGTATGGGTACAGTTTGTTCCGGGTCGATGGAATTTCCAGGCCGATCAACGTTTGTTCAGATTGATAACCGGTCAGCTTTTTGTACTCGACAATTCGGGTATAGGTCTCCTGCCCGGCGTAATGGAGGAAGAAGGTGGGGTCGGGGATGACCTGCTTACAAGGCAGGACAATGGGGATGAAATCCCGGCCGATGTAATTCAACTCCCCATAGGCGTGGCGCAAAACAATATCGGGTGAAATGGTGCTGACCAGAAGGTCACATTCAAGCCAGTCCTCGCCAACCTTGACGGCGGGCTTATTCAGATCAAATTCAGAGACAAAGACGCCCGTCCGGGCTTCGACATTTTCCGCTGACGCGCACATATCCACATAGTCGTCCCAGCCGCCGAGCGAGATCGGGTAGGAGATGAAGATATCTGGGCGTACTTCATGGCTGCCTTCTGACAGGCCCACGCCTTTGCCGTCAAATTTGAAATCATCCAGGACCGTGTTTTCTTCGATTTGCCACATCTTTTTTGAATAGTGACGGACAAATTTGTCATACAAAATTTCGCCTACCGAATTGATCCAGTATTCTTCAAAATTCTTTGCCGCGCCAGGATCGCCGCGATTGTCCAGCTGCGCCTGGACTTCATCTCTATCGGGCATGCGGGCGATGTCATCATGGTGGATTGGATAAGAATAGAACTCTTGATCCCGCTCTACATAGGTCAGCAGGTAATGGGCCAATCGCCTTTGCGGCACATATTTGTCGTAGTATTCAAAAATATGCGCTTTGTCCGTAAACAGATGGCGCGGGCCAAAGGTATAGGGGTGGCCGCCATAATGCATGGTGCGGCAACCGCCGCCCAATATCTTATCGCCCTCCAGCAACAGGACCTCCCAGCCCTTTTCGGACAGCAAGTGGGCCCATGTGCACCCGGTCATTCCGCCGCCGACGACAATAGCTTTTTTCATTTTTCCACCCGTTAAGTCAATTTCTGTCGTGTCAAAAAAAATCAAACGTTGGCCGCGTGTTGACCCAACGTGCGGAAGCCTAAATGTTCGTATTCCTTGATGTTCTGAATGCGCGAGGCGCGGTCGTCCTTGAGGCGATCACCCATGCGGCGTCGGTTCTCTTCAAAATTCTCCTGCCAGACAACCCGTCGGATGGTTTCCAGTTCCTCGCCGGAGGTATCGGGAAGTGTAATGGAGGCGTGTGAAAAGCGAATGTTGTCCACGTCGAAACCCTCTACCAAGATGCCCTTCGCAGCGCACTCGTCGAACAACGGTGTGCCGGGCAGGGGGGTGACGAGGGAGATATAGAAATCGTCGATGTCCAGTTCCCGTGCCATTTTCACAGTACTGGCAATCTGATCCCTGGTTTCTTCTGGAAAGCCAATCATGAACAGAGCCCGGGTTTCAATGCCTTTTGATTTCAGGTAGGCCACCACCTCGGGCACACGGTGCAGATCAACTTTTTTGTCAATCAGCGCTGATTGCAACTCTGGATCTCCTGCCTCGATTGCTAGCAATGCCTTGTAGAAATTGGCTTCGGCCATAAGGTCAATGACGTCTTCATCCAAAGCGTTGACGTCCGTCCCTGCGGGCACCCCGAAAGTCATGTCAGGGAATTCTTTGGCAATCTCTTTCAACAGTTTTTTGACCCGTGGTTTGGAAACATAAAAATTGTCGTCCAGGAATTCGATCTCCTGGACACCGTATTCATCACGCAGCCAGCGAATTTCTGCAATGACGTTTTCGTTCGAACGTCGGCGGTACCCCTTAAAGCCGCTTTGCAGGGGCGAGGTGCAAAAGTAACAGGCGTGGGGACAACCACGGGTGCTCATCATCACTGCATAACGATCTCGCTGGGCATCGCCGCCGCCAATGCGGACGTGGGTGGTCCAATAAGCTTCCATGGGCAACACATGCCAGGCGGGCAACGGCAGGCCGTCAAGGTCAGTGGGTATGCCCGCGTCCTTGCGGTTATAGTAATTCCAACCATCGCCCTGCACCACTGGCTTGACATTGGCCATGGTGGTCACAACTTCGTTGCCGTCCCGGTAGTACAGTGCGGTGACGCTCTCCAACGCCCGTTCCCCATTCAGGGCCGACATCAGATCAATCAGCGTTATGTCGGCTTCACCCAGCAGGACGAAATCCACATTCTGATTGTCCATGACACGCACCGGGGCACCCGTGGGGTGCTGACCACCCAGAACGATCGGCAGATCAGGGCGCAACGCTTTGATACGGTCGCACAAAGCATGCGCTTCCCGGATCGCCGTTGAAAACAAAACACTAATGCCGACCACATCCGGCGCGAATTCTTCCAACCGCGCCAAAATGTCATCATCGGAAAGGCCGTAGTGAATATAGGGCTCTATATGCCATTCATTGTCATAGCCTTCGGCAACCGCGTCGATGACAGAGACTTCGTAGTTGTGTGCCAATAGATTGGCGGCCAGATAAGCCAGACCCAGTGGCGGTGTGCAATGCTTTCGATGGGCCGGGGTGCCATTGGGAAGGATATGCACTTTACTGGACGGATTGATTAATAAAACCTTGTTGAGCCTTTGTTGCTCCTGCATGTCCGTCACCCTTGCTCACTATCCAATCACGCGTTCACGAGTACTCATAACAATGCGCCAACTGCCTGAAGGGTGCAGTTTGCCGCTATCCAAACCATCCAACTTAATGGTGAATTTATGGTTAATCCGGGAACTTGAAGTGATTAATGGGGTGTAGATAAATACGTCACATAGGCACGAATGGCCGCTTTCGGATCGGTATATCCTTCGTTGCCCATTTGTTGTGACAGGGCGGAAATATCGAAAACCAAATCACCGGCGGCATTGGCGTCATTGTCGCCGCGTAAAAGGTTTGCCCGTCTGCCGCAAGCGTCTTCCAATAACGCGATCCATTGGTTCATGCTCAGGCTTTCACCACGGGCGATATTGAGCACGCCTTGATAAGGCCGATCAAGAAGGTTGCAGATAACCTCGCAAACCGTGTCCACGTCCAAATAATCCCGCAAGACCTGGCCGTCGCCAAACAAGGTTATTTCGTCTCCGGCCATGATCCGGGATGCGAAAAGGCCAATAATACTATTCAGTTGATCAAAGGGGCCAAACACCCCTGGGCAACGAAGGATCGTAATGGGGCAGGCCGCACCACCGGCATGGCGGATAAGATGTTCCCCGGCCAATTTCCCAATGGCGTAATAGCTTACCGGATCAACACGGGTGGCCTCTGTAATGCCATGGGGGGGCGTGGTGCCGTAGACATCGACACTGCTTAAGTAGATCAAACTGCTGATCGGATGCTTCGCGACGGCGTTCGAGAGGTTTTCCGCCATGGCCAGGTTTTTCTGCAGGGCCACGAAGCTGTTGTCAATTTTTCGGTTGATGGTTGAACAAACCACTACCTTGGTGGTGCTTGGCAATTGTGCGAAGGCTTTTTCCACCGCACCGGCGTCCGTTAGGTCGCAATCCTTGGAACCAAAACCCAAAACCTTGCCACTGCCGGGGCCATTCCTGCGGGATAGTTTTTGTTGCAGGTTCGAGCCGATAAAACCGGAATTGCCGAAGATCACGAACAACGCGCACCCACCCTTAAGATACCTATTTGCCAACTACCCTATCGTTGCCGTCAGGGTAATTGGCCGTCAGCATACAAGACATCCGGTTGTGTTGCTACGTCAACCTAGTTCCAATCAAAGCCCTATGAAAGCGGGGGGTTAACGCCAAATTCACCATTTTCATGGACAACCTAGGAAACGAATACCCGACCTGCGCGTGTCATATTTACGATGACATAGCAGGCCGCCGAACAAGAGGACATTGTTAATCCGCCATGACTGACATTGCGCAAAACCATGAGGCAATGGTGAAGTTTGATGCCTTTGCCCTGGGGTCCGACCTGCCCCGATCACGAAAACAATATTGGCTTCGTCGCTGCGCCCGGTTGTTGGTGTCCGCCCTGCGTCTCAATACATCGCACCCGTTCTCAACCGAATTGGCCCAGGCTATTCTGCCTGTCGCGAAAATCAAGACGCCCAAGGGGAGCATGTTGTGCCG
>Ga0233439_10001020_pt1 | contig 37707 bp, 33 predicted proteins | sample SI_123_September_6_FD_182713 | JGI IMG/M metagenome (GOLD analysis project Ga0233439, IMG submission 182713) | Seawater microbial communities from Saanich Inlet, British Columbia, Canada - SI_123_September2016_100_MG | ecosystem: Environmental > Aquatic > Marine > Inlet | place: Canada: British... | reverse complement strand
TGATCGACGTGCTGGCTAATGACAGCGATGCGGACGGTACTGTGACGGTTAGCGGCATTGCGGCCCAGCCTGAGCACGGCACGGCCACCATCGGCGAAGGTGGTCAGATCACTTACACACCAGACGCTGATTACAACGGCACAGATTCGTTCACTTACGAAATCACGGACGAAGACGGCAACACCACCACGGCGACGGTGAACCTCACCGTCGATCCAACCAGCGACAACCCGGTTGCAGTAGATGATACGGCGACAGTCAATGAAGATGGCGCTGTTGTGATCGATGTACTGGCTAATGACAGCGATGCGGATGGCGACGTGACGGTTAGCGGCATTGTGACCCAGCCTGAACACGGCACGGTCTCCATCGGTGAAGATGGTCAGATCACCTACACACCAGACGCTGATTACAACGGCACAGATTCGTTCACCTATGAGATCACGGACGAAGACGGCAACACCACCACGGCGACGGTGAACCTGACGATTGACCCAACCAGTGACAATCCGGTTGCGGTAGATGATACGGCGACCGTTGATGAAGATGGCGCTGTGGTGATCGATGTTCTGGCTAATGACAGCGATGCGGACGGTACTGTGACGGTTAGCGGCATTGCGACCCAACCTGAACACGGCACGGTCTCCATTGGTGAAGATGGTCAGATCACCTACACACCAGATGCTGATTACAACGGTGCGGACTCGTTCACCTACGAAATCACGGACGAAGACGGCAACACCACCACGGCCACCGTAAACCTCACAATCGATCCCATGAGCGACAACCCGGTTGCAATTGATGACACGGCGACGGTAAGCGAAGACGGCTCCGTCGTGATCGACGTGCTGGCTAATGACAGCGATGCGGACGGTGTTGTGACGGTTAGCGGCATTGCGACCCAGCCTGAACACGGCACGGTCTCCATCGGCGAAGATGGGCAGATCACTTACACACCAGATGCCGATTACAACGGCACAGATTCGTTCACTTACGAGATCACGGACGAAGACGGCAACACCACCACGGCGACGGTAAACCTGACCGTTGATCCAGAGAACGATAATCCGGTTGCGGTTGATGACGTGGCGGCCGTGGACGAAGACGGCTCGATCAACGTTAATGTGCTGCAAAATGACATTAACACGGATCATTCCGGTCAAGGTGGCGGTGGCCTGACGGTGACCGACGCGGTTATTGAGGGTGGTGCTGGCGGTACTATTGGCTTCAATGGCAACGGTACACTCAGCTTCACGCCAGACGACAGCTTTGACGACCTGGCCGTAGGTGAAACCCGCGATGTGGAAATCACCTATACCATCGAAGACGGTGATGGCGATACGGACACCGGAACGCTGACGGTTACGGTGACGGGATCGAACGATGGTCCTGTGGCAACAACCGATACCGTAACAGTGGATGAAGACAGCTCGGTTGTGATCGATGTGTTGGCGAATGATATCGACATTGATGGCGACACGCTTTCTGTGACCGGTATCGAAACCCAACCTCAGCACGGTACGGTATCACTTGACCCGGCCACGGGTGAGGTTACCTACACGCCGGACGATGATTACAACGGCCCCGACTCGTTCACCTATCAGATCACCGACGAACACGGCGAAACTTCGACGGCTACGGTCAATCTCACCATTGATTCTGAGAACGACAACCCGGTTGCAGTTGATGATACGGCGATCGTTGATGAAGATGGCTCTGTGAATATTAATGTTCTGGGCAATGACTCAGACGTGGATGGCAGCAGTTTGTCTGTCACCGGGGCTACGCTGGCCGCAGGTGTCGGCGGTGTTGTTGCCATTAATGAAAATGGCACCATCGACTTCACGCCTGACAGCAGTTTCGATAACTTAGCTGTAGGCGAAAGCACACAAGTTGAAATCACCTATACCGTTGATGACGGTCAGGGCGGCACGGACACGGCAACGGTAACGGTCACTGTAACAGGCTCAAACGATGGCCCTGTAGCGACAGATGACACGGCTTCTGTGGTTGAAGACGGCTCGGTTGTTATAGACGTTCTGGGCAATGATACGGATGTGGATGGCGATGTGCTTTCTGTTTCCGGCATCGAAACGCAACCTGAACACGGTACAGTTTCCATCGGCGAAGATGGTCAGATTACCTACACGCCTGATGCGGATTACAACGGCTCAGACTCATTTAGTTACGAAATTACGGACGAGAATGGCGAGACATCAACGACCACGGTTAATCTCACTGTTGATCCCACCAGCGATAATCCGGTTGCTGTCGATGATACGGCAACAGTTAGCGAAGACAGCTCGGTCGTGATCGATGTTTTAGGTAACGACAGTGACGCCGATGGTACAGTATCGGTCAGTGGCATCGATACGCAGCCTGCGCATGGTACGGTTTCCATCGGCGAAGATGGCCAGATTACCTACACGCCTGATGCGGACTACAGCGGTTCTGACTCGTTCATTTACGAGATTGCGGACGAAGACGGCAACACCACCACAGCTACAGTTAACCTCACGGTTGATCCTGCCAGCGATAACCCGGTTGCGGTTGATGATACGGCAACGGTGGGCGAAGACAGCTCGGTCGTGATTGATGTTCTGGGTAATGACAGTGACGCCGACGGTACAGTATCGGTCAGTGGTATCGATACACAGCCCGCGCATGGTACGGTTTCCATCGGCGAAGATGGTCAAATCACCTACACACCAGATGCAGACTATAACGGTACAGATTCGTTCACCTACGAGATTGCCGACGAAGATGGCAATACAACAACGGCCACAGTCAATCTCACGGTTGATCCAGAGAACGATAACCCGGTTGCTGTTGATGATAGCCTGGACGGCACCGAAGATACGGCCATCACGTTTACGGCGGATGATCTGCTGGCCAATGATACGGATGCAGACGCTGGTGACTCGCTGGCCATTACGAATATCAGCGATCCGGAACACGGTACGATCACCGAAAACCCGGATGGTAGTTATACCTTTACGCCGGACGAAAACTGGAGCGGTGAAACATCCTTTACGTACACCGTTGAGGACGGATCAGGCGAAACCAGCACAGCCACAGCCAGTGTCAGCGTGGAACCATCTGCTGATGCGCCGACGCTGAGTGTTGAACTCAGTGACGGCGTTGTTTCCGGTGGTGGCGAGGATGCTGGCACTGTCCTGGCTTCTGAAGATTTCTCCGGCGGCGTGTCTGGCTGGGGCGATTCAATTACCGAAGGCGGTGAAGGCGGTGAAGGTGGTAAACACGGCGGTGAAGGCGGTGAAGGCGGCCAGATGGAAATCGAGCAGGATGAAACTGCTTCGAAGACCTTTGATTTCGGTCAAGAACATGCCGGGCAGACGGTCGTTATTTCCTTCGATTCGGACACCTTCGGTTCCTGGGATGACCATGGCAGCAAAGAAGACTTCTTCATCGTGAGTGCCAATGGCGAAGAAATGATCAATACCTCTGATAAAGGATCGAATAGCCATTCCATCGAAGTTGTCCTTGATGAAAATGGACAGGTTCAATTGGATATGACCGCAGACGCTACTGGGCATAATGAAGGCGTCAATATCGACAATTTCCAAATTGTCGCGGGCGATGATTTTGGCGACAGCAGCTCGGTTACGTATGATCTGGATATCAGCGCAAACACTACAGACGACAGCGAGTCCATTTCGGGTATCGTGATTAATGGATTGCCTGATGATGCGGTGCTTTCAGAACCCGCAACCTACGATGAAGTCAACGGTACGTGGAGCGTCGAGCCCAATGAAGATGGCAGCATGCCGGACACAAGCGGGATGACGATTACCACACCGGAAGGCTCTGGTGAATTTGCCGTGGAAGTAACAGCCACGTCAACCGAGACGAACGGCGATACGGCGTCTGTCACCACGGTTGTTGGTATTGATACTGATGCCGCTGATGATACCACGACTGTTATGGACGATGGCGTCAACGTGCTCGATACAAGTTCCAGCGAGAATGGTCAGTTTGTCGTCGGTAGTGATGGCTCTGATGATATTAGTACGGGATCGGGAAGCGATCTTGTCTTCGGTGGGGATGGTGACGACTCAATTGACGCTGGTGGTGGCAATGACCTTATGATCGGCGGATCAGGGAATGATACTTTTGAAGGCGGCGAAGGTGATGACGCGGCCTTTGGCGGTGCAGGGGATGACCTGTTCATCTTCGGCGCTGGTGATGGCAGCGACTTCTTCTCCGGTGGAGATGGGTGGTCCGATACGGTTCAACTGGACGCGACTGCTGGTGATTTCGGTGCTCCTGGTGGTTGGGACGTTCAGGTGGATGGCGATATGGCCGTCACGCAGACTGAAAACACCCTCGAGTTCGAAAGCGAGGCTTCGGGTACAATTACCTTGTCTGATGGTAGCGAACTGACGTTCGAGGGTGTCGACAAGATCGAGTGGTGATCCCGTTATCGGCGCTCAGCAAACATTGACGACCAAGTCCGGTGTCGGGCCTCTTCGCATAGTCGCGAAGGCGTCCGCACCAAAGCGGCATTATCTGGAAGACGTTTCCACCTATCAAATCCGCAATCGAATTTTGGATTCTAACTGGGCAACCTTCTTCACGGCGGTGCACAAGGTGACGGGCCAGGTGGTCTGTGTGAAGTTTCTTAATCCAAAGGGACCGTTGGCCGAAGGTGCCGGTTCCAGTGCGTCGGCGGTCTGGCGACAACAGTTCGCGCTTGAAACCCGGATCATGCGATCCATGGATCATCCAAATGTGGTGCGATTGCTGGCGCATGGCAGCATTCCCGGTGGACGACTGTGTCTGGTCATGCCTTATTTTAGCTCCACCCTGTCTGACGAATTGGGGCGTGATATCACTGATGATCGATTGATCGCGCATTTGACCCCGGAAAACCGGCCTCGGAAAATACATCCGGTACGCGTCCTCAATTTAATCCGTCAGATCGCCAGTGGTGTAGGCGCATTGCATAAATCGGGTATTGCCCATGGCGCCCTTAACCCGGAGAACGTGTTGATGACGTCCACCCTGGGCGGTGACCCCGTTGTCAGTGAGTTCGGGAAGGCAAAGTGGGGTGAAAAATCGCTGGATCTGGATACGGCTCTTTTGGGCAGAAGCCGGTACGAAAGCCCGGAGCAAATGACAGACCCTACCCACGCCAGCGTAACCTCAGACGTCTATGCCATCGGTGCGATTGCCTATCGGATGTTAACGGCGCGTATGCCGACGGAAAGTGAGAATTCGGTCTTGGGTGCGGGGGTGGATGTGACCGAGCCGTTTAGCCGGTGCATCCAATCATGCCTGTCGCAGCGACCAGAAGATCGCCCTACCAATGCGCATGCCTTGAGGGCTGCGCTGGATGACTCTCTTTCTACTTGGCAAGCCTGATTTTCGTTTAATCCTCGGCCTGAATCATGGCGTGGTAAACATGTTCGGCAAGCTGTGGTGATATTCCGCCAACGGCGGCACCGGCTTTAAGCATGGACGGTGTCGGCTCGCCTGGCGCCACAACCAGCCCCGCACAGCCCAATGAGTCCATCAAGATCAAGGAGTTGTTTAGCGTCGATGCGTCATTATGTGGAGTAGGTTTAATGGTTTCAATACGATTCATTATGATACCTCTTCTGACATTCTTACGAATTAGAAACTCAGTTTCTTATACCTCTAGGTCGCAATAGCTGTGCCAAAGGCGCAAAGGGTTCTCCTGTTAAGTTTATGTAAGAATAGGTTGGTTAAGTCATTGATTATGCTGATGAATACAATCATAATCCACTATTGACCGCGGAAATGACCAGCGGGGATTCTCATTTTGATAATCAAAAGGAAAATTATGAGCTCTTTTGGATGGCCGAGGGGTCTGTTCCAGATCACAAGAATCCGTTAGGGTCGCGCCATGGGCACCAGTCACGAAACAAAACTGATTTTTCACATGTGCCGATCTGATGAATGGGCCGAAGCGCAATCCGGCGGCACCTATTCAGGGTCGTCTCAGGACGTGGCCGACGGCTTCATTCATTTCTCTACGGCTGAGCAAATCCGTGTCAGTGCGGCCAAACACCGCGCCGGTCAAACCGGCCTGGTTCTGTTGTGGGTTGATCCATCGCGATTGTCGGGTGGCACCCTGAAATGGGAAGAGTCCAGAAACAGTATGTTGTTCCCCCATCTCTATGGTGCCCTGAATACAGGTGCGGCAGTTCGCACAGATCCGCTTGAATTGGGCCCAGACGGTAACCACGTTTTTCCACTCGATTTTCCAACAAATGAGGCTGAATAGTGGGGCTCTATAAACTCATAGGACCGGCCTTGCGTTGCCTGGATGCGGAAACAGCCCATGGCCTGACCATTACCGCCCTCAAAAGCGGTGTGGTTCCAAGCGCCGGGCGGGTTACCCATGCATCCCTAGAAAGCAACGTCTGGGGGCTACCCTTTGCCAACCCGCTGGGGCTAGCGGCTGGCTTTGACAAGAACGCCGAAGTCCCCGACGCCATGCTGGCACAGGGCTTTGGTTTCGTGGAGGTGGGCTCAATCACGCCGCGGCCTCAGGCCGGAAACCCCAAACCCCGATTGTTTCGTCTGAAAGAGGACGCAGGCGTTATCAACCGCATGGGCTTCAACAACCATGGTGCTGATATAGCCGCCCGAAATTTGAACAAGCGCGCCGGGCGTACGGGTATTGTGGGTGTCAATCTGGGCAAGAACAAAGAAACCGTCGAAGCCGCGGATGATTACGCCAAAGGCATAGCGCAACTGGCACGCCATGCCTCGTATATGGTGGTCAATGTATCATCGCCCAACACACCGGGCCTCAGGGCATTACAGGGCCGCGAGCCGTTGGAGCAATTGTTGACAGTGGTGCGCGGTGCGTTGGATGAAGCCGTACAGTCTGACACGCCACCGTTGCTGTTAAAGATTGCGCCTGATCTCACCGACGAAGACAAGGCTGATATCGCGGCGGTGGTTAAGTCCACACGTGTGGATGGCTTGATCGCCACCAACACGACAATTACACGACCTGATACGCTGGTGGCGGCCAACCGCGTTGAGGCCGGTGGGCTTAGTGGCAAGCCTCTGGCAGAACTATCCACACAAATCGTGTCTGATATGTACCGCTTATTGGATGGGACTGTGCCGATCATCGGGGTTGGTGGTATTCACAATGCGGATAGCGCCTACGCTAAAATTCGTGCTGGGGCCTCACTAATTCAGCTGTATAGCGCCATGGTATATCAGGGCCCGGAATTGGTTCCCGTTATTCTTCGGGGATTGATTGAGCGCCTTCGTGCAGACGGGTTTTCGTCGGTATCGGACGCCGTGGGTGCGGATCACCGCTGAGCCGCTCGCCAGCGCTGGTATAAACTATAGGCAAGAGGCGCGAGCACCAACAACAGAACGATCCGGTATAGATGGTGCGTCGCCACAAACGCCGGATCAGCGCCAAGGGCGATGCTCAAGATCGCCATTTCCGTGATGCCACCGGGCGCAAAGGCCAACCACAGGGCCGCAAATGATATGCCTGTATAGGGCTCCAGAAACAGTGCGGCCAAGGCACCGGCGATAAGCAGATAGAAGCTGGTAAACACACCGCAGATCAGCGTGCGCGGAACCTCGCGCGCGACAACGCCCAGGAACCGACAACCAATTGACGTGCCGATGACCACCTGTGCGGCATTGACCAACTCAACAGGCGGCTTGGCCGATGTGATGCCGGTCAAGTGTGCGATGCCGCTCAGAACCATGGGGCCGACCAGTGTGTAAGTTGGCATGCGCACCAGCTTGCCAATTAATGCCCCGGCGCTGCCCAGTGCCAGAAGGATAGCGGTATCGCGAATGGTCAGGTCCATGAACCCTGTAGCTTGCGTAAGCTGAGACGCCATATCTGGCGGCACCACCCCATGCATGAGGCGAAACCATAACGGTATGGTCAGCACCGTCATCATGATGCGCAAAGAATGCACCAGCGCGATGGTCCGGTCATCACCGCCCATGGCACCACCGGTGACCACCATCATGGTGAAGCCGCCAGGTACGGCTGAGAAATAAGCGGTGGTGGTATCGAACCGGGTCCAGCGCCGCAACGCCACCCAGCCAATGACGGTCACGATAACCAGAAAGACGGTCATGAACGAAAGGGTTATCATCCACGCCGAAATGCGTTCCATGACGGCGGGCGTAAAGCTGCTCCCCAACATGACACCCAGCACGACCAGCATCACCGCGCGCAGCTTGATGGGGCGTTCCAGAAAGGTGCCGCCGCTCATGGCGATAATGGTGGCGGTGATCATGGAGCCCAGCATCCAGGCCAGCGGAATGTGGAATAGGCTGAACACCCATCCACCCATGGCACCGAGGCCGAGGGTTATGGACAGATGAATGGCGGCGGCTACAGGTGCTCTACCGGAGGAGAGATCAGGGGAGAGGTCAGAGGATAAATCAGGGTCGCTCAAGGCAGGAACTGTTCCTTGATGATACGTTCGTTCAAGGCATGCTCGGGGTCGAACAGCAGGGTCGCATATTTATCTGAATTCTGGCTGATGGTTACCGATTCCACCTGGGCCACATCTTGATAGTCGGCCACCGCACTGACGGTTCGGTTATGGGCGTCCAGCACATCAAAGGTAATCTCTGCATGATGCGGCAACAGCGCCCCGTGCCAGCGCCGGGGTCGGTAGGCGCTGATGGGGGTCAGGGCCAATAATTCCGCTCCGATGGGCACGATAGGCCCGTGCGCGGATGCGTTATAGGCGGTGGACCCGGCCGGGGTCGACACCAGTGCGCCGTCACAGATCAATTCGCTCATGCGCTCTATGCCATCAACTTTAATACGCAGCTTGGCGGCCATGCGTGTCTCGCGCAGGAGTGAAACTTCGTTGATGGCCAGGGCATGGTGGACCTCACCATGAATATCGCGGGCTTCCATTTGAAGGGGGTGTAATTCGACCACTTCGGCCAACTGCAAGCGGTCCATCAAACCGCCTTCTTCGAACTGGTTCATGAGAAAGCCAACGGAGCCCCGGTTCATGCCATAAACCGGCGCGCGCCGTTCCATATTGGCATGCAGGGACCGCAGCATGAAACCATCACCACCCAACGCCACCACGATGTCGGCGTCTTCCGGGCGCACGTGATCGTAGAGGGACTCCATACGCACCAGCGCTTCCTGAGCCTCACTATGGCGCGCCGCCACAAATCCAATGGTTTTGAATTCCATACCCGTGTCTATGTCCATGCCCTAAATCAATACCTGACCAACATTATGCCCATTCCGCCCCATCATGCCAGAACGGCGTGATGGGATGCGGTTGCTTCGCAAATTTGCCGCTATAACAAAGAAAAATCAAAGGTTCACTCTGCCTATCTGTTTCTGATATGTAATCGGGTATGAATTGCCCGTCCTGTTCCGCCCATAATCCTGATAGCCACCGCTTTTGTAGTGAATGCGGCCATGCGTTGCCCCGCCTGTGTGGAGCTTGTGGGTTTGGTAATAGTGCTGGGGCCAAGTTTTGTGGTGGGTGTGGTACGTCACTGCAAACGGAAGCCCCACAGCCCGAACCGCAACCGGCCGCGCCCCCGGCCCAGGCTGCGCCCCCGGCACTGGAAAGCGAAGCCGAGCGTCGCCAGCTGACGGTCATGTTCTGTGATCTGGTGGGATCGACCGCCTTGTCGGAAGGCCTTGATCTGGAAGACCTGCGCGATGTGTTGCGCCGCTATCAGGATGCCGCGGCTGAGCATATCACCGCGCAGGATGGTTTTATTGCGCGTTATATGGGCGACGGGCTGCTGGTCTATTTTGGCTATCCCCAAGCCCACGAAAATGATGCGGAACGGGCGATCCGGGCGGGGCTGGATATCGCGCGCGATGTGGGTCAAATGACTCTTGATGATGGCCGGATGCTGTCTGTGCGCATTGGTATCGCCACCGGCCAGGTGGTGGTGGGTGATATCGTGGGGCACGGCGCGGCGGAAGAGCGCGCGGTGCTGGGCGATACGCCTAATCTGGCCGCCCGCCTGCAAGGCATTGCGGAACCGGGGTCAGTGGTCGTGAGCGAAACCACCCGCGCGCTTGCCGGTGGTTTATTTCAGTACGACGACATGGCCCCGCAGCAGCTTAAGGGCATTCAGGATGACGTCTCAGCCTTTGCCGTTACCGGCGAAAGCAGCGCGTACAGCCAATCAGAGATTGCGGCTAACCAGTCGGTGGGCAGTAATGCGATGCCCATGGTGGGGCGGGATACGGAACTTGAAATCCTGATGTTGCAATGGAAGGCTGTCACGAACGGTGAAGCCAAGACGGTCTGGGTTCAATCCGATGCAGGGATGGGCAAGTCGCGGTTAATTCGCGCGTTAGAGCGTCGCCTTGATGACGAAAACCATGCGACCCTGTCGTGTTACTGTTCAGGCGCGTACAGCAACTCACCGTATTTCTCCCTGAAAGGTGGTTTGCGTACATTGTTGAATTTTGGCGCTGATCAAACCATGGAGGAAACGGCCAGTCGGATTTCGGACTATCTGGATAACGGGATTCACCAAAGCGCCATGATTCACCTGTTGCATGATCAGGTGCCGGACGGCCTGCCGCATTTGCCAGACGATCCAGTCACAGCCCGCCAGGCACTGGTGGATGCCTTTCACGCCCTGCTTGCGTATCTGTCCAATAGCCAGCCGGTGCTGTTTGTATTGGAAGATGTCCAGTGGGTTGATCCGTCCACCCGGGAACTGATGGTGGCGTTGCTGCAAAACGGGGGTGTGGCGGGGACGATGTTTCTGATTGCCACCCGGCCCGAAGGCACCATGATGCCACCACCCGGTGCCATGACGATGACGTTGAGCAATCTTTCGACCAATGCGGCACGACAGATTGTTCGCTTTAACCTGGATGCAGAATCCGGACATTCCGAAATGACCGACCGCATCGTGGCCAGAGGCGGCGGCAACCCGCTGTTCCTGGAAGAGCTGGGCAAGACCATGCGTCAGTCTGCGGAGCACGTTTCCATCCCCAATACCTTGCAGGATGCGCTTACCGCCCGGTTGGACAATCTGGGGAATGACAAGGCATTGGTTCAGGCCGCATCGGTCATTGGGCGCAGCTTCAACACGCGCGCCCTGATGGCTGTCACCGGTAAAAGTGCCACTGAACTGGAACCGGCATTGGACCGGTTATCGCAAGCCGATATTCTGGAACCGGGTGGCGATAGCGACCATCCTCATATGTTCCGGCACGCGCTGATGCAGGAAACCGCCTACCATTCTATTTTACGATCATCTCGGGCGCGTCTGCATGGGGCGCTGGCCGAAGCCATGACGGGTGAGCTCAGTGATCTGGTGTCGACGCATCCTGAGCTTGTGGCTTTTCAGTTTGCCGAAGCCGGTGACCGGGAACAGGCCGCGGTCTATTGGGAACGGGGTGGTCGACGGGCCGCAAACCGACTGGCGCATGTGGAGGCTATCGAATTTTTTGAAAAGGCGGTGGGCACCCTTGCTGAAACCGACGAGGGTTCACCCAAGGAACTGGAGCTTCGCACCGAGATAATCGCCAGCATGAGGATCGCTGATCAATTGGATGCGGCGCTGGTTCAATTGGACCGGGCGCAAGACATCGCGCTTGCTGTTGGCAGCCTGCAAGAACAGGCCAAACTGTATACGTTGCGCGGCAATGTGCTGTTCCCGGTCGGTGAAACCGCGGCTAGTCTGGCGGCCCACGAAAAGGCGCTGGATCTGGCTCGCGAAGCAGGCGATACGGGGCTGGAAGCGCGCGCGCTGAGCGGTTTGGGTGACGCCTGTTTTGTGGCCGGTGATCTGAGTATGTCGCAGACGTACTTTGGACAATGTCTGAGCCTAGCCCAGGACGCCGGGTTGGATGATGTGTTTATCCCCAACCTGTGCATGGCTGGTCATTTGAAGATGTATTTGAGCGATTTGTCCGGTGCACGGGAGGATTGTATTAAATCGGCTGAAATGGCTGCAACCAAAGACCTGAAACGAGCGGAAATGATCGCCCGGGGCAGTTGTTTGGCCAAGGTTCTGTATGAACTGGGCGACTATGAAGGCTCTTCCGCCGCTTTGCACCGTGCCATCGAGCTGTGCCATGAGCAGGGTACAGGCCGGTTTCTGCCTATGTATTACAGCTATTTGGCCCTGAACTGTGCTGAATTGGATAGAGGGGCGGACTTCGAGCGTTATCGCAATGAGACCCTGGCGGCGTTGAATACGACCAGCAGTATTTTTGCGGGTGCCGCCTCACTAGCCACGTTGGCGACTGGTGCCGCAATCTTGGGTAAGCCAAACGAAGCTCGGCTTTATTTGCAGCAAAGCGACCCATTGGCTATGAGCCACGTGCCCATTCATAATCTGATGTGGCACGGGCGTTTTGGCATTGAAGCCAGCCTTCGTCTGGAAGACTGGGACGAAGCCGTCCGCTATGCTAGACAGTTGGAGAAACTGGGTGGCGAAAACCCCATTCCCTGGGCTGTCTTGTTTGCCCGGCGCGGGGTGGCGTTGGCCGCCCGCGGTCGTGACCCGGACGACAAGGATGCCGCGAAGCTGGTTTTAGAAATTGAGGCTGAGCTTCAGCACCTTGGAAACGTTACCAGCCCACACCGTCAGTTCGAATAGACCAGCAGCACGGTGGCACCGCTGTGTGTGCCGCCGGTGTGAAGCGCGCCGGGGGCTCGAACAACGAAATCACCGGGACCATAGATCCGGTATTCGTCATAAAATTCACCTTCCAGAACATAAATCTGTTCCAGATTGTCATGGGCGTGAGATGGCGCGACGCAGCCGGGTTCCACTTTCATCAACATGGTTGTCTGACCGGTTACCGGGTCGTTGAACAATGTCTTGTATGAAAAGCCAGATGAGCCATCGGTCTGCCAATCAGACTCGGCGGACCTGGCCACCAGGGATCCGGCATCAGGACGGGACATGGCACCAACTACGTCTGTGGCACCGGTGCTTTCCTTGACGTTCGAGCTCATGGGCTAGCCGCCTGTGACGCTCATGTGTCGTGTGACGGCAGGGCCACCGTTCTCGCGATCGATGACGAAATCGTGGCCCTTTGGCTTGCGGCCGATGGCTTCATCAATGACCTGGCTGAGCAGGTCATCACCTTCGCTGGCCCGTAACGGCTCGCGCAAGTCGGCGGCGTCATCCTGGCCCAGGCACATATACAGTGTGCCGGTACAGGTAATGCGAACCCGGTTACAGCCTTCACAGAAATTATGGGTGAGCGGCGTGATAAAGCCCAGTTTCTGACCGGTTTCCTCAACCGAAACATATCGTGCCGGACCACCCGTGCGTAGCGGGATATCGGTCAGGGTAAATTCCTGATCCAGCCGGGACCGTACTTCGGACAGGGGCAGATAGAACTCACCCCGGTGGAATTCCATTTCGCCCATGGGCATGGTTTCGATCAGGGTTAGATCAAAACCTTCTGATCCGCACCAGCGCAGCATATCACCGATGGCGTGCTCGTTTATATCGCGCAACGCAACAGCGTTTATCTTTACGTGGATACCGGCCTTCTTGGCGGCTTCCAGCCCGGCCATCACTTGGGCGAAATCACCGCGCCGGGTCAGGGTGCGAAAGGTCTCTGCATCCAGCGTATCCAGCGATACATTGATGCGTTTGACCCCGTACCGGGCCAAATCGCCGGCAAAGCGGGCAAGCTGGCTACCATTTGTGGTTAATGTCAGCTCTTCCAATTCACCAGAATCCAAATGGCGGCTCAAATCCTTGAACAGGGTCATGATGTCGCGTCGTACCAATGGCTCGCCGCCGGTCAGGCGTAGCTTTTTGACGCCCTTGCGAATGAAGGTGGAGCACAACCGGTCCAGCTCTTCCAGACTAAGCAGGTCCTTTTTGGGTAAAAATGTCATATCTTCAGACATACAGTAGGTGCACCTGAAGTCACATCTGTCGGTCACCGAAACCCGTAAGTACGAAACGTGCCGACCAAATGGATCAATCATGTTTGTTGTATTTGTTGTGTTTTCCATAGGTTCATTTTTACCGTGTTACCAATCGCTTGTCGTCCCCAAAAAATCTAGGGGAATTGGGGGCGAGGATTCTACGCCGACCGTGACATGAAGCCCTGTGCGACCTCAACGACCTCCTGCATTGGGACAGAAAGATCGCCAGCAGGAATTTTCAACATTGGCCGTGGTGCTGCTGGATCGCTCAGTTCAACCCGTAGAAAGGCGCTTATTCGAGATCCACCGGGTTCCACCTTGGCAATTTGTGGCCACGGGATGACGTCATTGCTCCATCCTTTGAAAAACATGCCTTCATTGTTCAAGACCAGAAGGCGGTCAGAATTCCGGGCTCCCCGGTACGCCAAGGCGCCGACAATGACGGCAAACAGGAGCTGCACACACCCGATAAGCACGGCATCGGGAGAGCTCTTATCCAAAACAAAAATAAACAAAAGACCGACAATGGCCAGAAAGCCAGAGAGCAGGTATCCCTGCATGACTTTGTTGACCGAGCCGCTGCATGTCCATTCGTCACCGTTCACCGTATCATTCATCACTATTCTACCTTTGGGTGTTCAATAAAGAGTGCGGGGAATATAATGCCTGGAAGGCCATACGGAAAACCATTTCGAGACGATATTTATGCAGAGCATCCCACCAGTCCCATGCCCCAAGTGCGGAGAACGTCAAAACGTATTCAAGGGTCGCTTCGATCCCGAACAGGAACCGTTCGGCGGCGTGTCGTGTATGGTGTGCTCCTATGAGTTTGAGCAGGAAGAATACAGGGAGTTGCTATCCTCTGTTCGCGCGCAGCCGTTGGGACCTCTGCCAGTTTAATGACACGTTCTGACCCTGACGGTATCCGCGCGCACTTTCGACATCAGGCAGGTTCCTGTGCCCGTATGGGATCATCCTTTACGGCGCAGGTGTGTAACCTTGCGACCGATCACCTCACAGATGACACGCGATCAGGTTCGCGCGTATTGAATTGGATCGGTGATGCCGGACCGGATGCCCTGGCCCTGCGCTTTGCTGGCGCCCTGCATGCGGTTGTGTTGAAGGGCATGGATACGGATTTGGCGGCGATTTATCCACCAAACGGCCCGATCCGATCGGGTGATGCCCTATGGCAGGCCATCCAATGCGCGTTGCACGTCCACGATGATTTCATCCATGACTGGATGGAATTGCCACCGCAAACCAACGAAGTGGCCCGCGCCGCTATGATTTTACCCGCTTTACAGTCTTTGTCGGCGCGATTTGATCGACCGTTGGCACTCTATGAGATCGGGACCAGTGCCGGACTGACCCTGCAATTGACCAGTTTCGGGTACGATTACGACGGGGTTCTGATCGGGCCAACGGACGCGCCTGTCCAATTGTCGCCTGAGGTTAAATCAGCACCACCGCTGCACACCAATATGCCGACCGTTATATCCAGGCGGGGGTGCGATCTAAATCCGTTGGATACCCGTGATGCGGCAAGTGCTATTCGACTGCGCAGTTACGTCTGGCCAGATCAGCCGGACCGGCATGACCGGGTCAGTGGCGCGATGGCGCTCTATGCCGCCGATCCGCCAGTGATTGAACAGGCTGACGCCGCAGAATGGGTCTGTGGCCAACTGGCGACGAGGTCAGAAGACGCCATCAGTGTCTTTTTTCATACCATTGTTTGGCAGTACCTGCCCGAAGAGACGAAAAAGACCATCGAGCAAGCTCTGGCGGGGGCCGGAGCCGATGCCACACCACAGGCTCCCTTGGCCTTTCTGGGGATGGAAGGGTATGGCAATTCCGGGTATGCCCTGCTGGAACAAACAATGTGGTCCGGCAATGCGGATACAGATGGGCAGAAAACAGAGCTGGCGCGCGTGGATTACCATGGGCGTTGGATCGATTGGCACGCTTGATCCGGCTCAATGCGCAAATTTTATGATGGTGATAGACTACTTGTATAAGCTTAACTGACGAGGAGACAGGCTATGAGCATGTATGATAAACCGTCGTTGGTAACGCGCATCGCTATTGGCAAGGGTGTCGGGTTCACCGTGGGGCTGATTGGATTTTTTAGCATTCCGTTCTTCCTGCCTGATGGGGATATCATGACCCGTTGGGGTGTCTTGTTTTGGTATACGACCATGGGTGCCATCATTGGCATGATAGGTGTATTTACCCGGCATCCAATTTTCCGCCTGCCCATGCCGTGGTGGGTCCGAAGCTCAATGATTGGTGCGTGGATGAACTTCGTCCTGGTGTTCTTCGCCTATGATGTGATGGCTGAGATGACAGTGGCGATGATGGGGGAGCCGTACTCCCCGTTCTGGTTCACCCTTGAAGGCGCTATCATTGGACTACTGATCGGTTATATTGCGACGAAAGCGGGTGGTGAAGGCAAGGAAACCGTTAGCGTTCTTTAGAAATAGCGTGATAGGTTTTCATATGCCCAACGATCAATCTGCTCATGACATTGACGCCTATGCACCACACGAAATCGCCCAACGGGCCGAAACCGTCGGTGTAGCCAAAGCGCACCTGTCATTTATCCCCATGGTTATGCTGGCTATTTTGGCAGGGGCCTTCATTGCCTTCGGGGCCGCGTTCTACACGCTTGTCATGACCGATAGTGGATTGGGCTTTGGTCCGGCCCGCTTGTTGGGCGGTTTGGCATTCTCCACCGGGCTTATCCTGGTCATCGTGGGTGGAGCGGAATTGTTTACCGGCAACAATCTCATCGTCATGGCATGGGCGGATGGCAAGGTCAGCCATCGTCAATTGCTCAGAAATTGGGTGGTGGCCTACGCGGGAAACTTCGTCGGGTCACTTGGTGTCGCGGCGATGGTTGGATTGTCAGGTGTGCTCATGCTTCACGATGGTGGTGTGGCGAAAACCGCGATCGCTATCGCCGAAGGTAAACTGGCGTTATCTGCATCCGAGGCCTTTGTCCGTGGCGTGCTATGCAACACGCTGGTTTGTCTTGCGGTATGGCTGTGTTTTTCGGCCCGCACCGTGGTGGGCAAGGTCATGGCCATTGTGTTCCCGGTGTCGGCCTTTGTAGCTTTGGGGTTCGAGCATTCGATTGCCAACATGTACCTGATTCCCATCGGTTATTTTGCAGGCTCTGACAGCATCACGGTTTCCGGGTTTTTGGGTAACCTGATTCCGGTCACGGCGGGCAACATCGTCGGTGGCAGCGGCTTTGTGGCGCTGACTTACTGGGCAATCTATTTGCGGAAAAACTAGGCTGGGGCACTCAAAGAGGGCGCCGCTGCTTTTATCAGCGAATTCCATGAACGACTGCTCATGTCAGGTGGTCGCAAACTCAGCAATATTCTTTGAATAGCACCAGCGCCACTGGATAGTTGCCCGCCTTCTTCAATAACAATGACATCGCTGTGCGTTTGGATGAGACGAATAACAGCATCGAGCACGTCAATGCGGGATGCAATCGCTTCAAGATCGGCGTGTTGGTAAACGCAAACGTTTACGAGTGGGGGGTGACCGAACAGTTCTTCAAACACGTCATCCACATCTTGTGGCCATTTGGTTTCATACTCGATTTCGGTTTCCGGATTGACCATCCAACGCATGACCGCTGAGCAATCGCCAATGATCAGACCAATTTTCTCCGATTTCACACCGTCTCCGCATAACCTCAGCTGTTGGCGGAGAGCATCACGTATGAGCGAGGGAACGAGAAATTCATCAGGATAGGGCGCAGCCCCGAATGGCCAACACCAGGAATACACTCGGCCATCAGATGTTTGTGGCGTTTGAGTGGCCGACGGATTGCGGGGGTCCGATATATATACCCAACGATCAACGCCCCGATCGGAAAGCTTATCCAAAATATCAGTGAGGTCATATTGTTGGTCGGCAACAGAGTACAGAAGAAGATGTTCATGTGCGGACGAGCATCCCCCAGCTGGTTGGCCATCACTAAGATTAACCAGATCATCCAGGGCGATATCCAACGTTCCGGCAATGCCTCGCAATACCCGTAGGGATGGCTCAGGCGCACGGCCTGTTGTGGAGTTTCGCCCTGATTCAATAGATGAAATGTAGCTTGGCGAAACCCCGGCAAATTTCGCAAGGGCCCTGATGGATAGCTGATTCGCTTGTCGGCGTTCGCGAATTTTCTTCCCTAGTTTGTTGGTTGATTTCTGCATTGCGCCCTAACGATTCTAGGTTGGAATATCCGGTATCGTGGTATTCTTGCCGCGTTGAATTTCACCGTCTTCATCATAGAAGGGCATAGCACAAATGACAGCGGCGTGCCTGGAGCCATCTACACAGGTAACCGTGACATCAGTACCCGGGCCATGTTTTACTTCGTCTAATCGCACGTAGCCGACGCCGCATTGCAGGAAAGGTGACCATGCGCCACATGTCATGTATCCGATCTGTTCATCATCCAGATACACTGGTCCGCCATAGGCTGGTGTTCCAGCGCTACAGCGCAGTCCATAGAGCCGGCATCCCTTGTCGGCGTTCATCAACGCATCTTTTCCGATGAAATCTTCTTTTTCGAGATCGACCAAACCACCTAATCCGGCGGCATAAGGCGTCATCGTGAGGTCAAAGTCCGAACCAGCATTTTGGATGCCGCCCTCGATACGCCGAGCTTCAAACCCGTCCAACCCTGCCAGGTCCATGCCATGAGGCACGCCTGCCGCTTTGATTGTCGCCCATATGGCCTGCTCATCGTGATGGGGTTCCAGATAAAATTCCCATCCCAGTTCGTTGGTATATCCTGTGCGTGTAATCGTAACATCATTGCCCGCAATTGAGACCGTTGTGATATCGAAGTAACGGAATGGATCAGGCATACCGCCATCGGCGGCGTCTGCGAGGACCTTCATGGAAAGTGGGCCTTGAACCTGACTAACAAACATTTTCGGGTCGCGTACAGTAACGTCCAAACCTTGTGAATGCGCGATAAGCCATGAATAGAAATCACCATCGGCCTGTACATACCAAAAACGATCTTCTGCCAGACGCATCAAAACACCATCGACAATCATGCCGCCATCCGGATAGCAGGCAAACTGATAGCTACAGCGACCAATCTTGGTCTTGGCGATGTTTCGGGTGAAAACTTTATCAAGGAGGTGAGCAGCATCTGGACCACTGATTTCTGTCGTAAGCTCACCAGTGTGCAATGCACCGGCCGTACGCCGCAGCAACCAGTATTCGCGTTCAGGCGTTGAATCCTCGAAAGCATTGGCCATGAGTCGTCGGTTGTAGACGCAATACACAGCACCACGCAGGCGTTCTTCTTCATGGAAAGGGTGTTTTTGAAGGGCGTAATCCCAACCTTGTCCGGGAATGGAAGTGGCGATTACTCTATGGTGGTCATTCATGCTCATGATGGTCGTCTCCCTGGATGGTGGGTTTATTTATGAACGCCTACTATACTGTACACTTGTACAGTATAGTAGGCAAATGGATATTTTCAATCCAAAAAAAAAATTCTGGGCGGGACAGATAAGGCATTGTTCAGGCCATTCGACCCAGCTAGTTTGTCGGCCATGGCAGACACTTCCTATACGACTTCCCGATCAGTTTCATCTTTGCGGACCGAGAACATGGGCAAACTTGCCTGTGGCCTTGCTGGTGCCGGATGGGGGCTGTTCTGGATCCCGCTACGCTACATGGACGGCGTGGGCATAGACGGTGTATGGGCCACGTTTGCGTTCTTTTTGCTCCCCATGCCGGTGGTGCTGGGGTTGATCATCTGGCGCGGGAAAAGCTTTCTCGGGGGGGGATGGCGGCTCCATATTCTGGGCTTTACTGCGGCGTTAGCCAATGTCATCTACGCTAACAGCGTGCTTTATACTGAAGTCGTGCGGGCCTTGGTATTGTATTACATGACACCTGTCTGGGGTTTCCTGCTGGCCTGGGTATTCCTGAAAGAATCTATTACGCCAGCCCGCTTTGTTTCCATTATTCTGGGGGCCATCGGTATTGCCGTGCTGTTTGATGTGACTTCAGGATTCCCCGTGCCGCGAAATGTCGGTGACTGGATGGGGCTGGCGGCTGGTTTTACGTGGGCTGTGGCGGCGGTGCTGATGCGTCGTGATCCCGATCATACGGCCACAGATATGGCGAACTCGTTCTTCTTCTGGGCCATCATCATTGCGACTGCTATGGCCATGTTTTCGTTTACGGATGCACCACCTGACGTCACGGTGGTGGTGGACAATCTGTACTGGTTGTTCCCCGTTCTGGCCATTTTGGTTGTTCCCACCGTGTTCCTTGTTATGTGGGGAACGCCGCTTCTCAACCCTGGTGTTGCGGGTTTATTTTTTATGACGGAGATCACCGTTGGCGCGATGACGGCAGCTCTTTGGGCGGGCGAGCCATTTGGTACACGCGAGCTCACCGGTGTGGTGCTGGTGTCGCTGGCCGGGTTGACAGAGTTCCTGGCCGGGCCTCTATCTAAACGCATGGCTAAATTCAGGACGCAGACGCGATAGCCTGATCCCATTCAGCCCGAATATCGCCTAACACGGCAAGTCCGTGTTCTGAGCGATCCGGATAATATCCGATGGGATCCACAAGCGAGCATTCTGTCCGGCCGAGCGCACCTTCGACCATCCCATGTGCGCAGTAGGCGGTATAGGTGGGCGAGTAACCACCTTCCTGCACCAGCAACAGTCGGCCATCACAATGCTGTGCCGCCAGGTTACGGGCGATGAGGCCCATGCGCCGGAAACCTTCCATGGTGACAACCATGCGCGCGTTGGGATCAAAGGCGTTGGCATCTTCACCAGCCGCAACGATGATGAGCCCCGGTTTGAAATCAGCGATTAACGGCGTGACCAGATCTGTCAGGACCGCTTCATAGCAACTGTTCCCCACGCCAAAGGGCAGGGGCACGTTGCGGTTAAACCCAACACCGGCACCACTGCCGATCTCATCAGCCAGGCCAGCCTCAGGATGATTTGGTCCCCACGAGCCGTGGTTCATGTGAATGGAAATGGTCAACACATCATCCCGTTCAAAAAAGCCCGTCTGGGTGCCATTACCGTGATGTACATCCCAGTCAATGACGGCCACCCGCTCAATGCCCTGGGCACGGGCCGCTTCAACAGCAATCGCGACATTGTTGAAAATACAGTTTCCGTCACCCATGGTCGGTTGGGCATGATGTCCGGGTGGACGAACGAGCGAGTAGACCGGCCCGCCGGGCTCATTCAGTACGGCGTTCAGGGCGTCCAGTGTGGTGCCCGCCGCCGCTGTGGATGCTTCCAGCGTACCGTCGTTGACGACCGTACCACCGCCATCAATGCGAACGGGGTCCGGGTTGGCCGCAGCGGCCTTCATGGCATCCAGGTGGCCTTGGGTGTGGAACGTCAGGATTTCCTCATCCGTTGCATGGCGTCCATTGCGCAGATCGATGAGATTTTTCAGGGGGCCTGTTTCCAGGATTCCCTTGATGTTCCGCACCCGCATGGCGGATTCTACATGGGGTTCTGGAAAGAGAATGTAGTCCGGTGGTTCATTCTCCAGCACGCTTGGGCCGCCATCGTGCAACATGCAGTCGTCATGCCAGTAGACCCTCAGTTTTTCATCAGCCATGTATGCGTCCTCCGCCTTTAAGTAATTATCAAACCGTGGTCAGGGTACGCGGCAGCTTGGACATGACCTCGATGCCGTTCTCGGTGACCATCAAGGTCTCGATATAGGCGCAACCGCTTCCGCCGGGCCAGTCCTCATACACATCAAATTGATTTTCCAGATTAAATACCATACCCGGTTGAACGACGGGATCGCCCATATCAAAACGTGGATTGAGCCAGTTATTGCCGCACCAGTCCGGTGGCACCGCGATTTCCTGGGCATATCCACCAACCCACCACACGTACTTACGAATGCCCGCATCGTCCGTATAGCGTTGGGCTATGGCATCAATTGAGCTTAATGAATCACCCAACTTAACTTCGGAAAGGATGGCATCAATACAACCCGCCGCTTTGGTCATCAGATCGGTCCAACGCGGATCCGGCTCGCCCACAGAAAAGGTCCGGTTGACGTTCACGTGATAGCGGTCGTAGACGCCACAGAAATCCACAAACACAATGTCGCCCTGCTTAATTTGGCGGCGGGTGGGGGGGCTGTGATGCGTGCCTGCACGTGGGCCAGCACCCAGCATGGTGCGGATACCGGGGTATCCACCACCAGCGCCCATCATGGCGCTCATGATGGTGCCTTCGATTTCTGTTTCCATGACACCGGGTTTAATGAAGTCGCGGGCAGCGACCATGCCCAGGTCACCGATTTCGGCGGCTTTGCGAACATGCTGCATCTCAAGTGGGGACTTGATGAAACGCAGGCGTTCCACAAGCGTCCAGTGATCTTCAACCGTTGCGCCACCATCACGCAGGGCCGTCGCCAGGGCTTCCATGACAGAAGCGTGCGGCGCGTAACCCCACATTTCCAGACCAAGGCGACTTTTGCCCAGACCCTTACCTGTGATGCCACCCACAACGGCGGTGATGCTTTCTTCAACGGTACCCGAAACGGCCGCTCCATCCACATAGATTACCTCGGTTATTGCCGGTGTAATGGAGATGAGCGTGGTGTGGGCTGTGCTGTCGAAAAAGAGGGTGTCGTCTGAATCAGCACGCACCAACAAACCCGTCAGGTTTTGAAGATGATACCAGATCATATCGTAACCGGTCAGCCATGTGATATTGGCGGGCGTGGTGACCAGAATGGCGTCCAGGTTGGCGGCGGCTAACGCTTCGCGTACCCGCGCGCGTCGAGAAGCATATTCCTCCGGCGGAAATGGTTGTTCCCAGTCTACCTGATTACGAATATGGGGTTGCATTCTTCTCTCCCTTTTAATTTGATTGGTCAGTCAATTATCAGCACATAGTTAGCACACTAACGAAATGAAATCACAAGATATTTCCCTACCTAAGAAGCCGCTGCGCTGGCGAAAAACGCCTGAACGCCGTTGATGGTGTAGGCATTGATCAAGGCCTGCGCCGGTGCACTGATGATCCAGTCCACAAACCGCTGGCCCAGTTCGGCCTTGATATGCGCATGACGTTCCGGGTTGACCAGAATGATGCCGTAGGGGTTAAACATGCGTTCGTCACCTTCGACCAAAATGGCCAGATCACCCTTGTTGGCGAATTTAAGCCACGTGCTGCGATCGGTGAGCGCGTAGGCGTTCATACCCGATGCGGTGTTCAGGGTTGCACCCATACCCGATCCGGTTTCCCGGTACCAGGCACCGGATTGCGAGACCACGTCGATGCCCGCCTCAGCCCATAAGGACAGCTCTTTCTTATGGGTGCCGCTGTCGTCCCCGCGTGAGGTGAACGGCGTGCCTGAACTGGCAATCTGATTTAACGCTACGGATACGTCTGTAATGCCTTTGATTGCGGCGGGATCAGTTTTCGGCCCCACAATGACAAAGTCGTTGTACATGACGTCGAAGCGTTCTACGCCGTAGCCGCCCGCCACAAAGGCTAGTTCAGATTTCTTGTGATGAACCAGTAACACGTCGGCGTCACCGCTTTTGGCGACGCGAATGGCCTGTCCCGTGCCCACGGCCAGCACGCGTACCTCGATACCCGTTTCGCTGGTGAAGTGGGGTAATAGATAATCATATAGTCCAGAATTCTTGGTGGATGTGGTGGATGCGACCGTAATAAAAGGTGCGTTATCTGTTGCCCAGGAGGCAGGTGCTGCAATCAGTATTAAGGCAAGTAACAAGAAAATCCGTCTGATCATATATTTCTGTTCCGTTGGTCACTATTTTCGGTCTTAGCCTTTCCACGTTTCCACCACAACAACTCGCCGCGGATAAAAGCCTGGGCCAAATCATTCTGGGGTGCCTCAAAGAACTGGTCTGCCGGGGCATGTTCCAGCATCCGCCCCCGGTGCATGAACATCACATCGTCGGCCATGCGACGGGCCTGCCCCAGATCGTGCGATGTCATGACAATACGGGTGCCGCTGTCATGAATAGCCTGGATGATTTCTTCGACGGCGTGGGTGGCAGACGGATCCAGGTTGGCGGTGGGCTCGTCCAGAAACATAATCTCAGGCGATATGGCCCAGGCCCGCGCCAGTGCCAATCGTTGCTGTTCACCACCCGATAGAATGCGGGCCGGTTGCTGGGCGCGGCCCTGAAGGCCGGTACGCTGGAGGACGGTTTGCACAATATCGCGGCGTTCTTCCTTGCTGATGGTCTGGTATTTGAGCGCATAGCCTACATTGTCGGCCACGCTGCGCCGTAGCATGACAGGACGTTGGAAGACCATGGCTTGCTGGCGTTTGATGCCGTTTCCCGATTTAGCACCGGGGCCGGACCAGCGAACAGTTCCAGATGCCGGCTCGAGCAATCCGTGGCAAAGCCGCAGAAACAAACTTTTACCGGCACCATTGGGCCCGATAATGACGGTTCGCCGCGCTGCTTCGAAGGTGCATGTCATGTCCTTGATCAGGCGCATGCCTTTGGCTTCGAAAGACACGTTGTCGAGGGTGAGCGGTAAGATTGGCGGGCGGTTGGTTTTGTGTAAGATCATCCGTATCGTTGCTCCGCCATGCGACGCACCACAAACACGGCACCATTAATCCCTACAGACAACAGGATCAGTACGATCCCCAGTCCCAGCGCCAGCGCCAAATCACCTTTTGAGACTTCAAGGGCGATGGCTGTGGTCATGACACGGGTTACATGATCGATATTGCCGCCCACAATCATAACGGCCCCCACTTCAGCGGAGGCCCGACCAAACCCGGCCAGAACGGCGGTAACGAGCGAAAACCGACCGTCCCATATTAACGTCGGCAGTGCCCGTAACGGACCAGCGCCAAAAGAGCGCAGCAGGTCTTCGTACTCGGCCCACAAATCTTCAATCACCTGGCGCGTTAAAGCGGCAATAATCGGGGTGATCAGGACGGTTTGGGCGATGATCATGGCCGTCGGCGAAAACAGTAACCCCAAGACCCCGAACGGTCCGGCGCGCGACAACAACAGATAAACTACAAGCCCAACAACCACCGGCGGCAAACCCATCAACGCATTCAGCAGAACGGTGATGACGGTGCGGCCCGGAAACGAAAACAACGCCACAGCGGCGCCCAGCGGCAGCCCGATAATGGCGGCAAAAAGAACCGCCGTCAGGCTCACGTATAACGACAGCCCTATGATCTCTACCAGAACCGGGTCGAAACCGATCACCAGTGATAAAGCCGAACCAATTGCCGCAGAAAAGTCAGTCATTACGTGCCCAGGGCCTACCTAGATAGTCTTTATTGTAACGTGCGCGAGTGTATATCAGGGCTTGTCGTCACGACAAGGGCGCGCCATTCTTAATTCCAGTGTAAGGAGCCTGAATTTGACCAATCAAGAGCCCGATCAGGACAGTTTTATTGTTCGCCCGAACCCGCATGATGCGCGCCTGACTGAGCGTGTGACTGGTATTGGTCATGATGGCGCCCCTGTTACCACGTCGGTGACGGTGGAACGGCCACTAACCCTTTATCTGAACAAGCGTGAAATCGTCACCATGATGACCATTTGCGATTATCCTGATTATCTGGCGGTCGGCTACCTTGTTAACCAGAATATGATCCGACCGGGCGACACCATTACCGGCGTTGAATATGTGGAAGATGTGGATGCCGTCATCGTCCGCACGGATACTGAAACGAATTTTGAAGACAAGTTGCGTAAGAAAACCCTGACCTCGGGGTGTGCGCAGGGCACCGTATTCGGTGACATGATGGAGAAATTCGACAACGTCACATTACCCGAAGATATGCAAATCAAGACCTCATGGCTTCAGGCCCTCACCCATACGGTGAACACCACACCAAGTCTGTATCTGGAAGCCGGTGCTATCCACGGGTGTGTCCTGTGTGAACAGGATAAGGCACTGTTATATATGGAAGATGTGGGGCGTCACAACGCGGTGGACAAGATTGCCGGGTATATGTATCTGAACGGTATGAGCGGCGCTGACAAGATTTTCTACACAACGGGCCGCCTGACCAGCGAGATGGTTATCAAGACCGTACAGATGGGTATTCCCATTCTGGTGTCGCGCTCTGGATTTACGGCCTGGGGTGTGGAACTGGCCCGTAAAGTGGGGCTGACGCTGATCGGGCGGGCCCGTGGAAAACGGTTTGTGGCACTAGCCGGAGAGCAGCGTATTGTTTTCGATGCCAGCCAGGATATCAGCGAGAATGGCGATGTTGATGAACCGGCCCATCTGAACCGGAAGGGTAGCAGCCGTGACGAATGACAATTCTGTTGTGGGGCCTGTTGTGGGTGTATTGCTGGCCGGTGGCCTTGGTCGTCGAATGGGTGGTGGTGACAAGCCTTTGAACACGCTCGGCGGTAAGCCGATCCTTGACCATGTCATTACGCGGGCAGCGCCGCAGGTGGACACCTTGATTCTCAATGCCAATGGCGATAGTTCACGGTTTAGTCACTATGGGTTGCCCGTTGTGGCTGACGTGATCGATGGGTATGCCGGACCGCTGGCTGGTATTTTGACCGGTATGGAGTGGGCAGCGGAGCATGTGCCTGATGCCCGCTGGCTGGTTTCATTCGCTACCGATGCGCCGTTTTTCCCGGAAAATCTCACAAATCGTTTGGTGGCGGCTTGTGAAGAAGGCCAGGCACAGATGGCATGCGCGCGCTCCCGTGATCGGAGTCATCCTGTTTTTGCCCTGTGGCCCATTGATTTGGCCGACGATTTACGCCGTGCCATGGTGGATGAAGACATGCGTAAAATTGATCGCTGGACGGGGCGCTATTCTATAGTATCTGTGGTGTTTGACGATGAAGAGGGCATAGATCCTTTTTTTAATATCAATCGGGTTGAGGATCTCGCCGCAGCCGAGCAACTGATAAGAAATAGGCCCTAAATCATGAAAATGGACGTCTCGGAAAGTATACGCATTGCACAACTCATGTGTTCGCGGCTGTGCCATGACATTATCTCGCCGGTGGGTGCGGTGAATGCCGCTGTGGAATTGTTGGAGGATGAAGGCTCCAGTGGTGCGATTGACCCTCAGGTTCTGGGCCTGCTGGACCGCAGTGCAAGTGAGACATCCAATCGTCTGGCCTTTTTCCGTGCCGCTTTCGGGATCGGCGGAGGCCCAAGCGACGAAGTTCCTTGCGCCATGTTGGAAAAATTGTCTCAGGACGCCTTTGGCCGTGGCAAGATCGCACTGCAATGGCAGGCGGATGGCACAGAAGTCTTATCCAATGCGGCTGGTCAATTGCTGCTCATGCTTGTTTTGACGTCTACAGAAGCCTTGCCACGGGGTGGTAATGTGACGGTGCGTATCCAGCAGATGGATGATGGTTTGGGCATTGCCTGTGTTGCTGAAGGGCCAGGGGCCAGCTTAAAGGAAACAATAGCCAGTGTTCTGGTCGGATCCGGCGGCCTGGAGCAGCTATCGGCACGTGACATCACTGCATATTACGCCCACTTACTGGCTCAATCAGTGGGTGCCACGTTTGAGACCAGCAGCGATGAGGGGGCAATTATGCTAGCGGTATTGCTGCCAGTCTGAGCAATGTCAGGCTTGGTTATTGTGATTACGTAACATATGTTGATTCAAAGAGCCAAGCGTCCATAATGCACGCTTGTTGGTACCTAAAACCGCAAAGCCACATAAAACGCGAAAAAGGCCTTGGTTTTTATAGGGTGGATACCCACATGGTACTGTACTCTCCTGCGATGCCCCTTTGGGGGTGTGGGAGAAAACCTGGACGTTTGACGTCTGCGCCGAAAGAGCGATAGGGAGATATATATCGTGGATGACCTATTAATGGATGACCTGCTGAGTGAGTTTCTGACGGAAACGACAGAAAGCCTGGCTGTGATTGACGTTGAACTCGTCAAATTTGAGCAAAATCCACAGGATGAGGCTATTCTCGGCAATATCTTCAGATTGGTTCACACCATCAAAGGCACGTGCGGGTTTTTGGGTCTGCCCCGTTTGGAAGCTGTTGCCCACGCTGGCGAAAACATTCTGGGTAAGTTCCGCGATGGCGAATTGCCTGTTACGCCGCAGGCTGTGACCCTTATTCTTCGGTGTATTGATTGTATCCGTGAATTGCTCGACCACCTGGCTGATAATGGCTCGGAACCGGAAGGTGATGACGCTGAGCTTATCGAAGTTTTGAATGCCATGGCCGAAGGTCGCACACCTGCTGAGGAGGGTGCGTCTGCCCCCGCCGCTGAAGCGCCAGCTGCATCAGATGATACGCCCACGACTAACGATTTCGGTGCCCCTGTGGCCGCTGAGTTGTTGGCCGAAGTGGAAGCCGCCGCCTCATCAGGCGGTGGCCCAGCGACCAATGATTTTGGTGCCCCAGTGGCCGCTGAACTGCTTGCTGAAGTGGAAGCTGCTGCGGTTGATAGCGGCTCGCCACCACCCAAAAATGATTTTGGTGCTCCTGTTGCGGCTGACCTGCTTGAAGAAGTAGCCGAGGCGCTGGCTGACGGCGCTGTTGCGGCTACAGATGCCGAAATGCAGGCTGAGAACGCTGCCGAGGCTGCTGCCGAAGCACCGGCCGAAGCTCCGGCGCCTGCCCCCGCACCGCCCGCTGTACAGGAAAAACCTGCTGCGCCGGCGGCGAAGAAAGATGCTGCACCGGCAGAACCCAAGGCTGAAGGTAAGGCTATTGCCACGGTATCAAGCATCCGCGTGAATGTGGACGTGCTTGAAGACCTGATGACACTGGTATCTGAATTGGTGCTGACCCGAAATCAGCTTCTACAGATGATTCGCGGCCATGATGACAGCGAATTTAACGTTCCATTACAACGCCTTAGTCACATTACATCTGATCTGCAAGAGGGCGTCATGAAGACCCGAATGCAACCGATCGGTAATGCCTGGGCCAAATTGCCGCGTATTGTTCGCGATCTGGCCGTGGAACAAGACAAGAAAATCGAACTGATCATGCTGGGTGCTGAAACCGAACTTGATCGTCAGATTCTTGAACTCATCAAAGATCCGTTGACGCATATGGTTCGTAACTCGGCTGATCATGGGCTTGAAATGCCGGACGAGCGTGTTGCCGTCGACAAGCCTGAGACTGGAGCTATTACCCTGAACGCGTACCATGAAGGTGGTCACATCATCATCCAGATTAAGGATGATGGTAAGGGTCTAAATATGGATCGTATTACCACGAAGATTGTCGAGAATGGCCTGGCGACTGACGCTGAGCTCGAAGCCATGAGCGACACACAAATTCAGCAGTATATTTTCAAGGCCGGGTTCTCCACCGCTGAGGTTGTTACCAATATTTCAGGCCGTGGTGTGGGCATGGACGTGGTGCGAACGAACATCGAACGCATCGGTGGCACCATTGAGCTTAAATCCACCGAAGGCGTGGGCAGTTCGTTCACCATCAAGATTCCACTGACCCTGGCCATCGTGTCTGCGTTGATTGTGGAGTGTTCCGGCGAGCGATTTGCTATTCCGCAGATCAGCGTTCTGGAACTGGTTCGGGCTTCTGATAACTCTGAACACACAATTGAGTTAATAAATGACTCTCCGGTTCTACGCCTGAGAGACAGACTGCTGCCCCTGATCCAGCTTCAAACCCTTCTGGGGCTTGATGATCCGGATAATGACGTTTCCGACGATGAAGTCTTTATCGTGGTGACGCAGGTCGGCAATAACACGTTCGGTATTATAGTCCACCGTGTGTTCGATACTGAGGAAATTGTGGTTAAACCAGTTTCACCGATATTGCGCGATATCAGTTGCTACTCAGGGAATACTATTCTGGGTGATGGTAGCGTCATTATGATTCTTGATCCAAATGGTATTGCCACCGAACTTGGTGGTTTGGGCGATGATGTCAAAGGTGATGGATCTGACAGCCGTCGCCAAGCGCACGATGATCAATCTACATCATTGTTGGTGTTCCGTGCTGGTGGCCAGGAACTTAAGGCCGTGCCTCTCGCACTGATCGCGCGCCTTGAGGAAATCGACCTTGCCGAAGTGGAAACGGCCCATAATGCGCACATGGTTCATTACCGTGAACACCTAATGCCGCTCATTCCGTTTGATCCTGGCTTCCAGTTTGGTGACGAAGGCCGTCAACCCGTTCTGGTGTTCACTGAGCAGGAACGCTCTATGGGGCTGGTTGTGGATGAAATCGTCGATATTATTGATGATAAACTGCGGATTGAGCTTGCCGCTGATGCCGATGGCATTATTGGCACGGCGACCGTCGCTGGAAAAGCCACAGATATCATTGATTCGGGTTACTATCTGACCAAAGCGTTCCCTGACTGGTTTGGGTCTTCTGACAACCAGGGGGCTGCCGCGACTAAACGCCGCTTGCTGTTAGTCGATGACAGTCAGTTCTTCCGTAATCTGCTTTCACCGCTGCTATCCGTTGCTGGTTGGAAAGTGAAAACAGTAGACTGTGCTGAGGATGCCTTGAAATTGCGTGAAGACGGTTTTGAGTACGACGTCATCATCAGCGATATCGAAATGCCGGGCATGAACGGGTTTGAATTTGCTGAAGCTGTGAAAAGCGGTGGTAAATGGGCCGAGACGCCTATGATCGCCTTATCGGCCAACGTTGCAGATTCAGACTTTGCCCGCGGTCGTGAGGTTGGCTTTAGTGACTATGTGGGAAAATATGACCGCGATGTTTTGGTCAATACGCTGACCCAGACCGTCGCTATGGCCACAAAGACTGGCTCAGATTAGTAAAAACTGCTTGAAACCTGTTTGATTGATGTCACCATTAACTAGATTTTGTCTGCTTTGAAAATTGAGAGGCAGGCGTGTGTTGCTGGCGGGGATTTCCCCCGCGAATACGAGAAGGATGACGATCCAAGATGAAGTCTTGCCTCATTGTAGATGATTCCAAAGTGATCCGTATGGTTGCCCGAAAAATTCTTGAGGGATTGAGCTTCGAGACTGATGAAGCTGCTGATGGTCAGGAAGCGGTAGACCAATGCGAGAAAAAAATGCCTGACGCAATCCTGCTTGATTGGAATATGCCAGTGAAAAACGGCATTGAGTTCCTACGCGATCTGCGCAAGATGCCAGGTGGGGATGCACCAGTCGTCGTTTTCTGTACTACAGAGAATGATATTGAGCATATTCAGGAAGCTATCGAAGCTGGTGCCAACGAATACATTATGAAGCCTTTCGATAGTGAGATTATCCAGGCGAAGTTCACTCAGGTCGGTTTGCTTTAGGCAGACCCCGTCGTTATCTGTAATTCAAGAATTGGGGATTTGTATCGACCGTGGTCGGCATAGGAAAAGTTGAGCCTGTTAAAGTGATGTTAGTGGATGACTCAGCCGTCATCCGTGGGTTGTACCGGCGTATGCTTGCGTCGGAGACCGATATCGAAATCGTATCCGATGCAGGTAATGGCCAACAGGCTATCGATAGGTTGAAGAAGACCCCGGTTCATCTCATCGTCCTTGATATTGAAATGCCCGTCATGGACGGTCTCTCTGCTATCCCACATCTGTTAAAAGTTCAGCCCGATGTGATGATCCTCATGGCATCAACATTAACGGCGCGCAATGCGGAATTCAGCCTGCAAGCCATGAACGCTGGCGCGGCGGATTACCTTGAAAAGCCTACCTCCAGCAATGAGTTGACCACAGGGGTGGATTTCAAAACGGATTTGTTACGTAAGATCAAAATGCTTGGTGCGACCGCGCAGCGCAATCCATCACACGCAGCAAATAGTACATCGAGCCAACCGTCGCCCGGCGTCAAGCCATCTGAAGGAAAAGCTGGATCTGGCTGGAAGATAGCGCAGTCCAAGGATATTCAACTTCGTGCGCCAGGCATAACAAAGCCTCGTGTGCTGGCCGTCGGCAGTTCCACAGGTGGCCCCCAGGCGTTGGCAGCGGTGTTTGAAAAATTACCCGCTACGCTGGGTATACCAGTTGTTGTCGTACAGCACATGCCGCCCACATTTACGCGAATTCTCGCCGAGCGAATTCAAGGGTTGTCGGATTGGAAATGTCATGAGGCCGAAGATGGCGAAGCATTGCGATCTGATACCATATTAATTGCCCCAGGGGGGTATCACATGGTGCTAGCCAAGGATGGTACCAATGTTGTGGCAAAACTCAATCAGGACCCGGCTGAGAATTTTTGTCGACCTGCGGTAGATCCCTTGTTTCGAAGCGTTGCCGATATATATGGCCCTGCGGCCATGGGCGTTGTGCTGACGGGCATGGGGCATGATGGCCGAGACGGCGGTCGAATGATTGTGGATAAGGGTGGCACTATCTATGCTCAGGACGAGGAAAGCAGTATTGTTTGGGGTATGCCGGGGGCGGTGGCAATTGCTGGCATTTGTAGTAAAGTAATCCCATTGGATAACGTTGCTAATGAAGTAACCAATTACATCACTAGGTCTACGTAATGACACCAGATGATTTCGACTATATCAGCGGCCTGTTAAGAAATCTGTCAGGCCTTGTCCTCACACAGGAAAAGGCATATCTGCTCGAGAGTCGGTTGATGCCAGTCGCGCGTAAGAATAGCTTGCAGTCCGTTGACGAATTGATCGCTTTGGTCCGCTTAACGAAAAAAGATGAACTCATTACGGAAATCATGGAGGCCATGACAACGAATGAGTCGTTCTTTTTCCGTGACACCAAACCTTTTGATTTGTTCCGTGACGATATTCTGCCAGACTTGATAGAGCGGCGCGGTACGACCAAGGCTTTCCGTATCTGGTGCGCTGCTGCATCCAGCGGCCAAGAACCTTATTCACTGGCAATCATTCTTAAGGAAGCGGCCGCCAGGCTTGCTGGTTGGCGCCATGAAATTGTTGGCACTGATATTTCCAAGGATATTCTGGCCAAGGCTTCTGCGGGTATTTACTCTCAGTTTGAGGTCCAGCGCGGATTACCCATTCAGTTCTTGATCAAGTATTTCGATAAAATGGAAGACCAGTGGCAGATCAAACCTGATATCCGCAACATGGTGACCTACAAGTATTTTAACCTGTTGGATAACCTGACGCCGCTTGGCAGGTTTGATATCGTGTTCTGTCGAAACGTGCTGATTTATTTTGACGCGGAAACAAAGGGCAAGGTGCTGTCCTGCATCGCCGATTTGATGCCAGAAGACGGGCTTCTGTTCCTGGGTGGGGCAGAGACTGTGCTGGGTATTTCTGAACGTTTCAGGCCGGTAAAAGGCAAGCGTGGCGTTTATGAAAAAGTCTCATAGAACGATCGTCTAATCCGTAACAGACAAAAGAAAGCCCGCAATGTTGATTGCGGGCTTTCTTGTTTTTTCAAGTGGTTTTGAGCTGGTTATCCAGCTTCCGCCTGTAAGGGCTGATCTTCTTCGTCCGGGTCACGCAACGCATACCCGCGTCCCCACACAGTTTCGATATAATTCTCGCCATCGGTGGCCAGAGACAATTTCTTTCGAAGCTTACAGATAAAGACGTCAATGATCTTCAACTCGGGCTCATCCATACCACCATACAGGTGGTTCAGGAACATTTCCTTGGTGAGCGTCGTGCCTTTGCGCAGGCTCAGTAGCTCCAGAATGCCATATTCCTTACCTGTGAGATGGATCGGTGTGCCATCCACATCGACGGTTTGAGCGTCCAGATTAACCGACAACTTGCCCGTATCAATGATGGATTGTGAATGCCCGGCGGAACGGCGGACGATGGCCTGTATTCTGGCCAGAAGCTCGTCGCGATTAAAGGGTTTGGTTAGATAGTCATCGGCGCCGCTGCCCAATCCCTTAACCTTGTTCTCGGATTCTGTCAGTCCGGAAAGAATAAGGACAGGGGTGCGCACTTTGGCGTCCCGAAGACGTCTCAGAACTTCAAACCCGTTCATATCAGGCAGCATGATATCGAGGATGATAATATCGTAATCGTACAACTTGCCGATTTCGAGACCATCTTCCCCCAGGTCGGTTGAATCGACAACCATGCCCGACGCTTTAAGCATCAATTCGATGCTTTCCTTGGTATTTACATCATCTTCGACGAGTAGGACCCTCATTTGGTCCTCCAATTTACCTGTTAATGTTTATTAACCATAATTTCAGAAGGACTCGGGCGCAAGCGGGTTACTAAATATGGTAGGTAAAATGGACGTTGCATCTATCTAAGCCATTATAAAGACTGCATTAATACTACCTAAAGACTTTCTCTACATAATTGGTTTCCTGAAATATTTCTGGTGTTAATCGCAATTGCTGCAAAAATGCGATTCGCAACCGATTTAATTTCACACGGGTTTGGGCGCGTAGAAGCGTATATATAGGCGCGCGTAAGACAGGATATTGGCTTGGGTATTATCGGTAGTACCATCATCAACCAGATCGCCAGATTACCCGATTACGGGGTTTATGGTCATGTGACCCAGATCGTGGGCATGCTGGTGGAGATTGGCGGGGTTGAGGGCAACTTCTCAGTCGGCGACTACTGCCTGATCAAAGGCCGGGGAAACCACGAGGTACTATGCGAAGCCGTCGGATTCCGTAATCATCGTGCCTTGGCCATGCCGTTTGGATCGCTGGACGGCGTGGGCCTTGGTTGCAAGGTTGAAATCCGCACCACAGCACCTGCTATATATCCTGACGAGTCCTGGCTCGGTCGTGTGGTCAACGCTTTTGGCGAACCCGTTGACGGTAAGGGACCCATTGGTAGTGGATCAAAACCATATCCCATTCATAACCAACCCCCACCCGCACATTCACGCACGCGCGTTGGCGGCAAAATGGACTTGGGTGTGCGGGCTATGAATACGTTTCTGACTGTTTGTAGTGGTCAGCGCATGGGCATCTTTGCCGGGTCCGGTATCGGTAAATCCACTGTACTTTCAATGATGGCGCGCCATACCTCGGCTGAGGTCAATGTGATTGGTCTGGTGGGTGAACGCGGACGCGAGGCCCGTGAGTTCATTGAAGATGATCTCGGCGAAGAAGGATTGGCGCGCAGTGTCGTTATTGTGGCCACGTCTGATGAGTCCCCGCTCGTGCGTAGGCAAGCGGCGTATCTCACCATGACGGTTTCGGAGTATATGCGCGATGTAGGTAAGGATGTTCTGTGCTTGATGGACAGCGTAACACGATTTGCCATGGCCCAACGCGAAATCGGATTGTCGGCAGGTGAGCCCCCGGCCACCAAAGGGTACACGCCCTCCGTATTCGCTGAATTGCCGCGATTGCTGGAACGCGCAGGGCCGGGAACAATTGATCAGGGCAGCATTACCGGATTGTTTACTGTTTTAGTAGAAGGTGATGATCATAATGAGCCGGTTGCCGATGCGGTCCGTGGTATCCTGGATGGCCATATCGTTCTGGATCGAACCATTGCCGAGCGCGGGCGTTACCCCGCCATTAATGTGAATAAGAGTGTATCGAGAACTATGCCGCGTTGTAATTCAGACCATGAAAACGGAATCGTTATGCGGGCCAGACGCTTGCTGGCCACCTACGAAGACATGGAAGAACTGATCCGGCTTGGTGCATATCGCCGAGGCAGCGACCCGACTATTGATGAAGCCATCCATTATTACCCTATGCTGGAAGAATTTCTATCACAGGGGATTGGGGAGGTATCCACCCTGGAACAGGGATATGAAGAGCTGGCCCGGATTTTGGGCATTGAGCCAGATTTGGTGCCGGAAGTGACCGAAGAAGGTGAACAACAAGAAGGGCAACCGGGTGATGGCGGGAACCAACCTACCGCAGAAGGAAATGCACCGGCCCCATAAAATGGACAATTGCCCACGGCGTGATTGAGAGAACTTAGGAGCATAAGTAGCAGAAATGGCTAAAGACCTACATAATCTGATCCAGATTCATGAATTTGAGGTGGATGAAAAGCGTCGCAAACTGGGTGAACTGTTTCGCCTCATGGCAAACCTGGAAGCTCAGGCCAAAGCACTTGAAGAAGAGCTGGCCCGTGAGCAGGACTCCGCCCGCAGTAATCCGGAAGAAGCTGGTCACCTTTACGGGGCATACGCAGAAACAGTGATTGAGCGCCGCGAACGCATACAACAATCTATCATCCAGATGGAGCAGGCTATTGATGAATCCCGCGAAGACTTGCGCGTTTCATTTATGGAGCTCAAGAAATATGAAATCGCCCAGGAAAATCGAGATCGAAAAGCCGCTATCGAAGCCAATCGCCGCGAGAGCATGGAAATGGACGAGATCGGATTACAAAGCTACCGCGCCAAGAAACTGGCGGGATAGTTCAATATAACGACGAGCGCGCATTCAGGAAAACCCGAACTTACGATTGTTGGTAAATGCCTGGATTCCGTTTGAAAACGGATGTTACCCAAACCCATCATATAAGTCCGTAAATGACCCTGAGTAGATCAACCATAATTTTGAGGGCATTCGTCGATGACTACGAAAAGTACACAAGGCACAGATACAGATATTTTTAATTGCCCATATTCCTTTATGGGTGTGCCGTTCTCCACGGACGTCAGTCAAAGCAAGGCGGCAATTGTCGGCATTCCATTTGATTGTGGGACACATCCAAGCCGTATCGGCTCTCGTCAAGGTCCTCAATCTATTCGTGAGCAGTCTGCCTTGGTTCGGCCGTACCAGCCACCACTGGCTGATTTCAATCCGCTCACACGGTTGAATGTTGTCGATTGTGGTGATGTCGACGTGACGCCAGGTATAATCCAAGAGTCGTTCGACCGTATCGAAACCGCGATCTTGCGCATTGCCAAAGCCGGCACGATCCCGGTCACCATGGGCGGTGATGGTGCCGTAACGCTCCCGCAATTGCGTTCTTTGCACAAGCTTTACCCGGATTTAGTTGTCCTTCATATCGACGCACACACAGATACATACCCCGGCACTGGTAATCAGCTTCACGATCTTTACAACACGGCAACAACGTTCACGCGCGCGGCTGAGGAAGGCGTGGTCGATGCGAAAAACTCAATGCATGTCGGCCCTCGCGGCACTGTTACCCGGCAGGGTGTGTTCGAGCACACGCGGGAACATGGTTACGGTCTTATTGATGGCGACGAATTGTTTCAGCGCGGTTTCGATGACGTCCTGTCGCAGATCCATGAAAAGTTCTCGGGCAAGCCGGTTTATCTATGTTTTGATATGGACTTCTTTGACCCTTCCTGTGCGCCAGGCGTATGTACGCCTACTTGGGGTGGAGCCACAGCACGAGAAGGTTTATCTTTACTCCAAGGGCTTGCCGGATTGAACTTCGTCGCTTTCGATGTGAACACAGTAAGCCCGCCGCACGATGTTGGCGGGATGACAGGATTTCTCGCGGCCACAGTTATGATTCAATGCTTAGCTCTCGCTTGCCATTCTCCCAAGTTCGAATAGCCAGAATCTGTAAATGCGGTCACTGGCGTGGAATATAGCTGCAAGTTATAGAAAACAAATTTGATATTATTGGAAGTAACAGTTCCGATTCTGTCTCCAGCGGCGGACATTTGACACCGGAACCACTAGAGTCCGCTTACGGCTATTAGCTGAACTGACTAACGTCCCTGGAATTCTTCTGCTGTTGGGGTTGAATCGGCCATATTCTGCGAAGACTTCTGCTTATAGTGGCAAAGCAGGCGGCATTCTGGATCGTCAAAAAGGTCTGCAACTGACCCAAAGCAGACATTTGCTGACCCAAAACTACTTAATTAAATTGCAGCAACGTAATCTCTCTCTAAAATGCTTTCAGGCATCTTCTTGGGAGACACTATGGAAGGCAACTCCAACCAGCGCAGACTTGCAG
>Ga0233439_10001019_pt1 | contig 37710 bp, 36 predicted proteins | sample SI_123_September_6_FD_182713 | JGI IMG/M metagenome (GOLD analysis project Ga0233439, IMG submission 182713) | Seawater microbial communities from Saanich Inlet, British Columbia, Canada - SI_123_September2016_100_MG | ecosystem: Environmental > Aquatic > Marine > Inlet | place: Canada: British... | reverse complement strand
AGCTGCAAATAAAATGCAACTCTGGGCTTGTACTTCAACTTATACGATTGTCGTGTACAAAGGATACTATCAATAAACGGACGCAAGAAGATCGCTGCGATACTCACCACCTGTTTCACTCGATCCCATGCCGAAGTGATCCCTCCCCAAGTTGATCAAGGGGTTTCCCACGGGCCATGGCATGCTGGAGCCGCAGGTGGACCTGGCATCGATCTATCTGGATCAGATCCACGAAGAAGATGTCTGCGCTCCGTTTGCCCGGGAACACGGTATTCCCATCTACCCAAGCATCATCAAAGCACTCACCCTGGGGGGCGGGCGAGCAGTCCTGTTGAATTAAGGTGAGAAATACGGTCATTCAAAACCTCACTGGCCAATGGCAACGGTAGCGGTTGGCGCGGCGGCGGCTACGGAGGCGGTGGAGATCATTGGCCAGGCTTTTGTGGATGCGTTTGGGGATTAGATCGTACGCTATCTATAGGCCATCTATAAACCATCTATTAAAAGTAGTAGGAATACACGATAATTGTTTGACTCTGTAAGTATTGGCAGTCTAAGTTAGACGCTATGATAGTAGGAGTATACTACATCATTAGGATCGGTTAGAAACGCGTATAAACAAGGGGGTGAATTATGGCAAAATACCGCACCGCAGTGATTGCTTGCGGCATTATTGGCCGCGTACATGCACGTGGCTGGCTGGGAGTCGAAGGACAGCCTACTGAAATAGGTGCTTTAGCCGATACCAATTCCGATGCGCAAAAAGAATACGGTGACTTTTTCGAGGTCGGCGAAGAACACCGCTATGGCGACTATCGCGAAATGCTTGATAAAGAACAGCCGGATTTCGTCGATGTGTGCTCTTGGCACCAAATGCACGCAGAGATGGTCATCGCCGCTGCGGCTAGAGGCCCCAAGGCGATACTCTGCCAAAAACCAATGGCGGTTGATTTGCGCGAGGCCGACGACATGCTGACGGCATGCGCGCGTAATAATGTGAAGCTCATCATTGCCTATCAGCGGCCGCACCATGCGGTCTGGCTCAGGGCACGCGAGTTGGTGCGGGAGGGGGTTATCGGAAAAATTAGCCAAGTTCAGATGGCTTGCGGGGGAAACCTGCTCAACACCAACTCACACAATATCCGTCTGGCGCTTTTTATGATGGATGAACCTGAGGTGGAGTGGGTGGTGGGTGCTGTGGAGCGGACTACTGAACTTGTCGAGCGCGGTTTGCCTGCTGAAGATGCCTGTATGGGGGTGGCTGGTTGTGCGAATGGCGCCAGTATTCTTATCATGGGGAATTTGGTTGGCGGTCTTGGCCAGGGGTGTCGGATTATCGGCTCGGAGGGCATTATGGAACTCAGCACCGATCGCTTGCCCGATAGTGAAGTGCCAAGCGATGCGCCGATGTATATGCCCGAGGGCCCCTCCGCCCGCTACAACTGCGAATTTGGCACCGGCAGATATCTCAATGCTTCAACTGAGGGATGGCAAGAGATTGATGCGCCGATACACGATAGTTGGGCGCATCAGTGCCAAGAGGCGATTGATTGGGTCGAGGGTAAGATCGAGGCGCCGATCAGCGGTGGCGACAGGGGGCGGGCAGTGCAGGAAGTGATGATGGCGTTGTTTGAATCTGCGCGAAAGCGACAACGCATTCATCTGCCCCTAAAAACGCGGGTCAACCCATTGAATCTAATGGTCGCCAATGGCGACTTGCCTGTAGAATGGCCGGGAGCCCATGAAACCCGCTCGAGCTTAGTGCGAGGCGAGGGCATGTCTTGGCACGATGAAAAAAAATAACCTAAGATCGGAGAATCTTAGAAGTAGTTTTTTGCCATAGAAAATGAGGTGGCGAGAAAAGGATAAGGCGTCTGCGGTTTTGCCATAATTGGGCAAAAAGAGCAGACGCCTTATCTATGTTTAGAGATGCTAAGCCGCTACAGGTAGCCCAGACGATGGTTTGTTTGCTGTCATAGAGTAATTTTAACGGCCCCGGAAGCTGTGCGGGCTTTGTGCAATGCTTCATCTAGGTCATTGCCGCGCGCTAGGGCGACCCCCATGCGGCGTTTGCCGGCCACTTCGGGTTTGCCAAAGAGTCTGAGTTGCGTATCGGGTTGTTGTAGGGCTTTATCGAGCTGCCCGAACTGAACCTGTTGTGAAGTGCCTTCGACTAGGATGACGCTCGAAGCGGATGGGCCGTGTTGTGCGATATTGGGAATGGGTAAGCCAAGGATGGCACGAGCATGCAGGGCAAATTCGGAGAGATCCTGGGAAATTAGTGTGACCATGCCGGTATCGTGTGGGCGCGGCGATACTTCGCTGAAATAGACATCGTCGCCTTTGACGAAGAGTTCGACGCCAAATAAACCCCGGCCGCCCAGGCCGTCGGTGATCGAGCGGGCGATATGTTCCGCTTCGCTACGGGCCTTATCACTCATCGGCTGTGGTTGCCACGACTCGCGATAATCGCCGTCAATTTGCATATGGCCGATGGGCGCACAGAAACTCGTGCCGCCTTCGTGGCGCACGGTGAGCAGGGTGATCTCGTAGTCAAAGTCGACAAAACCTTCTATGATCACGGTGCCGGCCCCAGCGCGACCGCCCTCCTGCGCGTAGTTCCAGCTCTTGGCGATATCAGCTTCTTCACGAACGGTGCTTTGTCCCTTGCCCGATGAACTCATAATGGGCTTGATGACACAGGGCATGCCGATCGCTTCGATCGCCGCGCGATAGTCCTCTTCGGTCGAGGCGAAACGGTAGGCGGAGGTTTTGAGCTGGAGCTCCTCGGCGGCGAGCCGGCGAATCCCCTCGCGGTTCATCGTCAGGCGGGTAGCTCTGGCGGTCGGGATGATATGGAAGCCTTCTTGCTCTAATTCGACCAGGGTATCGGTGGCGATCGCCTCGATTTCGGGCACGACCAAGTCTGGTTTTTCTTCTTCGATGATTTTGCGCAGCGCCGTGCCGTCGAGCATGCTAATCGTATAGGAACGGTGGGCGACCTGCATGGCCGGTGCATTTTCGTAGCGATCGACGGCGACAACCTCAACTCCGAGTCGCTGCAGCTCGATCACGACTTCCTTGCCCAATTCGCCTGAACCGCACATAAGGACTTTAGTCGCCGTGGGAGATAGTGGGGTGCCAAGGGTACTCATGGTATTTCCTCCGAGGGGTGTTAGGCTGGGTGGATCGTTCTCTTTAATAGACCAAACGAGGTTGGGCAGATGGCAAAAAAGAGCGTGGGGAAGTGGGGAAATATAGGATCTGGTTGCCCCGTGATCAATTACGAGGCAACCAGTGTATCGCGTTATTCAAAGAGTGGTAGATAATCTCCATACCCTTCATCGGCCAATTGCTCCGTCGGCACAAAGCGTAACGATGCCGAATTTATACAGTAGCGCAACCCCGTTGGTGCCGGACCGTCTTCAAAAACATGGCCGAGGTGTGAATCGCCAAATTTACTGCGCACTTCGACACGGGTCATAAAAAGTGCATTGTCGCGGTGTTCGACGATGTGTTCGGCTTCGAGTGATTGCGTGAAGCTCGGCCATCCGGTGCCGGATTTGAACTTATGCATAGAGCTAAAAAGCGGCTCACCGGATGCTATATCAACGTAGATTCCTGCGGCTTTATTGTCCCAATAGGCGTTGCGAAAAGGCCGCTCGGTTGCGTCTTCCTGGGTGACCTGGTATTGCAAGTCGGTGAGTTTGGCGCGCAGCTCGTCCATCGGCGGTTTTTTATAAGGCTTGCTCGTGGTTGGCATAGGTAGATCTTTTTCCCAGGTCGCGGCGATAAAGCGATCCCGTCCTGACCCTTGGCGATAGCTGTTATAATGGCGGCGGTTTTTCTTGTGATAATCTTGGTGATCGTCTTCGGCGGTATAGAAAGTCACGGCTGGGCGAATTGGGGTGACGATCTCTTTGTCGAAGCGGCCCGATTCAATCAGGGCTTGCTTGCTGGCCGCGGCCAATTGACGTTGCTCTTCACCGTGGTAGAAAATTGCCGAAGTGTATTGGTGCCCGCGGTCGTAAAACGAGCCACCAGAATCGGTGGGGTCGAATTGCCGCCAATAGATATCGAGCAGTTGTTGGTACGATATTTTCTTGGGATTAAAAGTAATCTCTACGGACTCTATGTGTTTGGTCCTACCTGAGGAAACCTGCTTGTAGCTCGGATTTTCCTTTTCGCCCCCGGTATAGCCCGATATTGCAGAGATGACGCCCTCGACTTTGTCAAAGGGGGCTTCGATACACCAAAAACACCCGCCGGCAAAGGTAGCTTTGGCGTAGGGTTGCGCAGGACTTTTACTAGGGGTTAAAGAAAATAGCAACAGGCTGATCAGGCCGGTTAATTTGAAAGTCATAGTGATTTTTCCTTCTGTGGGCTCTTGTGAATATCATCTTGCACTTATAGAACTTAGCAAATAGATATCACGGGGAAATCACAAAAAATTAAAAAAGCATTGACTATGTCCGTTTGCGATTTCATTGTTAAGGCCCTTGTTGGAGGAAAATATCTGTGATTGAAATTGAAAATCTACAAAAGAAATATGCTGGTAATTGGGCATTGCGGGGTATTTCCCTGCAAATTGCAGCGGGCAAAGTTACCGGGATATTGGGTGAAAATGGCAGTGGTAAGAGCACTTTGTTCAAAATACTTGCAGGGGTGGTTCGGCCATCGGGCGGGCATGTGAGCATACGGGGTGAGTCCCTGGGGGTTAATACCCGTAGGCAGACGGCTTATTTGCCGGAGGTCGATCCTTTTTACAATTGGATGCAAGTCGGCGAGCAATTGCAGTTTCTCGCCAGTTTCTACGCCGGTTGGGATTGGAATAAGACGGATGAATTATTGCAGTTTATGGGCATTTCTAAGGATGTAAGAATCGGCACCTTGTCCAAGGGGCAAAAAGCCCGCTTGAAAGTTATTAGCGGTTTTTGTTGGTCGAATAACCTAGTGCTTATGGACGAACCGTTCAACGGCATCGATCCACCGTCGAGAAAGAAGATATTACAAGCTGTTTTTGGTGAATTCCGCTATGGGGAGCAGCAGGCCATCGTCATTTCGACACACTTAGTGAGCGAGGTCGAGGAATTTATCGACGATGTGGTGTATTTGCGAGACGGGGAAATTGCTTTAATGGGTAGTGCGCAAACATTGCGCGAGCAGCGCTCGCAATCCCTTTCGGACATCTTTGCAGAGGTGGTGGCATGAGACCATTTGCCGTGTTATACCTTAAAGAATTTAAGGACAACCTGAATACCGTCGCTCTGCTTTGGGTGGCTACGTTCGCCATTGGCCTTTACGCCATAAGCCAACAAGCCGAGGCGGGTATTTGGGTATCGATATTAGCGGCGAGCCCCTACATGGGGGTCTTGATATTACCTTTTTTGCTCGCGCAATCCTTCGCCAGTGAAATAAAAGCACAAACAAATTATCAATTATTGGCCCTACCTATAGCTCGTTGGCAGGTGGGACTGAGCAAAGTTGCGGTGGTGGTTACGGCGGGATCGGGGATCTGGTTGTTCACTACGGGGGCCATTCATTGGCTGGCTATTGGTTTTGATGAAAGCGATATGACCTTTTTGCAAGGATCGAAATTGCAGGGCATTGATATTTGGGTACTGAGCGGATTGGGTTACCATGCTTTTGCATTGTTGTTGCTGGGCATTGCTTGTGTCATGGAGGGGGCCAAACAATACATAAAAAAACGGCGAAGATTGCTTGGTTTGGGTGTGTTTATAGCCTGTTTTTGGGTGTATTTCAAATTCACCGGTGAGCTTTCGATAGATTTGGGTGATTTGGGGGTCTATTCGCTTGAATCCGAATTTTTGCACAGCGATGAACCTATGCAAGCCCCCATTGCAGGCTTGTTGTATACGGCGGTGATGGGAATCGGGTTTATAGCTATAGGGTTGGGTTTGTACGATCGCTTTGCTGAAGTAGACTAAAAAAGAGAGGCAAAATTGCATTCACATTCAAAGTTAAGCCGATTATTGTGTGTTATGGGGGGGGCTCTTTTGAGCTGTGGGCCGACTTGGAGTGCTGAAGGCGAAATGTTGCAAATAAGCAAGAGCGTTGATTTTGGGGATGCCGAGAGCGTGGAAATTGAGGTGGAGCTACGAGTGGGTGAATTGACCTTGCTTGCAATGGATGGGACGGGGCTAAATGGGAATTTCCGCTTCAGCTCTGGGCATGGAGAACCCCAAATTGATTATCAAGTAGAGGGTCGCCGAGGCGTCCTGCGCATCACCGAAGCGGGTAGCAATGGTAACGATCGATCGGTCGATTTGGAGGGCGATCTCGAAGATGGCTTCAACTGGAATTTTTCCGATCACGAGACGATGTGGGATATACAGTTGGGGCACGGTCAGCCCTTGGTCGTCGAGGTGAATGCGGGGGCGATGGCCGGGACGATTGATCTGCGCGGCCTAAGTCTGCAAAGCTTTAAATTGGAAACGGGTGCAGGGGATATCGATCTTGATTTGAGGGGGGGGTGGTTGGGCAATTCCGAGGTGGAGATCGATGTTGGCGTCGGTGAACTTGAACTGCTATTACCAGAAGGTATGGGTTTGGCGTTAGTGCTCGAAAGTGGGATCGGTAGTGTCGATATAGAAGGGTTAGAGAAACTCGCAGGAGAGCAGATGGAGACCGAAGGGGTTCGCATGCCTTTTTGGGGCGTGGAGATCAAACCGGAAAGCGGTGGTTGGTTTGATCGCCACCTTGGTCAAAACGGTGTTTGGACCAACGAAAGTTATGGGCAGAGTACAACGAATTTAAGGCTCCGCGTCAAAGTGGGGGTTGGGCAATTGCGGGTCAGGGTCAAGGATTGATTCGCAATTACGCGATAGCCGATCCTGGTGAAAAGGAATTTTTCTCAGCGATTTAGCCTATTTAAGCCTAAATGCAGACAATAAAAGGAGAATGCAGATAATTGTAAATCATTGTTTTTCATTTGATTAAGAATGGTTTATATTTGGGCGGTAGGAATAATCGCAGGGGATGCATATTATGGATATTGCCAATATTACCTTGTTGCAAATTATCGTGGTGTGGGTTGCAGGGGCGGGTATTGCTTTAATTGGTGCTATGGTAAAAGGTGGGGGTAAGTTGGTTACTTCCTATTTTCTGCTAAGTTTTTTATTAGGGCCGATTGCGATTGTATGGCTGATCTTTGATGGTCGCAAAGCCTGTCCATTTTGCCATAACATCTTAAAGCCAAGCCTCAAAGTCTGCCCGCATTGTGACCATCGCTTAGTATATCCCCATCTGTAATTTTTATTTTTCCGACTTAGCATGAGCGTTGTCCCACTTGGGAGAGCGCTTTTTTTCTTAATTGGCCGAGTTAATGAAATGCGCTACCTGGTTATCTGCCTTGTAGTTAGGATTTTCTCTTTGGCATCCTGGGGTTTTCTCGAAATTTGCAAATAGGGTTCGGGTCAATACCGGTGAACTCATCTGCGCATTCAATATCTCAACCAATCGACTGTTCATGCGGACTGTCTGAGTTGAGTATTTTAGAAGCCTTCGAAGACAAGTCGAGCGTATAGCGGCGATTCTTTAGAAATACTGCCCCAAGCCGATGGACACCTGCCAAGCGTCAACGCTGACCCCATAGGCTATATCGCCGCGAAACACCGGGGTATTGTAGATTTTAGGCAAACCCAAGCGAAAACCAAATCCTGGAGAGTACTCCAGATTTGGTTTTTCTATATCCGGGGTCCAAGCTGCGCCAATATCCAAAAAAGCGGCGCAGGCTAGCACATACCAGGGATCGCGGATTAGCGTCGGGCGGGCTTCTATATTGATGCGCAATCTCCTGTTGCCGTTAAGGCGCCGCGGGGCGAATCCCCGCAACCCACGCTCTAGGCCGAGTAGAAATTGCGCGGCGTCCTCGCTGCGGTGTATCGCTTCCCAAGAAATATGCATGGCCAGTGAATGTACTGATCCTATTCTGGTATAGGTTCTGAGGCTTGCAAGGGCGGATAGGTTGTATATTCCAGCCCCATCCAATCGTGTCGATGCGTATAAATTCATTTGTGTGAAAGTGCGCGTCGTCGGTTGTAAGCGCGGGGCGAGTTGGATTTGATAAAAAGAAAAGGTGCGGTCCGAGCCCCATGCTTTATGGGTCATCCCCCAGTGTAGTGATAGCCAACTGCCGGCTTGCAGGTCTTCCAAGGGACCGAGATCGTTAATAAAACGGCGACGGATATAATTGGGTCTCCAGATCAGCAAACCCATACTGGGAATGGTGCGGGTGCGGTTATTGGGGGCGTAGGAAAAGGGCGAACTGGCGTCGAAGCGCCGTTGGGAAACGCCGAGTTGGAATGAGGGGCGTATTTTAGTGTGCTGGCCAAAGGATCGAGTTATCCAGAGGCGGCCGTTGTTGATGCGGTCGCTGTAGCGCTGGTCAAGCTCACCGTTGGAGTATAAACGCTGCACGCTTTGCCGGCTGGCCAGGGACAGGCCATAGGCCCGCTGGTCGGCTAAGGTGGCAAAAGGGCGGGCAACCTCGATCGAGAAGTTGTGCCCTTCGGCACCGGCGCCGATACGGCTAGAAAGGGAATGGCGAGTGCCGGCCAAGCGCGGTTCTGTAAAATCAATATCGAGCCAATAGCCGGAGATCGCGCGGTTTTCCAAGGTCGTCCGCAGGCTTTGGCCGCGTCCGAAAAGATTGTAGTCGAGTCCTACAAGGCCAATGCTCAATTGGTCTAATTGTCCCGATACCAAAGGGGACAAAGCGCGGGAGTACAGGTCTTCGACAGTAACGGTTACAATGGCTTCACCATGCTCTTCAGCATGGCGGATATCAACTTCGCCAATGAAAAACAGGCGTCTGAGATTGCGGGCGGATTCTACGAATAGCGTTGTATCGATCTGATCGCCGGTTGCAAAAAGTAACTCCCTGCGGATAATCTGCACATCGGTGCGCTGGTTGCCCTCAATGACAATGCGCTGGATGCGGACCGTGTCTGTGAGGCTCCAAGCATTCGTAGCGGATACGAAAATCAAGAAAAGGAAGATAACAGGTCGTGAACTCATTGCGGGCGGTGGTCACGTATTTCACGTCGTGATAAGCTCACCCCTAAGAGGAATAGCGCGATTGAGGTGCCGATGAGTAGCTGGCGCAGTGGGGAAAGGCTGGCGCGCATTACTATATATAGCATAAAGCCGGATTGCAAAATCGGGGCGTGAGAAAGTTCGCCAAAATCATGTGGCGATTCGAGTATTGCGTCGCAATCTTATAGAGTTCCAATAAGGCCCTTTATAAAGGGCAAGGTCAACTGGCGATGGTGCGGGGGGGGCGGCCGGAAATTAAATCATTAACATTAATTACGCGATATAAACCGCCTTAGAATATATTTTAACCTTAAAAAGGGTAAATCGATTGAAGATCGCGAAACTGGATACATATGTTGTCAGCGTTCCGTATCGCCGACGAGAAAGTAGCGCTCGCGTGCGTCGGGACGGAGTGACATCGGTCTTGGTGCGTTTGCAAACGGACGATGGCCTCATTGGGTGGGGCGAGTCGTGTCCTGGACCTAATGTCGAAAGCATCCGCGAGGCGGTAGTATCCGCCGAGCCGATACTCATTGGCAGTGATCCGTGGAATACCGAGCAATTGGCGCATCATTATTTTCATACCGCGCATTGGGATTTGCGTCCGATGACGGGTAACTTCGCCTACGCGGGTTTGGATATGGCCTTGCGGGACCTTCAGGGCAAAGCCTGCGGTCAGCCCTTGTATCGCTTATTTGGTGGCGTGGTGCGTAAAGAAGTGGATTATTTCTGCTATTTGTCAGCGGATTCGCCCGATTCAGTCGCCGCGCAAGCACAACGCGCAACCGCTGCGGGATATCGCGTCTTTTATCTCAAAGTCGGTGTGAATCTTGATCTAGAACTTGCGATGGTAGCGGCCTTGCGGCAGGCCATTGGTGCTGAAGGTAAAATACGTATTGATGCCAATGGCGCTTGGTCCGTCGCTGAGGCGGTGCGCAACCTCAATGCCTTTGATCGTCACCACATTGATTTTGCAGAACAACCCGTGTCGCAAGATCCCATTCGCAATATGGTCGAGCTCAAACAGAAAGTGCGTGTGCCCTTAGCGGCTAACGAGGGTTTGTGGCGCCAAGCTGATGTGTGGGAGGTCATTCGGGCTCGGGCAGCGGATGTGTTGTGTTTTAGTCCCTATTGGGTCGGCACCCTGGCCGCGTTCCACCGCCTGTCTCATGCGGCGGCCAACGAGGGTTTGGCGGTTTGCCGTCACACACATGGTGAACTGGGGCTGATGGCGGCGGCATCACATCATCTGTGTCTGACGTTGCCAAATTTGCTCATCGGCAACCAACAAACCGCGGCACTAATGGATGGCGATATTCTCACTGAAGATCTGCCCATCGCTAAAAGTCCGGTCTGGGGTATTCCTACTGGAACGGGTTTAGGGGTCGAAGTCGACTTCAGTAAGGTTGAAAAATACCAGCAGGCTTATAATGAAAACGGTCAGTTTCTGCCCTATCAACCAGAGATGTTTAACGACTGAGGGCGTTAAAACGATGTGCTTGCGCTTCTTGGCCGGCTTATGTACCATTGAGTAAATCTATAGTTTTCAATGGGCTACTTACGTTTTACTGCTGATTCGATAGCCCGTATGCTTCGATGAAATACAAGGTGGAATGGGGCGCTAAATATTGCGAATGATGGTTTCCCCGGTATGACATAATCGCGTATTTTTCACCCTAAATCATATCGCTGCTGAGCGCAGATTGTGATAATCGCTATGAATATTCTGCGAAATTTATTCGCTAAAAAAGCTAAGTCTATTCCAACGGTACCCCCTAAACAGATTCCCGAATCGCCCCCCGAAGACTTTAATGCGGCAGACGTCCTGCTCGATTTGGCGGAGCGGCGGGATGTGGACTTGGTGCTGCGGGGATTGGATGCTCACCTCGAAAGGGTTCAGGAACAGGATCTCGAGCCTGAGGCTTTGCGGTTGTTGTCTTGGGCTGAGGAGGAACTGAACCTAGCGCAATCACCGCAACCAGCACAATACGCCCTGCTCGGCAATATTTGTCAACGGTTGCAACCGACGCAAAACGCTGATGCGCTGCAGAGGGCACTCGGTTTTTATAGTGTTGCATTGACGGGCTACGAGGAAGCACGCGAGCTGGAGGGCACGGCCGTAGTCCTGAACAATATGGGGCTTGCTTTGCTTACCTTAGCGAGGACTGACGCCCGCCAATATGCGGAGGCGATCCCGCTATTGGAGGAAGCATTGCATTTTTACGAAAATGGAGAGGATTGGCCGCGCCGCGCCGACATCTGTTTAAGCCTTGGCGAGGCTTATGCGGGTCTTGAAGAGCCGGGTTTTGACCATTATGAGTTGGGGCGCGAGTGCTTGGAGCGCAGTAGGGCGCTATACGAACGCTGCGATGATGAGTATGGCCAGGCGATGGCACAAGGCCAACTTGGCGATGTGCATGTCGAATTGGCGGTGCAGGATGGGCAAATATCGTTGGAAAAGGCCGTTCGTCATTATCGCAATGCCCTGGCGATTTTTGTCGATTTAGGAGAACCATTGGTCGTCGCCCGATACCAGGAACGCTTGGCCAATGCTTATGGCAGTCTCGGCGAGGAGGAGCACTTGCGCAAAAGCTTGCGGGCAGCGCAAGGGGCGGTTGAATTATACGAAAAACACGAGCAACAAGCGGCTTTGGCCCGTGCGGGACTGGGGCTTGCGCGGATTCATCTGGCCTTGGTTGGTTGCGGCGCGGAAGATGAGCTACTGCCCGGTTTTGAACAATTGCGGCGCACATTGGGACTTTTTCGTGACCTCAAAGATCGAAGTGGTCGGGCTGCATGCCTGCTGCTGTTGGCGCAGATTTATCAATATGGCGAATCCGATCGGCAGGATGCAGACTTGAGGCAGGCCTTTGATTGCCTGACAGAGGCGCTGGCCATTTATCGTCTGCAAGGCCAGGATGAGGCCGCTGCGCTTGTGCAACGGCAATTGCATGCACTGGAGCAACCCGATGCCTATACGGGTTGAGTGAAATAAATGCTACTCTTGCACAACCTCGGCCGAGGGGTAGTTAAGATGCTTTGGGGGAATGCGGTCAATGCTTGGCGCCTGTTCGAATTCTCCATAGCCGTCGTTATGGCGTTGGTACAATTTTTTCGCCGGCAGGGTTTCCGTTCCGCCTTTCGCGTGACAACACAGCAAGTTTATTTCACCGGCGTGGAGGCTATGCCTTTTTTGGGGATGTTGTCACTTTTGCTGGGCTTTGTCGTCATAGCACAGTCGCTGCCCCAGTTACAAGGTGTGGGAGCGCATGCTCTAATCGGTCAGATCTTGGTGATTAGCATTGTACGCGAACTGGGACCGATTATAACCGCGATGGTTGTGATTACCCGATCTGGATCGGCGATGGCCACCGAGATGGCGACAAATCGCATCAGCGGGCAGGTCGAATCGCTTGAGGCGATGGGCATAGATATTTTTCACTTCCTCGTAGTGCCCCGGGTGTTGGGTTGTATGATCTCGATGTTTTGCATGATCCTCTTTTTTGATATCATCTCGCTGGTGGGAGGGTTTCTTGTTGCCAGCACGAGGTTGACGATGCCCTTTACCCTTTACTTGCAGTATATATTTACCTCCTTGGCACCGCTTGACCTCTATCTTAGTCTGTCAAAGGGCCTTCTTTTCGGCGGCATTATTGCTTTATTCTCCTGTTATCACGGGCTTAGAGCGGGTAGGGCGATCTACGAAGTACCCATGGTCGCGCGTTCGGGGGTGATTCAGGCGATGTTTTTTGTATTTGTATCCAGCGCTGCTATCTCTGCCCTATTTTATTGGATATAACGAGCCTGCGATGTCAACCGTTATAGCATTGCGAAATATCTCGCTGCAAATGGGACAAAGCCTTTTGCTGCAGCAGGTAAATCTCGATTTGGCGGAGGGAGAGACGGGGGTGATCGTTGGTGATACAGGCAGCGGCAAATCGACGCTATTGCGGTTAATATTGGGCTTGCCCGGTATGCAACGGGAGGATCAGGTTAGGCTAGAGGGCGAGGTGGAGGTCGCCGGTCGCCCAATTTTCGATTTGGATCAGAGGCAATTACAGGAATTGCGGCGGCAAGTCGGGGTGGTCAAGGGAGGAGGTGGTCTGATAGAGAACATGGATGTGCGGCGGAATATATGCCTGCCGCTGGCCTATCACGCCAGCCATATCAGCGGCGACGATATAAACAGGCGCTGTGTTGAAATCATGAACCGCTTGGATATTGCGCATCTTGCCGGATTGGGGCGGCGGCCGGTCACCTTGAACGCCGAAGAGCGGGCCTACGTGTCTTTGGCTAGGGCGCTAATGATCGAACCTATTGTATTGCTTGCCGATGATGCAACGTTGGGTATGGGGGAAGAGATGGCGCAACGTTTTATCGCGCATTTATTCACCGGTCGAGGATTGCCCAGATTGATCGTGACAACGAGGTTGTTGCCCTATATAAATAGAGGGGATCGCTTTTACTTATTGGAAGAGGGTACCATTATACCGCTCGGAGATAGACAAGAAGTGTTAGGGTGCGATCATCCATGGATTCGGGCCGAAATGGCCAATAGCAGTTGGGGTTAATTCACTATGCGCGAAGGTAAATTACTTCACGAAAGGGCCAGTGGACACGCCTTGGTAGGGCTCTTTGTGTTGCTCGCGATCTTTTTCTTTGCATGGCTGCTGTTTTCTCAGCAAGATCAGGTAGCTCGCTACCGCATCGTTGCCGAGTTCAATACGATCAACAATCTAAGTGAGGCGACTCAGGTCAAATTGCGCGGATTTACGATTGGCCAGGTCGAAAATGTCGAATTTGCCCCGCAACCAGCCACCGGAGAGCCCTATTTTCAGGTTGAATTGGGCATCGAAAAACGCTATCCAGTACCCACGGGAACCATCGCGGAAATCCGCAGCAGCGGTTTGGTCGGGGACACGTTTATCCATCTCGATGTCAGCAAGGCGGATGGGGCGATGCTGTTGGCTGGATCTCGGATTAAAGGGCGGGATGCATTGGGTATGAAAGAATTGCTCGCCAGCATCACCGAAATGGCGCACAAATTGGGCGGGGCGGGGGAGAGCCTGCGGCGCGCGGATCTCGGCTATAAATTGGGGCGGCTCGGTGACAGTGGCCACCAAGTGGCCAGCAGCCTTAGTCTGGTTGCGCACAGTGCCGATAGTTTGTTGCATAGTAGTCGGATCCTGCTGGAGACGATGGGACCGGGTTTTGAGGGGGTACTAACCGGTTTACAGGCAAGTGCCGAGCAACTGAATCGCACCATGCAGCATGCCGATACCCTTGTGGTGGGCAGCCAGGAGGATGTGCAACACTCGCTCAAATCGCTGCGGCAAGTCGTCGAGAGACTCGATATGGTATTGCAACGGGTGGATCAAATGGTATTATACAAAGAGACCGAACTCGATTCGACTCTGAGCAATTTACACGCGGCTTCCAAGGCCGTGCGAGAGATAAGTGAACATCCGTGGAAGTTAATAACCGGACAGAATCAGCCGGTTACGGAACCTGCAGAAAGTGATGAATAAAGGCGCTGAAACTACCGTCAAGGCCCTACGCGATCAGTTGTTAGCCGCAAGGGAAGAACGCAACCTGAGCAAATTGCGTAATGTCGAGGATGGTTTGCGCCAGTTGGGCAAGGTTGGGTATCGGTGCTGTCTGGTCGATTTCGACCGCTGTCGATTGCGTTATTATGTCCGGTTGCTCGGCTATGAACAAGCCCGGGTTAAGGTGCAGATCGAATTTCCGCTAGCACTAGACGTCGACCCGGTGCAGTGGTTGCCGCTGTCGCATTTGGCCGACTATGAAGAGGCGGAAAACACCTATAGTATTCGTCGGATCTATGAAGGTATGGCTCATTATATCCAACAAAAGTCGCCGACGTTGCAACGAGGCGCAGTACGGCTTGGTCTTAAACCTCCTAAGCGATATGAAGCCGAAAGAGCGGAGACGGGATCGCGTAGTGGGCGGGGTTGGTTTTATTTGGCAAGTGCCCTGCTACTGATTGCCGTTGGCGTTTTGTCTTATATCCAAATGGGCAAAGTTTTTTTTTGATATGAAATCCGCCACTTTATATATGATCGTCATCCTTATGGCAGGTGCGCTTGAGCTGAATGCGCAATCGGCCGAAAGCTACTTTGAGAAGGGGCGGATTTACCATACGGGTGAAGAGGGGGTGCAGGATATTGAAAAAGCACTCTCCTATTACAAGGCGGCGCTAAAGCGCAATGGTGCACTGTATCCGGCATTGTATAACTCGGGGTTGATTTATCACCAGCAACAAGAGTACGCCCGTGCACAAACGCTTTTTATCAAAGCGGCTAAAGCCGCGGCAGATTCCCCCCAGGACGCCAAGCGCTATGGTGCGATGGCCCGCAACGGGCTTGGCTCCACCTATCAGAAACTTGGCAAGAAATTGCAGGCCGAAAAACAGTTCGGCATAGCCAAGAGACTGTTCCCCTCCTTTGTTGAAGCCCATTATAACCACATCAATTTACTATTACTGCAAGACCGCGCAAAAGAAGCACGTAAGGCATTGCTTGTCGCTGAGAAGTTAGCGCCAAGTGAACGCTATGAAAAAATTAAAGGCCGGTTGAAGGTCGAAGAAAAACGGGAGGACAGTGGTTGGGCGAACAGTGTTCTTGGGATTGCGGCTTTCATCGTTTTACTTTTGCTCTATTCGCTTTTCCTCCGGCGACAATCGGTTAAGAAGGCGGAAAAACGCTGATTGACCATGTGATATCACCCACCTATATTCGATGCAATCGCAGGTGCCGAAGATCTTTCGGAGAATAGGGAAGGCGGTGCAATTCCGCCACGGCCCCGCCACTGTGACCGGTTTGGCAGATTTTGGCCCCGATTTTTTGCGGGTCAGTGAGCCAACCGGGAGTCAGGAGACCTGCCTGCGATCTAATGTGCGAACGGCCTGCGTGGGATAGGTCGGTTGGGCTGGCTAAGCTCTTATTGTCACTTTGAGCCGATCCCACATGGGGTCGGTTTTTTTTGGTCAAAATTATGAATCTAGTCAATTTAGCGGAAGTCGCCGCGGGCTACCGCAAGGGGGAAGCGGCCATCGAGGGTATCGACCTTGCCCTAGCCAAGGGGGATTTCCTTGGGTTGATCGGGCCGAATGGTTGCGGCAAGAGCACGTTAATTCGCACGATTGCTGGTGTGGTGCCGCAATATTCGGGTGAGATACGGATCGGGGGAGAGAATCTTTCGAGGATGAAGCGCCGTGATTTGGCTCGATATATCGCGGTGGTGCCGCAAGAGACCATTCCTTCGATTGCCTTTGAGGTGCGTCAACTGGTCATGATGGGGCGATATCCACATTTGGGGCGGATGAAGGCACCCGGGATAGAAGACCAACGGTTGGTCGATGTCGCTCTTGAGCAGACGGCGGCGACTCAATTTATTGGTCGCAGGATAGACGAGTTGTCTGGGGGAGAACGGCAACGGGTATTTATCGCTAGGGCTTTGGCGCAAAACCCGCAGGTTTTGTTGCTTGACGAGCCGACAAATCACTTGGATATAAACTATCAAGTCGAGGTATTCGACTTATTATACAAGCTAAACCACGATAGCGGTTTGGCCATCATTTGTGCAACCCACGATCTAAATTACGCGGCTGAATACTGCAAGCGTGTCGCTTTGATGGACAAGGGGCGGATTCGGGCGCTCGGTCCGGCGTCCGAGGTATATAATGCCGAAGTTCTCGCGGAAGTCTATGGCGTTGGAATTCGAGTCGAAGCGGGGCAAAGGGTCATACCTTTATCACGGCGCATGGAGGGCGAAAGACTGTGATTGTCAATAAAATGGTAGGATTTATCGGTGTCGCTTTGGGCTTGATGATGGTCGCGACAGGACAAAGCGATGCCGTGAAATTGATCGATGATCTCGGTGTGGAGGTCGAAATTGCAGGTGGGCCAGAACGCATCGTTTCGCTGGCACCGAGCAATACCGAATTGCTCTATGCTTTGGGCTTGGGTAATAAAGTGGTCGGCGTTACCGAAGTCTGCGATTTTCCAGTAGAGGTGGCCAAGGTCGAAAAGGTCGCCGGATTCAATTCGGTTAATCTAGAAAAAATAGTGGCGGTTAAACCCGATTTAGTTTTGGCGGCGCGAGGCAACGATATCGAGGGGATCCGGTCCTTGCGAGAATTGGGCATTCGTGTTTTCTCCCTAGATATTCAGAGTCTGCAGCAATTATTGCAGGCTGTCGATCGCGTCGGGGCGCTTTGTGGGGTTGCGGAGGAAGCCGCCCGTCTACGCGGTGGGCTCGATAAGAGAATACAAAAGGTGGCCGATCGGCTTGCGCAGGCACAAGGTAAACCCAGGGTCTTATGGGGATATTGGAGCGATCCAGTGTATACCGCGGGGCCGGGCACCATGATCGACGATGTAATAACACAGGCCGGCGGATTTAATGTGGCTAGTGTGGCAGAAGGAGCCTGGCCACAAGTAGGTCTTGAGACGATTCTGTCTTGGGCACCAGAAGTCATCGTCACTACCTATCTTCCTACGGGACAAGATTCGTTGGCCACGGAGATTTTGCGGCTGCAAAAGACGGATGGTTGGAAAATGGTTCCCGCGATCAGCGATAGTCGGCTCTATTACATAGAGGCGGATTGGCTGATGCGCCCTGGGCCACGTTTGGTTAATGCCTATGAACAATTAGCTCGGACTATTCATCCGCAACTTTTTAAGGAGCCATGATCACCAAGCCAATTGGTAGGGGCTATACCTTTTTCGGATTAACGGCCTTATTGGGCGTCGGAATCGTTATGTCACTGGGTATCGGTCCGGTGGAAATAGCTCCGCTGAGAATTGTCGAATTACTCGCGCAAATGGCAGGGTGGGGCGGGCCAGCGAATGGGGTAGACGCCGTTATTATTGGGGATATTCGCCTGCCCCGCATACTCTTGGCGGTTTTGGTCGGGGCGGCATTGGCGATGAGCGGCACGGTGATGCAGGGTTTTTTTCAGAACCCGATGGCTGATCCTTATATCATCGGCATTTCGTCTGGGGCGGCGCTTGGGGCAACGCTGGCCATTGTTGCGGGGTTGGATTTCTGGTTCTTCGGTCTAAGCGGCGTGGGATTATTCGCCTTCGCTGGTGCCTTAGTGGTGACCTTGGCGGTATATGCTATTTCTTTGCGCGGGGGGCGTTTACCCTCAACGGTGGTGCTGCTCAGCGGTATCGCCTTGGGGTCGTTGGCCGCGGCGTTAACTTCATATATGATGATTTCCGCCAATGACGGAGCCGACGTGCAGCGCATTTTATTTTGGCTGATGGGCAGTTTGGCCTCTAGGCGTTGGGAACACGTACATATGGTTTGGCCGCAAATTGTCGTTGGCGGTCTCTTTCTGCAGTTCTACGCCCGCGACCTCGATTTAATTGTTCAAGGGGAAGAGCAGGCCCAATTTCTTGGGGTCGATGTGGAGAGCGTTAAACGGCGCTTGCTCGTCGGAGCAACGTTGTTGGCGGCGGGGGCGGTTGCGGTGAGTGGGATTATTGGTTTTGTCGGTTTAATTGTGCCTCATGTTATGCGTCTTCTGGTAGGCCCTAATCATCGGGTCTTATTGCCAAGTGCAATTCTTGGTGGGGCTATTCTGATGGTCGGTGCCGACTTATTGGCGCGCGTGTTGGTTGAACCGGCCGAATTGCCTATCGGCATTATAACCTCGCTCTTGGGCGCACCATTTTTTCTTTATCTATTACGTAGTAGGGGGGGAATACACTAGGAAAAACAGGCTTTTGTGTAGAGGTCCATTTAAAATTGGTGCGCTACGCAGGATTAGCAGGGTTGGTCCTGTTGATGGGGTGCGACGCGATCATGACCGAAGCGCCAACGGCCGGTGATGATTTTACCGCCCCATTAGACGGAATGTCCAATGATTTAAATTGATGACGGCAATGGCATTTCTGGCCGTGCTAATTGGGTGATGCCTCCGAATTTCGTTCCTGCACATCATGTCGGAGGGGGCGATCAACTGCAATTAGGGCGTTTTTCGCGCAAGGCACAGGTCACATCCCTTATTGGGCAAGTCGCGACGGCCTATCAGCAGGATATGGGCATTACCAACGATTTTATTCCCGTCGAAAACCATCACCCATAAGTTACTGGAGGGGGCGCGCTTGGTGACGAAGTGGGCGATCCAGAGATTCCCGCTTCCACGGTATTGCTAACAGCCCTCTATGTTCGCCTGCTTAAACCGCCGGCAAGGGGGAATGAAACCGCTGAAGTATTCGGTCCGGCTCAAAGAGCATTGAATCGATATATAGTTACTGGAAAAGATGGGCGAATAACTATTTATGCATCAACAAGATAGAGAGGAAAGTTAATGCGCCGATTTAATGTGCGAACTCGATACTGCGCTCTCGCGCTTATTCTGTCTTTTCAATTCGTCAACGCCAACGAAAGACCCTTGGTTGATGGGGGGATTGGCGATAAGCCCTTTATGACCGAGAAAAAGGGTAAGACTCGGATTGGTGGGTATTCCGAAGTCCATTTCCGCTATGGGCGATCAGATGGTGTAACAGAGGAGTTGGGTTTTGAGGCCAAGCGCTTCAACCTGTTTTCTTATACTCGGGTTGCTGATCGTCTGCAGGTTGTATCAGAACTCGAGTTTGAGGAAGGCGGCGAAGAAATAAAACTCGAACCGGCGCTGACCTTTCGCGGTGGGATTGTCCTTTCGCCCTTAGGGCGATTTAATCTCTCTCATGATAGCCCGGCCAATGATCTGACCGACCGCCCATTAGTTAGCACGCAAATTATACCGACGGCGCTTTCAGAGGCGGGTATGGGATTTTATGGTTCATTCTATCCTTCGGCCTCGGCAAGGCTTGCCTATGAAATTTATGCAGTTAATGGTTTCAACGAAGGTGTGATAAGCGATAGTGGTAACGGAACGCGTATTGCCGAAGGGCGAGGAAATTTCGAGGATAATAACAACTGGCCCGCTTTTGTCGGTCGTTTGGCTTTTAGCCCGCAAGCCGGATATGAAATCGGAGTGCCGCTACATACGGGGGCCTATAACGCTTGGAAAATTGAGGGATTGACGGTCGCTCAGAAGCAGGAGTTGACAATATGGGCACTCGATTTGGAAGTGAAATGGAGGGCTTTCGAACTCGTCGGTGAATACGCCGGTGCCTCGGTTGATGTGCCTGTTGAGACTGTTTTATTGCAGGAAAACCAGGCGGGAGTCTACATACAAGGCAATGCTCATTTTGGCCGGGGATGGCTCAATGCCTTACCTGAGTCGGTTTTTACCGGAGTTCTTCGCTATGGAGTGGTTGATTTTGATACCGATGTCGACGGTGATAGCGAACGTCGGTGGACCTGGGGGCTTAATTTTCGTCCCAATGCAGAGGCTGTCTTTAAGTTAGATTATCGCCGGGGAAAATCGCTTGATCCGCTCAGCAACGAAGTAAAAGGGGCGGCATTGCTTTTTAGTGCTGCCACCTATTCCTAAGCGCTTATGAGTCGTTTTCGCCCTTCTACTCGTATTGTCTGCCTTGCTGCTGAAGCGGCGGATATTATCGTGCGGCTCGGTGCTGGGGGGAAGTTGGTGGGGGTCAGCAGTTTCGCCCAACTGCCTGAGGCATTGGCCCAGATCCCGCGTATCGGTGGGTTTTCGACACCTACGCTACAAAAGGTAATTTCATTAGAGCCCGACTTAATCATTGCCACCAGTGATGTGCAGGCAGATGCGGTTGCCATTTTGTTAAAGGCCGGTTTGCCGGTGTTGGCGCTCAACCCGCACCGCCTTTGCGATATCGAACAAAATATACATCTTATTGGTGCGGCGCTTGGTGTGTCGGCGGCGGCTAAGCGGTTGGCTATTGGCTTTGCAACTGAACTGGCTAGTTTGAGGGTGCCGAGGGCGGCAGGCACACGCCCAGCCATTTTTTTTGAGGAGTGGCCAGATCCCTTGGTTGGAGGTATCGGTTGGGTCGGAGACCTCATTGATCACCTAGGCGGTCTTGATGTTTTCGCGGAACTACGTTCTAAGCGCAGTGCGAATGAACGCCGGATTGACCCGAATGAAGTTCTCGCCCGAAACCCGGACTTGATCGTCGCTTCCTGGTGTGGGAAACCGGTTGAGGTGGCGCAAATCTGCGCCAGGCCCGGCTGGGATGAGTTGCCCGCGGTGAGGATGCGGCGGGTACACGAAATTCACTCGGATGAGATCCTGCAAGCCGGTCCAAATATTCTACGGGGGGCTAGGGCCCTAAGTCGAATAATCACAGATTACAGCAAATATAACGGAGCGAATGGTCACTCTATCTAAGATCTATACGAAGACCGGCGATGCTGGCCGGACGCATCTGGGCGATATGTCAGATGTGGCCAAGACAGATGTCCGAATTGAGGCCTACGGCTGTGTTGACGAGTTAAATTCGACGATCGGCCTCGCCCGGGTTCACGGTGCAGGACCCGTGGAAGTGCTTACACGGGTGCAAAATGACTTATTTGATGTCGGGGCTGATTTGTGTGTTCCATACGCCGAGGGTGAGAAGGCGGGGGAGCGCTTGCGATTACAAGATACACAGGTCGAATATTTGGAAAAGCAGATCGATCTCATCAATGAGGACTTACGACCTTTGCGAAGTTTCGTATTGCCCGGAGGGACGGGGGCGGCGGCTTGGTTGCATATGGCCCGTACGGTATGTCGGCGGGCTGAAAGAGAGGTTTGGCGCTTGGCCGGAGACGAAACGGTGGGTGAATCCGTACTGAAATATCTCAACCGGCTGTCCGATTTGTTATTTGTACTGGCGAGATCGGCCAATAAGAACGGGGATGAGGATGTATTATGGAAACCGGGAGAAGGAGCTGGGAATGAATAGCTTGAGAGCCCATAGCGGCTTGATTGCTCTATTGGCCATAATGGTTAGTTGCAGCCAGAATTTCAGTTCGGAGGAACCGGCAACGGCTATGGCAGAAAACGGATTTAAACCTGTCGCCGATGTCGCAATCGCCGAAGTGAAAGAGGGGTTGCAGGCTTTGGGCCCCTTGAGCGGTGTGCCGCCAGAGGGGTGGATCCCACAGCAACCATCTAGCTCGATGCGGGTGGCCCAATACGGACTGCCCGGTCCTGCAGGGGAGGCGACATTGGGGGTGTTTTATTTTGGACCGGGGCAAGGTGGGGGGCTCGAAGCCAATATCGAGCGATGGTATGGTCAGTTTAGCCAGCCGGATGGTCGTCCGACCGGTAAAACGGCGAAACGTTGGAATAAAAATGTAGCCGATATCGCGATAACTATGGTGGATATAAGCGGGACGTTCGCTGCGGGGATGGGCAACGAAGAGACTCGGGAAAACTATCGTATGCTCGGGGCGATTGCCGTTCATAAATCAGGCGCGGTCTTTTTCAAATTGACTGGCCCTTTTGCAACCCTCGTCGAGTGGGAACAGAGTTTTAATCAGTTTTTGGATAGTTTGACCGCTAGTGAAAAGCAAACTTAAAAAAGGGTCGGAGGGGTGTGATATGTATGTGCAGTTGGAAGATGAATTTGGCGACATAATAGGCAAGGCACGGCGAGGTCAGGAACTGGAGCTGGCGGATCTTGCCGAACGAGTCGGGGTACCTGCAGCTGATATAGGAAAAATCGAAGAGTATGAAATTACCCCTGATGCTAGTACAATTGCAACGCTGGCGGAGAGTCTCGGTTTGCACGAAGGAAAGTTGATCGATAGTTCCACTCGTCAATTTTTCCCCCTCTATCCAGCGGGTCGCGCGATTTCCGGGATTAAGGTCGAGATGTTGGTTTTGGGCAGCGGTTTTCTGATGAACGGGTATATAGTGGGTTGCGAAGAAACAGGTAAGGCCGCGGTGGTTGACCCGGGCTTCGATCCGGAGAAGATTCTCCGCACGATCGAATCTTCGGGTCTGGAAGTTGAAAAGATCCTGTTGACCCATGGCCACCAAGACCATATCAGCGCTCTATCCGAACTCTGTCAGGCCACTGATGCGCCTGCTTTTATCAATTCTGAAGATCTTGATTTGATGGGCAAGTTGGCGAATAAGGTGGAGGGTGATTTAGCGGAAGGGGACAGTGTACAAATTGGGAAACTTCGTTTTGATCTACGCGCGACGCCAGGACATACGGCCGGTGGGATAAGCCTTGTGCACAGTGAGGTGGCCTTTGTTGGCGATGCCTTATTTGCAGGTTCGCTGGGGGGGACTCGCAGCCTGGTTGATTTCTGCAAGCAATGCCAGGCCGTCGAAGAAAAGATCCTCGCCCTTGATGATAAGGTGTTGCTCTTTCCGGGGCACGGTCCCGCGACGACTGTCGGGGAAGAAAAAGCGCACAATCCCTTTTTTAGTTAACAAGATCAAGCTTGTAGGTGTTCGTGATGTTTTAGGCGTTTTATGACTGAGATTCGGCGAATTAAGGGCTATCCTCGGGGGGTTGAGGAGGCCCTTTTTCTATGGCTTCATTTAATGTCCAATCGTAGTCGAAGTAGTCGAGTTCGATATCTTCGCTCTGTACGATTTGGCTTGCAGTCGCTGGCGGCAGATAGGGCAATAGGTAATTGACAATCGGTGGTTTATCCTCAGGATTGGCCCTGTCTGAGGGAAACCAATCGATAAAGTCCTTGCCGTACCAGTCGAGTATCTTAGAAAGAGTGAGTCGCCGTCCCTGCAATTGTACGTGTTGGGGATCGCGGGCGAAGCGTTCGAGCGACCGTTCAAGCATTGAGTCGAGGTTGTTACCTGTATATGCGCGCTTTTCAAGCTGTGGGCAACTTCGCGCGCCGCAATTGACGGCAAAGTGTATGCGGGGGTCGCGGAATTTCGGCCGGATGATTCGATTCTCTATATAATCCAAGGTTAGTTCGAGGCCTCCGGCGATAAATTTCTGTCGGTTGAAAAAACCACTGAATAGAAAAGCGTCCTTGACGCTGGCTATGGGATAGGCATCGATAACGCCCCTGAGAACAAAGGCATTGTAGGCGTTGATCCAATAGGCAAGACTATCGTCGGTTTCCGGGAAACGGTCGGGGTGGCTGGTGGGGCTGTAGTTGGCAAGACTGTCTATATAGGCATCGAGGAGGCTACGATCCTGAGCGAGCGCGCCATAGCGAACTAATCCGTCGTCGTATACGTGTTTTTGCAGGATCTGATCAAGAAAATTGTGCTTGAAGGGAGATGCTGCGAATAGGGTTGTGGGAAGCGCAAAAAAAAGAAAAACGAATATATAGATCATAGCTCTTATTTAATGTGTAGAGGGGGTCATTTTTTATATCTGATGCAGATGTCCCTAGCGGGGTTTCGCGCTATATTTGGTGCATGCAAAACGAAACCCCCCATCCGGTCTTGCCCCAGTGAATTCTATGACCCGGGACCAAGTAGTCCTCTGGGCCGTGGCCCTAGCGTGGTTGGCGATCTATCTGGCCTCCATGCTCTACCATACAGGAGGGCGGTTGGCGCTGCCCTTAGATGATTCCTTTATCTATTTCCAATACGCCCGCCAAGCTGCGGATGGCCAGTTCCTGCAATACAATACCGGTGTCGAAGCGACCGCGGGGGCAACCAGTATCTTGTATATGTTATTGTTGGTCCCGGGTTTTTGGCTGGGTATATCGGATATTGGCATGGTCTGCTATGCTCTTTTATTGGGCTACATATTTCTTGGCCTGAGTGCGATTCAACTCTTTAAAATAGGCCTGCAATTGAATGGCCGTTTTAGCGCTTGGATTTGCTCGTTGCTGTTTCTATCGTGTGGGCCAGTGTTGTGGGGATATTATAGCGGGATGGAAATTGGCTTATTTAGCTTTTCGATCCTGTTAACCCTTAATTTATTCTTGGCTGGCGATCGTCGTTGTCCCTATGCGGCAACTTTAATGATCTTAGCCCGACCTGAGGGTTTCGTGTTGGTCCTGTGGGGCTTGTTGTTGGTGGTCTGGCAAAAATACCAAAATAAAGATCGCTGGGATTCGCGTTGGTATTTGCCCTTTGCAGCGTATGGATTGCAGGCTTTACTGATTGAAATATATACCGGTTCACCCGGAGCCTCCGGTTTTAATGCCAAATGGCTTTTTGCCGCCCCCCACGTTTCATTGCCCACGGTAGTCAGGGGTATCCTTTTTGATTTTGCAGAATTTGTCAAAGGCTTGCTTGCGGGTAGCCTTGGTCACCAGACTAGTGCCAACCTCTATGCCTATGACGGCAATTATCGCCGAATGGTTTTTGCCCCATTTGCCGCATTCGTCTTTATCGCTGAGTTGAGTTTTCGCACCTGGGATGAATGGCAAGCGCGTCGTCCTGGAGCAGCCGCAATAGGGGGGGGATGGTTTATTGGTGGCATTCTTGTAACCTGCACCTTAGTCGAATTCGACGCGCATTTCAACCGCTATCAACAACCTTTCTTGCCGCTGTTTATTTTATTCGTCGGCTTGGGGCTGGGGCGGCTGGTCGCTGAGGGAGGCGAGTGGGGGCGGAAGTTGGCCTGGGGGGGCACCTGTATATTTGGGCTTTGGGGGATGATGTCGGCGACGTATTTTGCCGTGGCCTATGGGGAGAACTGCAGCGACATCCGCAACCAGCAAATTGAAATGGCTCACTTGATTGATGGGAGCCTGCCCCCAGATGCCCGCATTGCAATAAACGACGCCGGAGCCATTCGCTATTTCGGCCATCGCGAAACGATTGATCTCGTGGGCCTTACAACCGCTGGCAATAGCGGTCCCTGGCGGCACGGGAGTGGGTCGGTCTTTGAGCGTCTAGAGTCCATGCCTGTTACTCGGCGTCCACAATACTTCGCAATCTTCCCCAATTGGTTCAAATTCCCGGAAGGTGCTTTTTTAGAGCCCTTGCATCGCATTCGCGTATTCGCCCCGTCAATTGTTGACGCTGAAAAAGTATTGTACCGGGCTCATTGGGACGCCTTGCAAGACGGCTCAAAACCCCACGGCGATGCATTGCCCGATGCGGGATGGCGATCCGTAGACGAGGTCGATATAGCCGATTTACAGAGTGAGAGTAGGCATGCTTATCAGTCGCAAATTCATATTCCTGGCAATGGTGAAGCGAATCTATTATTAGCCCTACCTCATGGGAATGAATCATCGGCTTTACTTATGGATGGTGGCCGGACGGTTACGGGGGGGGAGCGTATGCGTATTGAGTTAGATCCGGATAAACCCGCACTTATTTTGATGCGGACGCTAACCGGTATCCGCCAGCATTTTACGGTCTTAGCAGATGGCGTTGAAGTGGGCAAGGTGGACCTGCCCGGGGGCAGGGGGCGCCAATGGCTTGATCTGCTTATTGCCCGGCTTCCGGCCAACCGCAAGGGAAGCACGGTTGAAATCGAAACCCGGCCGATCCATTTTGCCGGTGATCTACGCCCTGTCGTCTCGTTTCACTACTGGTTTATGCAGCAATGATGGTATCGTTTTTGAAAGAAAATGGCCTATGGTTGGTTTTATCCACAGCCTTCGCTCTTCGGGTGCTGTATCTCTTTCAAGCCGTCGATACGCCGCTCTTTGAAGTGTTGCTTATAGACTCCGAATTTTACGACCGTCGGGCCAGAGAAATCGGAGCAGGAAACTGGTTGGGTGACCGAGTTTTTTTTATGAATCCCTTCTATTCATATTTCCTGGCGGTTTTATATGCAATAAGCGGGACTGATTATTTTCATGTAGCCCTGGTGCAATCGGCCATGGGGGTTTGCAGCTGTGCCCTTGTTTACGGGCTGGGCCGTCGACTGTGGGGGCAGGCCGTCGGTTTGTTGGCGGCCGGACTGGCAGCGGTATATGGGCCGTATCTTTTCTATGACGGGGCTTTACTTACGGCTTCCCCGATTACTTTGCTGAATCTCGGGGCGCTATACTGTTTGCTTCGTTCGCTCGAAGAAGATGGTCCCTGGTTGTGGGCTGCCGGTTTGCTTTTGGGGTTGTCGGCTACTGCCCGGCCACTCGTTTTACTCTTTGTCTTTGTTTTGGGGGGGTGGTATCTCAATCGTTGCGGGCGAGCCGGATTGTATTCCTGGGGTAAAGTCTTGCTCGGTTGTGGTTTGGTGGTTGGACTTGTTGTCCTGCGCAACTTCGTCGTTGGCGGCGAGTTATTACTCACGACTTCATCGGCCGGAATGAATCTTTATGTCGGCAACCACCCAGGGGCTAATGGCATCTACTCGCAAGTGGAATTTCTCAGCAGCGCGGAGCCGGATTTAGAGCGCTTGGCTTTTGTGCGAGAGGCTGAGCGGATAAGCGGTGAGTCGCTAAGTCCAGGGCAGGTGTCCAGGTTTTGGTTGGAGGAGGCGGTGCGCTTCGCCTTCGCGCACCCATTGGAATACTTGAGATTACTCAGCCGCAAGCTGTATATGTTTTGCAATTCGGTGGAAGCCCAGAATAACCTAAGTATATATTTCGCACGAGACTTCGTGCCCCTGTTGCGCTGGAACTTGCTTGGTTGGGGGATACTGTTCCCATTGGCCCTCGCAAATTGGATACAACAGCGGCGCAGCGGCAGTTCGTTTCTCGACCTATATCTGGCCGCCTATTTAACGGGATGTATGTTGTTTTTTGTTTCTTCCGAATACCGTTTGCCGGTGGTGCCGATACTCTGTCTGTATTCAGCTCGCTGGATTTTATTTATGCAGAATAGTTTAGTGCAAAAGAACTATACGGCAGCCGTTAAATCACTTTTACTCGTGGCACTGTTGGCTATTCCGGTCAATTATCAGGATGCGGGTGCGAGACAATTAACCCTTAGGAGAGTCGATTATTATAATTTTGCCACCCTTTATCAACGGCAAGGTAATTGGCTCCGAGCCGAAGAGTTCTTTCGCCAAGCCTTGCGTATTGATCCGAATTTTATGCCTGCTCGATCAGGATTAGCTGGTGTACTCGCCCGCCAAAGGGAGGCGGGCGGAGCGGCCTCGGTGGTGGTTGATCCTGGGGTGCGGCGGGGTTTGGGGTTATTCAAGGACGGAGATTATGAAGCGGCAATTTTGGTCTTCAAGCGTGCCATTAAACGGAATGGTCCACAATGCCAGATTTATAACAACATAGGCCTTAGTTATTACCGTTTGGGCGGCTGGGAGGACGCTATTCATTATTTTAAGCTGGCGCTTGGCATCGATTCTCTCTATGTGCGCGCGCATTACAATCTCGGTTTAGTTCATCGACGTAAAGGAGACGAACAAGCTGCACAGCATGACTTTGCCAACGTGCTAGAACTCGATACAGACAACGACAAAGCCCGCTTTCAGCTCGCTGTATTGTTTACGCAAATGGGGAGGAAAATGGAGGCGGAAACTCATTGGGAGTTATTGCTGGCGAGGAATCCTAGAGACCAGCGACTGAGGGGTAAAATCGATTCTATAAGGGCAGCCGATTAATAGGTTTATGGAAGAAAGAATTAAAATAAGCGGGGCCAGAGCAGGTGGCCTTCGGGATGTCGATTTGGAATTAGCGCTGGGCAAGGTCTTATGTTTCACTGGCCGCAGTAGCAATGGGCGACTGGCGATGGCTGTCGATGTGCTTTACGCAGAAAGTCGGCGGCGTTATATGCAGGCGCTTTCTCCAGTTGAACGAGAAGGCATCGGCGGTGTTGGCAAGGTCGATTTGGATGAAATTACTGGTTTGCCTCCTGCTATCTATTTGGGCAGAAAGCGCAGAGGGCGATCTGTCGGTGACTATCTGCAATTGGATGCGATGTTGATACAACTTGTCATGGAAAACGGTCAGATGCACTGTGCCGACTGTGGCGGGGCCTGTCGTGGATACGAGGCGGCTGAAGTTGAAAGCGAACTGGTCAAATTGCATCCAGGTAAGAGATGGCTGATCATGGCGCCTCTGCAAGTGCGAGAGGGAATCGACTGGGGAGGCTTTTGCCGTGAATTGACTCTTGGTGGATTTCTACGTGTGATGATTGCGGGAGAGGTAATTCGCTTGGATGGGGAAGTGCCCGCCCCTCCCAAAGTAGACGACGATGCATATGTGGTGATCGACCGTCTAGTGCCAACGCCAGATTCGAACGTGCGTTTCCTAGAAGCCGTGCGCTTGAGTCGATCGATATCTTCAGGGCAAACGACGGTATGGGAAGTTGAATCTGAGGCAATGCTGGATTTCAACCAACAACCAACCTGTTGTGATTGTGGGCGTCAGTATGAAGAACTGATTGCCCATAACCATGCCTCAGGCGATGCTAATATGCAGAATATGTATATGTTTGGCCGCTCGTTTACCGATTTGGCGGAGGAGAAAATTGCGGATGTGCAAATACTACTAGACGCCAATGTCCCAGAGGGTAATTTGCGGGCTAAGATCAACGCGATATTGTTAGAGGCGGGCAATTTACAACTAGATCATTTGGCTTTGAATCGTCGGGTGGAAACCTTGTCGGGGGGGGAGTGGTTGCGATTGCAATTGGCGGCCTGTTTGACTAGTGGTCTAATGGGCATACTCTACATTTTTGAGGAAATGGGGGGGCAAGTCGGCACGGATTTGCTACCTGCTGTTGTGGGGCGCTTACGCCATCTGGTGCAATTGGGGAATACGGTCTTGCTCCTTGACCACCATCATGATCTCGTTGCCGATGCAGACCAGGTCTGGGATTTTACCGATGGCAGGGCAAGGTTGGTCACATCGGCACCAGCGGTGCCCAAGGTGAAACGACGATCAGCCAAGATTGAAAATTACGAATTCCTAACGATTGTTGGAATGGGGCCATTGGGTGAATTGAGTATAGAGTTGCCGCAAGGCGCCCTTACTTGTTTACACGGTCCGTCTGGGTGCGGTAAAACGCGTATATTGCGCGATCTTTTACCTGCCGCCTTAAAGGGCAAGGCGACGGGGTACGCGGTGAGTGGTGTTGGACGGAATAACCGGGTGGTCACATTGGACGATCGCGTTGGGCGAGATACTTTGTTGGCGGAAATGGGAGTTTTCGAACGCATCGCGGGTTTATATGCCGCATCCGCGGTGGCCAAGGCCCAAGGGTGGGGGCGTGCCGCTTTTATGTTGGATAAACCGGGCGGAAGGTGTCCGAGTTGTGAAGGGCTTGGGCAAAGGCATTTCGACTTGGAATTTCTTGAGGATATTTCCCTCAAGTGTGAAGCGTGTGAAGGTTTACGGTTCCGCAGTGAAATTCGCGAAATTACATTGCGGGGGATTAGTATATCGGATGTTCTGGCGATGACTGTGGAGCGGGGATTGCGTCATTTCGCCAGAGACGCGAAGATCAAAGCTAGCCTTGAGGCCGCAGATCTATGCGGCTTAGGTTATTTGTCACTGGGGCAGAATGTGCGAAAACTCGAGCGCGGTGAATGGCTGCGTTTGCGGTTGGCCTTGGAGTCGACACGCAAGTCTCATCGAAGTTGGTTGCTGATTGATGAACCGGCTGGTGGAGACCATCCTCAAGACGTTCAGCAGATGGTTATGGCGTTGCAGCTCTTGCTCGAAAAAGGGGCAACGATTGTCGTCGCGGAAAGGCACCCATTGATTTTGGCGGCGGCCGATAAGGTTGTAGAATTACAGCCCTAATTTAGCGATTGCCAGGGGGGGATCTTGGTCCTGGCGGCTTGTATGAGCTTGCGGTATATATGACTCCTGTCTATTTTTCTGTATAGGCATTTGTAGGCATCTAGAAGTAGTATAAACCGTGTTCCCCTTATATCCCATAGTGGGGGTGGTTTTCGCATGAGTATCGTAAAAAAACTGCAAGAATTGGCCATAAATAGACTTGATTTAGATGGCTACGTCTCTTGCGCGCCTGATACCATTGTCAGCGATGTCCTAAAGGAAATGCGCGGGGCCAGGGTCAGTGCCGTGCTGGTAGAGGCCGATGGCCGTTTGGTGGGGATATTCACTGAACGAGACGCGCTGACTAAGGTCGCCAATGAATCCTCGACCTGGAGTTCGGCGGTCGAGGGGTTTATGACCCGTACCCCGCAAAGCCTTACCGCCGAGCAGTCGATTGGCGAAGCGCTACAACTGATGAACGCCGGCCATTATCGCAATGTGCCGATAGTCGACGAGCATGGGCACATTGAGGGTAACCTACCCCAGCACGAGATTATCCGTTTCCTCACCGACCAATTTCCGCACGACATCTACAACTTGCCCCCCGATCCCGAGCGCATTGCCCACACTAAAGAAGGTGCCTGAGCATGCGCTGTGGACCGGAGATCTCATCCCAATTATAGGAGGATCGAGCGCAATGGCCGAAACAGTGGCCTCATCGGCGTCTGCTGACAAGCAAGAGCCCCGAGAAGAAGAACGCCAGTCCGTCGTAATCGTTTTTTCCGGTGACTCCGGTGATGGAATGCAATTGACCGGTGACCAATTCACCAATACCTCCGCCATACTGGGTAATGATGTCAGCACTTTTCCGGATATCCCAGCCGAGATCCGCGCGCCCGCCGGGACCATTCCCGGGTTAAGCGGCTATCAGGTCAATTTTTCTTCTACCGAGCTCTATACAGCGGGCGACTCGCCGCAGGTTTTGGTCGCGATGAATCCCGCGGCGCTCAAGGCGAATTTGCCGGACCTTGATTCGGGTGGCACGATCATCGTCAACACGGATACCTTCAACCGCAACGGTCTTCGCAAAGCCGGTTATGAAAGCAATCCCCTCGAAGGTGAGGGCCTCAGTGGTTACGACGTGCATCAGGTACCGCTGACCACACTGACCCGCAATGCGCTTGAAGACATTGAAGGCATGAGCAACCAGGAGAAGGACAAGTGCAAAAATGCCTTTGCCCTGGGCTTGGTATTCTGGATGTTTGACCGCCCAATTGATTTTACCATGAAATTTTACGAGACCAAATTCGCGAGCCGACCGGAGGTGGTCGAGTCCAATTCGCGGGTTCTAAAGGCAGGTTATTACTACGGCGAAACGGCTGAGACCTTTCAAACCAGAATCAACGTGCCCAGCCGGCAAGCCGTTGAATCTGGAGTGTATAAGCGACTGACGGGGAATGAAGCGATTGTCCTCGGTTTAGTCACCGCCGCGCAAAAAGCCAATAAGCCGCTCTTTTACGGTTCTTATCCCATTACGCCGGCGAGCACTATTCTCGAAGGGTTGGCGGCGCTAAAAAACTTTGACGTAAGGACCTTTCAGGCCGAAGATGAAATTGCGGCCATGGGGTCAGTCATCGGTGCGGCCTTTGCCGGAACATTAGCGGCGACAGCCAGCAGTGGGCCGGGGATAGCATTGAAAAGCGAGGCGATCAACTTGGCTGTTGTAATGGAATTGCCGATGTTGGTGGTCAATGTGCAACGTGGCGGGCCCAGTACTGGTTTGCCGACCAAGACCGAGCAGGCGGATTTATTGGAAGTCCTATTCGGTCGTAATGGTGAGAGCCCGATCCCGGTGTTGGCCCCGGCGACGCCAGTTGAGTGTTTTAACATGACCATTGAGGCTTGCCGTATCGCGATTCGCTATATGACGCCGGTATTCCTGCTGTCAGACGGCTATGTGGCGAATAACTCCGAACCATGGAAAATCCCCGACCCTGCTTTGATCGAACCCATCGAAGCAAATTTCCGTACAGACCCAGAGGGGTATCAACCCTATATGCGGGATGAGAAAACGTTGGCTAGGCCATGGGTTGTACCTGGTACACCGGGAATGGAACATCGAATTGGCGGTTTGGGCAAACAGGATGTGACCGGTAATGTCTCCTATGCTCCTGAAGATCACGAACACATTATCCGCACTAGGGCACAAAAGATTGCCGGCATCGCTGACTATATTCCGGAGTTGGAAGTCACTGGGCCGGAAGAAGGGGACTTGTTGGTCCTGGGGTGGGGCGGCACTTATGGTGCTATTCGAGCTGCTGTCGAGCAGGTGCAAGGTGAAGGTCTTGAAGTAGCCAGGGCACATTTGCGGCATTTGAACCCCTTGCCCCGCAATCTTGGTAATGTCCTTGGTCGTTATAAGCAGATCTTGGTGCCAGAATTGAACCTAGGGCAGTTGGCATTTTTGTTGCAGGGGCATTTTCCGGTGCGCGTCATCAAGTTAAACAAGGTACAAGGGCGTCCTTTCCAAATCCGGGAAGTGGCGGACAAGATTCGCGAAGTATTGCGTTGAGAAGTTGGGAGATATTATAGATGTCTGAAGCTGTAGCAGAGTCCAAGCTGACCCGGAAGGATTTTGTCTCGGACCAAGAAGTCCGCTGGTGCCCTGGGTGCGGCGATTACGCCATCCTGGCCCAGATGCAGAAGGTTTTACCCGAACTGGGTATACCGAGAGAAAATATCGTATTTGTATCGGGCATTGGTTGCTCGAGTCGGTTTCCTTATTACATGAATACCTATGGGGTACACTCGATTCACGGTCGTGCCCCGACTATAGCCACCGGGATTAAGTCGGCCAATCCCGATTTGAGCGTTTGGGTCATTACCGGTGATGGAGATGGTCTCTCGATCGGCGGCAACCATCTATTGCACAGTCTTAGACGCAATGTGGATCTAAAAATCCTATTGTTCAATAATCGCATTTATGGGTTGACTAAGGGGCAGTACTCGCCGACTTCCCTGCAGGGGCACCGAACGAAATCTACGCCGATGGGGTCGATTGATTATCCGCTCAATCCCATCTCGGTCGCCCTTAGTGCCGAGGCGACTTTTGTCGCCCGGACCCAAGATACGAATACCAAACATTTGAGTATGGTGCTGCAGCGAGCTGCCGAGCATAAGGGGGCGGCTTTTGTCGAAATATACCAGAATTGCGTGGTGTTAAACCCAACCGCTTGGGACCATACGACCAAGGCCGACGTGCGCGACGATAATATTGTTTTTCTCGAAGAGGGCAAACCGCTAATTTTTGGGAAAAACCTTGATAAGGGCATCCGGATGAACGGCACTGAACCTGAGATCGTTTCGTTGGACGGGGATATTACAGAAGACGAACTTGTCGTGCATCAAGAGGGCCGTGAAAACGCGAGTTATGCCTATATGCTCAGTCGCATGGAGTATCCCTCCATGCCGTTGCCTTTTGGCGTGCTGAGGTCTGTAGATAAACCATCCTATACTGATATGATGTTCGATCAGGTGGAGGCCGCAGTTGAAGCTAAAGGCGCAGGTGACTTGAACTCCCTATTTAACGCAGGTGATACCTGGGTTGTCGATTAGGGAAAGGAGAGCCCCGTGATTTGTCCATCTTGCACCCACGACAATATTCCCGGTGTTGAAACCTGCGAAGAATGCGGTCAGAGTCTTAGTGAGGCTTATCAGGATTGGGGCAGCGAGGAGTTTCAAGAGCTACTTACCGAACCGCTCTCGGTGCTCAATCCTCGCACCCCTGTCTGTGTCACACCTACGGCTTCTCTTGCGGAAGTAATATCATTGCTGCAGGGGAAAAATATCGGCTGCGTTTTAGTAACCGGGGAGAAGGGGGAACTCGTTGGTATCTTCACTGAACGCGATGTATTGTACCGGGTCGCGGGTTTAATCCGCAATCTTGGGCAAATCACCGTGGAAAGCTTGATGACGCATCGTCCGACTGCGTTAAGCTTGTCCGCCGCGATCCAACATGCCTTGCACCTAATGAGCATTCATGGCTTCCGCCACGTGCCATTGCTCGATGAGGGGGATAGGCCTGTCGGTTTCGTGTCCTTTAGGGATATTGTTCGTTTTATCGAGAAGAATTTCACTTCGGCAAATTAGTCGCAAGGGATGGTAAATGGGACCGAGGGGTGGCCGTAAGAGGCTGGCCCTCTTTTTTTTGAAAGGCGGTTTGCATTGCCATTAAGACAGCCGACTCTATTCTGGATCCTCGCATTTACCTTGTTTATCAGCACTGAAGTCGATGCCGAGTTGAATTCGGGCGATCTGAATACCGCCCGAATGGTAACCGAGGCCGATTGGTTGCGGCTGCAATTATCGGTCTTAGGGCTAAAGCTGAGTTATCCCGCGTACCGTATCGATCTCAAACTAACCGAAGATAATGTGATAGAATTTAGCTTTATTGCCAGCGGTGGCATGGCCAAACACCTGACCGAAGAAACCGGTAAGGCCGAGGCGGAGGAGGTTATTACTTATCACGCTAGGGGCTTACGAGATCAAGTAGAGGAACTGATTCGGGATGAATTTCCAACGATTTGGGCTGATTTTGACGCTCGTAGCGATATCCACGGGCATTTTATTGGCCCTGGTAAAGACTGGGAAGACCCTCCGCGTGAAATCGGCACCTGGTTGGAGGGGGAATTTTCATGGAAAAAATAAGGGCTGGTGTTTTTTATTCGGGGTCGTGATGGAGGACCTCACCTTGCGTCGACTCGTCTAAGTCGATGATTTTGTCGATGACCGGTTCTTCGGTTGTCACGATCCATCCCTGTACTTTTTGCCCGAAGATAGTGATTTCCTTAGGCTGGGCTTCTATTACTTTTGAGGCGCTTGTATGGCGTTCTTTGTTGACACAAAAAAACGTGTGCTGCCTCGTCATGCCTTTTTCTTCCCCTTCCATCCGCAATCTCTCCTTTATTTATCCGCAAATTGATGGACTGTATCCACTAACAATTTAACATTTTCATAGGGGGTGTCGGGGTAAACGCCATGCCCAAGATTGAAGATGTGCGGATGGCCTTTGGCTTGTTGTAGTATACGATGAGCTTCGTTGATGATGCTTTCTTCAGACCCGTAAAGGACGCATGGGTCGAGGTTACCCTGGAAGGGCATTATATCATCGAATTGTGTTTGCGCTTGTTTTATTTCAATACGCCAATCCAAGCCAAGGACATCGGCGCCGACTTGCTTAAAGTGAGAGAAGTTGTGGTTGGCGGCTAAGGGGAAATAGATTATCGGTGTATTTAACGGAGCAATACGGGCGCAGATGCGTTGTAGATAAGGCAAGGCAAATTCGCTGAATTGACTCGGCGAGAGCAGGCCGACGGATGTGTCAAAGAGTTGTACCGCTTGTACGCCTGCTGCTATTTGCGCTTGTAGGAAATCGGCGACGAGGTCGCTGAGTTTGTCGAGTAATTGGTGGGCGAGTGCCGGGTCTTTATGTATCATACCGCGAAACGCCGGGAAGTCCTTTGAACTTCCGCCTTCAACTATCCATGTAGCAAGCGTAAATGGTGCTCCAGCATAACCAATGAGCGGGATCGAGGGGGGCAATGCCCTGCGAACCATGCGAACCGTTTCAAGGACAAATCCCAAGTCTTCCTCCGGGACTACGGGGCGCAGAGCGGCAATATCAGCGGCTGTGCGAGTCGGACTAGAAAAGACCGGGCCTGGAGCGTATGTGTATTCGCAACCAAGCGCGGCTAACGGCGTTACCAGGTCGGTGAAGAGGATGGCTGCGTCAACACCGAGCATTTCAATCGGCATCAAGGTTATTTCAGTCGCGAGCTCTGGGGTATTGAAGAGTGTGCTGATCGCCCCATGATGTTGGCGAAGTTTGCGGTAGGGTTGGAGGATGCGGCCGGCTTGGCGCATGATCCATATGGGTGTAGTCGCGGGAACCTGCCCGCGACAGGCTTCAAGGAAGGGGATCTCTGTAGAAGTCAATTGGGGCCAGTCCTATTGGTAGGGGCGAGTTGATACTATTGCTTTAAAGTAAATATAAAGCTCTTACCAATTGGGGCATAGGCCCAAAGCCTTATTGCGTTGGGTCCGTTTTATATGTCGGATACGCAGGCCTTGTTCGGAGTGGAAGACGCAGATAAAATCTGATTTGCTCAGACCAGAAGCGGTCCAATCCAATGTTGCTTTTTGCATCGGCGATTCAAGGTGCATACGGCTTGCGATAATATCGTAAACCGCTTCAACTAAAGTGCGTCTTCTCACCAAGTGGGAGGGAAGACGTGTGGCTGTGGACAGGAAGCGCAAAAACTGTGCTTGATGTAAATAGTTTTTGTTGAGTGTTTCCTGCGGGGCTTCGGCTGGGACGATGCTCCAACCGAATTCGGGAACTTCACTGTCAAGAAATGGATGGGTCTTGTACTGCATAAGTTCTTTGATGTCAGCGAAGAGGGCGATGAATGTCCGTGCTAAATTTTTGACCGTGCAGGGGTAGATCGTGCCTTGGTGGATAAACCGAGTGATACGCGGAATTAGCACGTATTGATCAGCAGCCGGCTGATACGATTTCAGTCGAACAATGGACCGGCTTTCTAGCTTCTGTTTGTATAGGTGCTTGAGTTGAGTTTTGTCTTGCTTTGGTATGTCGATACCTAAGTCGAGTAGTAATTCCTCGAGATCGATTTGGTGAGAGAAGATATTATAGGTGTCAGTTTTTTTATTCGCGGCCCTTTTTTTATGCGAACTAGCGGTTGAATCAGCCGCCGCGAAAAGTGTATCCGGATTGTTTGTTGTAGCGGGATGTTCGGTAGCCTTGGGCGGTGTGGAAACGGATGGTCCTAAGGTGTTTTCTTTAAAATCGTTATTAGATGTTTCGGCCTGGGGCTGGTCTAATGCTATCGCAAATAGTTCGTCTGGATTTTCGGTGCCCTCTTGTAGCGGCTTCGCCGCTTGGAGGTCCTGGTCGTTGTTTTCTTCTGTTATCTCCGGGGGGTCCTGTTCGGCTAAAAGAGCCGGGGCAAATAGTTCATCCAGATGCTGATCTGGTAGTTGGTCTGAGGGCGAGGATGTTTTGACTACGGTGTTTTCGCCGTCTTCAATGGGCAGTTCAGGCACGGCTGTGTCAGTGAGCGTGTTGTCGTGCAAGATGTCTGGGGTTTTGTTGGATGG